>Ga0315288_10005091_pt1 | contig 16726 bp, 18 predicted proteins | sample YL17G11_20_MG_FD_203454 | JGI IMG/M metagenome (GOLD analysis project Ga0315288, IMG submission 203454) | Sediment microbial communities from Yellowstone Lake, YNP, Wyoming, USA - YL17G11_20 | ecosystem: Environmental > Aquatic > Freshwater > Lake > Sediment | place: USA: Wyoming | collected... | reverse complement strand
TGTGTGAATTCTATTAAGAATGCGGTTAAAAACCTGCATTTTTTGTAAATCCTTTTCTTTTTTAGTATCGTACAACTCGTCTAAATTAATTTTTCGCACGTTTTCAACATCTTCATCTTCTTCTTCACGAGAATAAAATAAGTTATCCATTTTTAAAATAAACTAATATAACTAATACAATATATTTTATATTTAGTAGTTTTTTTTTATTTTTATTTATTTTATTACATAAAAAATATAAAACTATTAAAACATAAAAACGTACATTATATATATCCATGTGCGCATAAATAAACAAGTAAAAAGCAACGTATAGTTAAATGGTGATAAAACATTTGGTTATTAGCGGAGGCGGTCCAACAGGTTTGCTCTCATATGGCGCTGCAAAATACCTCGAAAAAAATAAGTTTTGGAATATTAACAATATAGAATCCATTTATGGAACATCCATCGGTGCAGTGATTGGAATTATTCTATCATTAAAACACACTTGGGAAACGATAGATGAGTACATTGTCAAGTGCCCGTGGAACACCGTGCTACCATTAAATACTACATTTGACGACGTTTTAAATATTTACACGAATAAAGGAATCATTCCTGAGGATTTTTTTGACATTATTATGAAACCATTATTATTATCAAAAGATTTATCATTGGACACAACTATGAGTGAATTGTATGAATACAACAAAAAAGAAATTCATGTCATGTCTGTCGAGTTGAATAAATTCAGGCTCGTAAATATAAGTTATAAAACGTATCCAAATTTAAAGGTGATGGATGCGATAAAAATGAGTTGTGCATTTCCGGTTATATTTTCTCCTAAAATAATGAACTCGTGTGACAATAATGGCGAAAATCTTTGTGTTCACTGTTATATTGACGGCGGAGTCATGTCAAATTATCCAGTCAACACTTGCATTGCAGATCAGAAATGCGACCCGAATGAAATACTTGGATTTAGAAACATTTGGGAAAAATACAATGATACAATTAACCACGACTCGAATCTAGTAGATTTTTTAAAAATGTGCATAAAACAAATGATACGTAAAATAGATAACGAAGAATCTATTATTAAAATTTTGAATGAAGTAACTTGTGTGAGCGAAACAAATGACTATACCAGCTGGTTTGATTTATGTTCCGATGAATCAAAACGTCTTTATTTTATACAGAGAGGAATGACATATGGTGAGATGTTTTTTAGGTTTATTACAAAAATTTAGAGAGAATGTTGACACAAAAATATAACCACTCTACACCTTTAGTTATATGCTTAATCTTAATTATAAAAAAAAATAAATATATAATATAATCAAATTATATCATAAAATTATTAAATTATATTTTAATGAAAAATAAAACACATAAAAATAAAAAGGAAATCAAAAGTTCACATGATGATGATTATGATGGCAGCATTAAATCGAAAAAAATTATTATAAAAGATAATGTAGGTTGCATTACTGTAGATAATTCATTTGAAGAGAATTTTAAAAATTATTTAAAAAATAAACCCGGTGAACCGCATTCAAAAAAAAAATCCGTTTCTGTTTCTGTTGGAAAAGAACTTATTCATATATTTAAAAAACCTTTAGCTCCAAAGTCAGTAAATCCAAAAGATGATTTTTATACATATGTCAACTATGAATGGTTGAAAAAAATGAAGAGCCAAAATGAAAAGAAATACTATACACGAATCGATAGTTTTCGAATAATACAAGAGAAAGTTTACTACCAACTCATCGACATCGTAAAAGATTATACTTCTGAACATTCTGACAATAAATCTAAAATGATACGCAATGTTTATGAATCATTTTTACATTTGAATGAGTCGGTTTGTGAAAAACATTGGATAAATATAAAAAAGGAACTGGATAAGATTTTTGAAAAAGGGACATGTATTGATTTGTTAATATATATGAATAAAAATGAAATCGTGTCTGGATTTTGTCCATTATCATTTTCAATGATAACAGATGAAAAAGATTCTCAAATAAATAGGTGTCATATAAATTCGCCACAATTGTCTTATTACAGTGATGACTTGTATAATAATGATAACAACTATTCAAAAGAATTCAATAAAAATTTTAATGAGTTTGTAACTCACATGTTCGCACTTGCATTTGGAAAAGACAATGAATACAAGTCTCAAGACGTCATTCATGTTGAAAAACAATTGTTGGATGCAATGAATTCATATGATTCAAAAATAAAAGAAGCCGAAGATGGATACAACGTAGTTACCGCAAGTGAAGCAACCAATAAATATAACATTCAATGGAAAGAATTTACAAGCGGATTAGGATTTAAATCAACTCCTTCTTTTTTCATAACAGATAATTTAAATTATTTATCAAAAATTACAGGCATTTTTCATGAAAACTGGAATTCAAAAAAATGGAAAACTTATATATACTATTGTTATTTCAAACAGTTGATGCGATTTCATCACTCGTGGAGAGTAGTATATTATAATTATTTTGGAAAAACAGTTACGGGACAAAGTATTATGTGGCCACAAACAATCTATCCTATCTTTGGTCTGTCATACTGTTTCAACACCTTTTTAACAGAACAGTATATTTCTAAATATGCAAATGGGGCATACATAAAGTGGGCGAGTAATCTGGCATATGATTTAAAAACAGTTTTTATGCGAAAAATAGAGAGAAATAAATGGATGAGTCCAAAAACAAAAAAATACGCGCTTCTTAAATTAAAACACATTCGCGTTGATATGGCACACCCACCATATTTAGTGCCTGACCCCGACCTAACATATCATGCAAATGACCCTTGGGGAAATATATGCACATGTAATGAATGGCGATTAAAAATTCTGATTGAATCAGAAGGAAAACACTACATTGACTTGCCAATTGTAGATTGGACTGCACATTTTAGTTTGGCAGGTAACCAAGCTTATATCGTGAATGCGTTTTATGACCCAACCAAGAACAATATTTATTTGCCTCTCGCTTACCTTCAAAAACCATTTTTAGACGGTGATGAACGAGGTATTGAATATAATTTAGCATATATTGGATATACAATTGGGCATGAACTGTCACATTCGCTTGATGATTTAGGAAGCATGTACGATTATAAAGGAAATTTATTCAATTGGTGGACTCCGCATGACCGTAAAGTATTCAATTCTAAAGTGAAGGATGTTATTCTACAGTATGAAACATTTGCCGCGCGAGACGGAATAAAAATGGACGGGTCATTATCTGTTGGAGAGAATTTAGCAGATATTAGCGGTTTAGCAATAGTAGAAGAATATTTAAGAGACTTTCAAATAAATGATGACTATATTATTCCAATTAAAAAACTTTCTTTTGAAGCGCTATTCATGTACATTGCGTATCAGTGGCGCTCGTATATTTCAAAAAAATCAATTCCTATAGAATTAAAAATGAATCCGCATCCTTTAGACAAATATAGAGCAAATTGTCCTCTCGCGCGTTTGCGATTATTTAAAAGTATTTATCATGTAAAAAAAGGAGATGGAATGTATTGGCATAGTGACACAATTTGGTGATTATTCAAATTCATTTAATTATTTTATTTAGGAAGATTGTTATAAGATATAAATTATAAGATATAAGATTTAAGATATAAGATATTTAATTAATTTATAAAGATAATTAAATATTTAATTTATATTAAATAAAAATATTTTTTTCTTTAGTGTATATATAACAAGATAAAATGGTAGCAGTAGGAACTCAACGTCGTGGTCGCGGTTCTCGTCGTGGTCGCGGTTCTCGTCGTGGTCGCGGGTCTCGTCGTGGTCGCGGGTCTCGTCGCGGTCGCGGTCGTAACTAAATTCAATTATTAGATTTTCTAAATTTCCATTTATTTATAACAAAAAATGAATTAGAGTCATTTTTTGTTATTACATTTATTGTATTTTTTATTTATATTAATAAAAATTGAAATAAAAAATCAATACTGATTTACATGTAGAATTATAACCCAAAAATCAACAGACACGCGTGAATAAATGGAAACTTTCATCAACACAATTATAAACGAAGATGCGGTTACCGCTCTTGCAAAATTTTCACCAAACAGCGTTGATTTGACGGTGACTAGTCCGCCGTATGATGAAATAAGAGAATATAATGGTTATAATTTTAACTGTGAAGCTGTTGTAAAAGAGTTATTCCGAGTCACAAAAGTGGGTGGGGTTGTCGTTTGGATTGTTGGAGACTCTACAACAAATGGTAGTGAATCGGGCACGTCATTCCGGCAAGCTCTAATGTTTATGGAAAACGGATTCAAGCTGCATGACACAATGATTTATGAGAAAAATACATCATCATTTCCATCGAAAAGAACGGGGACACGCTACACGCAAATATTTGAATACATGTTTGTATTTTGTAAAGGAAAAATCGCCACGACAAATCTCATATGCGACAAACCAAACAAGTGGGCCGGTCACACGAATTGGGGAAAAAATACAACCCGTTTGAGAAATGGCGAATTACAAGAAACATCCGACATCAAACCCGTGCCGGATTTTTCACCAAGAAATAATATTTGGCACTACAATGTCGGAAAGGGATTTAATTCAAGCGACAAAGAGAGCCACGAGCACCCGGCAATATTCCCCGAAAAATTGGCAGAAGACCACATTATAAGTTGGAGCAATGAAGGAGATATTGTTTTAGACCTGTTCTCCGGGTCAGGAACTACTTGTAAAATGGCAAAAAAAAATAACAGAAGATACATTGGCATTGAGATAAGCGAAGAATATTGCAAGTTATCTGAAGGAATTATTGCAAAGTATTGAACTGGAGGAACCCCTCCTTTAAGGGAGTCCAACGCGCACTTTTTAATGAAATTCAATGTCTATGCGAACGTGCATGCGAATGCCTGCATTTACTTTTACTTTTTGAATTTTTTCGCAAATTTCGTTTCTTGTACATTTTTTTGGATTTTCGTCGACGACCGCCGCTTCTCATCTCAAACTCTGGTGTGTAAACTTTATTCACTTCAAAAAAATTCTTGCCCGAACTAATGATGTATGTTTTAGTAAAAGGATTAAAACTACTATTAATCTTCGTTACAAAACCCTTCATTGGAGTTGGAAATTTTTTTTTATTATCATCTTCATAAAACCAAACAGGATCACGACCACCATCATAATATGTTTTTACATATTTTTTATCCATTTCCCAAAGTGTAGAAGGAGTTTCATCAATAACAGCAGGAGCAGAAGCAGGAGCAGAAGCATAAACAGGAGTCATACGAGGAGCAGGAGCATAAACAGGAGTCATACGAAGAGCAGGAGCAGGAGCAGGAAAAGTCATATTATTTAATCTATAATAATATTCTCTTTCTTCGTCATCTGTCATATCTTTTGTAACCGAATTATCTTTTTTACTGGTGTTTAGTTCACCTAAACCTGGATAATAATCAGCAGCAGGAGAAGTCGTCATATTACGAGAAGTAGGAGCAGAAGGATTTTTTTCATAATATTCTCTTATTTCTTTTTCTGTCATATGGTCTGTAGCCAAATTACCTTGACCGGTGTTTTCTCTACGGTTGTTTGGATTATTTGGATTCTCCCCCATTTTTTCTAAATATAATATATACTTTATATTATTATAAATATTATTAATTATTTAATTATAATTATTCATTACTGTAATATAATAAATAAAATCGTAATAAAAAATGGTTTACCATACATATTTTTACTTTACAAGTTCCGCATAATGTACGCGTAGTTGGGTTCTCATATAAGTATTTGAAAAGTTAATGCATTATAACGGGTTGTGAATAAATTCAATTATTTTTTCTTTACATGTTTCAGAATTTCCCCAAAATACAGGAATTCCGCTATCTTTTAAATATTTCAAAGCACTCTCCTCTCTTTTAAACCAATCGGAGAGACAGTACATGTAATATATGTTGAAATTTGGAAACAACTCCTTATAATGTAACTGTTTGAAATATCCTGTTTGAAGTTTTTCATCTGCAGAACCACTTATCTGTTGAAATTTTTTCTCAATTATAAAAATGTTCTTTTTCTCAAGGTCAATATATGCTTCGTCTGGCTTTTTACAACCTGCGGCCGGTTTCAACATCATATTTTTTTCACCTATTTTCTCCATATATTTGTGTAATGCATATTTACTTACTTCTATAAATGTGCACAAATGTCCTTTGAATTTTACTTCACTTCCAATTTTACGTCGGATAATACTTTCATACCTATCTTTCAAATCGGCAACTTCTTCAAATTGAAGTCCGTTTTTATTTGTATTTGCACCACCGGCACCAGTTCCTTTATTAATTATTTTTGGTTTTTTTGGTTTAATCATCATCTTTTTTTTTTTTGAAATGCCCGATGTCAACGATGTCGTCAATGACTGGTTTTCTGAGTTGGTTGTTTCGATTGTTTCGATTGTTTCGATTGTTTCGATTGTTTCGATTGTTTCCCACCCGTTATTATCAGAAGTGGTTTCCTCTTCCATCACGATTTCCATCTTGGTCTTTAATCTATTTTTATTTTTATGAAGACTAAATCAATTTTTATTTATAATTTTTATTAAATTTAATGACTATCGCAATTTAATGATTGTATTTGCCCTCTGCACATTGGACATTCGGGCTTTTCCAATTTTGTATAACATTCAGGACATATTATTTTATGTCCGCACGGATTCAGTTTCAAACTTGACTTGTTTTTAAAACACAAAATGCACTGTTCTTCTTCAACGTTTGTCTCAATGCTTCTTGCTCCAAGCGGAAGTGGCAACTTATTATTTTTGGGCTGGTGTAAAAATGCTGCAAAATCTTGATAATCTGGTCCGTATGGGTCAGATGACACTGGTGCCACAGTCGGCACCACACTCGGCGGCGGTGCCGATATAATAAAATCACCAACATCCGTCATTCTCCGATAGTATCCTAGGTAACCGGAACGAGCAGACTCGTTGTCACAAATTCTCACTCGTGTAGTTCGACTGTCATTTTTTTCATAGTAAACGCTTCCATTATCATTTCTTGACATGTTAAATATAATATTTGGAGGCACTCCATCGAGTTCGATGGTGGTCACATTTCTATGGTTGCTCGTTTGAAAAAATAAATGCGATGAATGGCGTGAAGCGTAATATTTAATTGGCGCATTATTTGGGTCATAAATGAAATCGCGGTATGCCCACGCTTGATAATCTCTGGCTTTCACCCAATTTGCACTTGGAAGGTCTGTTAAAAAAACTTTTACATCATCCATATCTATAATTGGAACCGGAACGTTTCCGCGGCCTTGAGTATTTAAGGCATACGTTGGATTATAATGATTATTATCATCTCTGTATATTTTTAAACCATCTTCGTTGTAGTGCGGAATTTCTGGATGATATGACGGTTTATTTTTATATTGCGTGAATACCATTTTTAAATTTCGCATTTCTGTTATTTCATCTGATGCTGGAATCCAGTTTGAATTCATTTTAATTTGGATATTTCTTTGTTGTCGTTCGTGATTCATTTTATAATGGTTTATTTTAATTTAACATGATGTATTTAATATATGTTTAAATATTATATTTTAAATAAATAATAATATAATATAAAATATAATATTAACAACTATTAAAATAAAATATTCAAAATATTAAATGTCATTTACTCGTTTTCATGATGACCCTTGCAGAATAAATAAGCAGCTTCAAGAATCAACCGACCCCGGACGATACATGTTGAATGTGCCGGGGAACGGAGATAAACCGTATTACATTGAAGACCCGTACATTCGAATTCAAGGATGGGGCGCGAATTTAAGAACAAACACAATTAATTTAGAAAGTAATTTAATGGGATTAAATCAGCCTCTCTCGAGAGATTGCCTGCAAAACAATTATTCAAAGACGGCTGTTAGTAGCAGTCAGATACCATATCCATCCTGCTGCCCATCGTTTGTTGAACAGTCACGCGTTACCCATCCTGCATGGACATATCGCGATTTAGAACAAACCAACTGGTATTATCCTCAACTCAATCCTCAAGAAAATGTGTGTTTTCCATTTCAAAATAACCTTAGCACACGTATACTGGAGAAAAATAATTATGTTGCAAAAATACCTTGTTTACCATTTCTCAAGTAAGATATTTTATAGTGTATTGACTGTTAGTAGTAGTGGTTAAATCATTTAATAAAACATATTAAATGATTTATGCTTATTAGTTATAAATACCAACAAAATCAACATTATGCCACAACTTATTTTACACGTTGAAGAATATGATAACTGGTCATTTTTTATTAGATACAATGGTTACAGTTTCATCATTTTTGGAAAACAACAAATAAATCCGCAGACAATTTTTAATTCAAAATTTTATAATATTAATGAGTTGGGAGATTATTTAGAAGAAGTGATGAATTTTCAACCAAATAAAACCAATTTTCGAATTACTTTATTTTGTTATAATTTAACAGGAGCTGATGTAAATGATGATGCAACTCATGATGAAAATAACACAACAACATATACAGAGTTGGAAAGCTATTCAGTTCAACGAAGAGGAGAAGTGGTCAAGTATAATGATGTAGAATTGACAAAGTTTAGATGTTTAAAGTATTTGAATTTTGTAAGAAATGACACGTATGTTACAGATAAATAATAAAAAATTATAAATAAACTTTTTAATATTAATTATTTACTTATTTTATTGGAAATAGAAATAAGAAATAAAATAATAGAGTAAAATTATATTACATATATATAGTAAATAAATATATAATATAAAAATATATAATATAAATGGAATTAGCAATCCCAATCGTTGCATTAGGAGGAATGTATTTAGTATCAAATCAAAACAAAAAAAATGATGCAGGCTCAATAAAAAGTTTGAAGGAGTCATTTATAACTTCCAATAATCCGAATAATCGTGCAAATAATCCAACCGTGCTTCCAAATACAAATATTCCCACAACTAATTATCCGATAATGTTGCCAAACACCGGTTCAAACGTAAATGCATATTCTCAGCCGAATGCAGTTACAGATAAATTTTACAATGCAAGTGTAGGAAATCGGGTCTTGCAAAATCCGGACCAGTTTGGAAACTCGTATAACCCAAATACTAATTCAAAAAAAAATCCGGGATTTACCAGCCCGAATACTGTTTATTCACTCACCGGACAACCCATTAATCAGAATAAATTTGAGCACAATAACATGGTTCCGTTCTTCGGTGCAAAAATTAAAGGAAGAACTGCCGATGCAAATGCAATTGAATCTGTGCTTGATACTTATTCAGGTGCCGGTTCACAAAAAATACATAAGGAAGAACGAGCCCCGCTTTTTGCGCCTCAAAATGCTATAAATTATGTGAATGGAATGCCCAGTGTTACCGATTTTATTCAGTCACGCGTCATGCCGGGCACCAAAATGTCAAATGTTAAACCGTGGGAAGAAATTCAGGTAGGTCCAGGTTTGGACAGAGGATATACGGCGAAAGGTAGCGACGGGTTTAACGCGGGTATGGAGGCGCGTGATAAATGGGTTGACCGTAATGTTGACCAACTCCGCACTGTAAATAACCCCAAAATAACTTTTGGTCTTGAAACACATGAGGGGCCGGCATACAATTGGAATAATTTGAGTGCGCCGACTCCGGAAACGTATGGAAAGGTAGAGAAATATTTACCGGATAAATTTTATTTGAATACGTCAGACCGCTGGTTTACCACCACCGGTATTGAAAAGGCGCAGACGGCTCGCGCAAAAGAGGTTTACAAGCCGCAATCACGTGTATGCACAACCACTGAATATTTTGGTGCGGATTCAAATGTCATGGGCACAAACACCTATGCGCCCGAAAATTATGAGCCGGCTAAACGACCGGAATATAGCGCAAAACCTGTGACAAATGCTCACACCGGTGGTAAAAATTTTACTCCTGGCGAAAATGATTACGGGCGTGATGGGTACAAGCTTTTATCAAACAATCGCAATACCACAAAAAGCCATGAAGGAGGAATCATTCATGGTGCTATGCGTGCGGTCGTTGCCCCGATTCTTGATTTGTTGCGACCATCTCGCAAAGAAAACACCATTGGAAATATTCGATTATATGGTGACGTAAAACCGGCGTGCGGCTCTTCTGGTATTGTGTATAATCCTGCCAATCGTGCGCCCACAACCATTAAAGAAACGACGGAAGGACTTCTCGGGTTCAACCACTTGAATGTGGATGCGCAAACAGCAGGTAGCGGTTATTTAGTTAACCCGCAACAAGCCACATTCAACCAGCGCGACACAACAAATGTGCAATATGTGGGTACAAGCGGTGGTGCGACAAACCAGGGTGTCGGCGTTTATGAGGCGCAATACAATCAGCACAATAATGTGAATAAAATGTCAACTAGCTTTACACCGGCTGGAAATATGAATTTGTTCAACCCGACTGAAAACATATGCACGAAACGACACGATGATAACTGTGACCCATGGATACCCAATCCCGTTTTCAGAATATCAAACCCACCGGGCGTTGAAACGTATGGAAAACTTGAGAAATATCCGCAGTCGTACCAAGAATCTGTCAACTGCGCGCGCATTCAGCCCGATATTTTAGACGCATTTAGGAAGAATCCATACACGCAAAGTTTGCACAGTTATGTTTTTCCTTAATTTTCCTTGATTTTATACAACATTATTTATATCTTTATATATACTTATATATAAACAAAACATGAGTGCAGGTGAAGAAGCTAGAAGACCTTTACTTTCAGGGTATGAAAGCAGCAGCGACAGCGGCAATGTTTATAATGGAGAAGCTGCTATGGCTGCTCCGGCTGCTCCTGGTAAAACGAATCAAGAATACAATTCATTATTAGCTTCAATTAATGGGGAAGATGGGTTTCAGGAAATTATTAGTCCTGATGATGTGCTTACGGTGAACCCCGCTTATTATTATGGATTACTATCTAATATATCAGTTAACAAAGATGGAGAAACAATAACACCAGAACAGGCAAACCAATTATACGCGGCTTTATCTGAAAAGCCCGTTTATAAAGGAAGGCGCTTAAAGAAACGCATTATGGACGACTTAAAAAAATGGTTTGAAAACTCTTCGCAAGGAACATCTCGAGATTTAAATTTATTAGAATCGGAATTACAAAAAGAACTTGATGCAGCAGCCCGTCAAGAAATCATTCGCCTGTTTGATTTAAATGGTGGTCAGTATCTTATGGGAAGAATACTTCAAGGGAAAAAAAGCGCTGTCGCCATGATGCGTCTTTGTAAATTTATTAGTAAAGAAAAATTAAATTCCACAAAATGTGATGAGTTTAATCGTTTATTTTCATCAAAATATAATCCTGCTGAGATAAATGTTTTGAGTGACCAGCCTCCAAACATGTATGAAATTACATTTGCTGAATTTAATAGACGTTTTGTTCAACAATTGGCTAAACATTTGGAGAGTGATTTAGCAAAAGGACACGACCCCTTTATCCACGACGATGAATCAGTTTTTGAGCAGCCGAAAAGATGTTTTGGTTTGGGATGTTTTGGTTTGGGTGGTAGAACTAAAAATAAAATCTCAAAAAAAAGAGGAATGCGAAAAGGAACGCGAAAAGGAATGCGAAAAGGAACGCGAAAAGGAATGCGAAAAGGAACGCGAAAAGGAATGCGAAAAGGAATGCGAAAAGGAATGCGAAAAGGAATGCGTAAACAGTGAGCTTTTTTATGAATGTTTATTGATTCAACATATTTTAATTTTTTATATTGTATTTCATAATAATTTTTATTTTATTATCTATAGTTTTTATATCACCATACTATAAATAATAATATTCATAAATACTAATAATAGTCAGTATGAAATTAGATTTTAATATTAAACTAGGAAAATGGGCATTATTTAGCATTCTTGTCATTGTTATTTTATACGGGTCTTATTATAGTTTGTTCGGACTTAGAGAGGGGTTTGAACCAGGAACATGTCCAAAGGGATGTTGGGGTCCGGAAAAAGGTAAAAATACTGATGGAAATTGTCAAAGATATAATGTAGAAGATGGATACAATACTTTTTATGTTAAAATTGGTGGAACGGATGAGGGTGGTGATGTCATGCCAATATCACTTAACATACCAGCTGACCTGTATACAGGTGACTCGCTTGCTAAAGAAATGCAAACATTAATTTTAGGCATTGGTAATCCGGCTACAAGTAATTTTACATGCAAATTTCATGACCCTGAGTATAAAAAACCTGGAACAAAAGATGTAGACCCAAATGTGAATCAGTTGGAATTTAATTTGAATAATGACCCAACTACTACAACAACAACAGTAACTATTCTATTTGTTCTTAACGCACCATATGATAAAAAAACTCCATTAGAAAGTTTATTCAAAACGGACAAAATTATTCTCAAGGGAAACACGTCTCAATTTACCGGTCTTAATTTAACTAGTCCTTATTTTCCATCATCATTAACACCAACATCCATTTGTCCGCCAATCTGTGCATTTGGCGGTTACGACGGTGGCATTACAAAAGATAAAGATTATTGTCAATATGATAAAGATTGTTCAGCATGTAAACCAACCATATGTCCAAAAGGCGTTTGTCCGGACCCCGGACCCAAACCAACACCACCGCCTTCTCCGTCTAAAAAAGGCGGAAAGGGTGGTAAGGGTGGCGGTGGTGGCGGTGGTGGTGGTGGAGGTGGAGGTGGAGGTGGAGGTGGAGGTGGAGGTGGCAAACCCGATTGCTCTCAGGCAAAATGTTACGCTCAACCGCTCGCCGGAACGAATGACCAATTCAACCAGTTTGACCCATATAATCCCAAAGACCCGGGCAATCCGAAATATGATGAAGACACTGGATTCTGTGGAATCAGCAACACTGACGAAAATGGTATGAGATTCATGTTTGGATGCAATTCAACATCAAAATGTACAAAAAAGAATTTAGATTGCAACACCGAGTGTAAACGAAAAGATGGAAAAATTATTGGTAATTGCCAGGAATATCCGTGCACCAAGGGTGTAAATTGGAATAAAAAAGATTGCGTTGTGAAAAATCCTGGAAAATCCGACCCAGGTTCTAGTGGAAAAGGAGATAACAGCGGCTATAATTATTATGATTCCGATATGGATGATTACATGAATGAATTAATGAAACCCGGTAAAATGACTCCAAATCAAATGTATAATTTTAGTCAAGCACGCTATGGATGCGACGCATCCAAATACGGATGTTGCGCTGATGGATTCACCTACAAAAAGGATGCGAGCGGAAATAATTGTTTTGATTTTCTTCCATATTATAATCCCATTTTGTTTAGAGGCGGTGCTTGAACAATCATCGCTATTTAGTATTAAATACAAAATATAATTTTATTTAATAGTTTATTTTGTATTTAATGGAAATAATTGAAAAGTTGCCGGATGATATAATGTTATATATTTACACAAAAATTCTCAAGAGATATCGGTTTTATAAAGGCAAACTCATCAAACTCATTGATTTAGATAAGTATAAATTTTTGGAGAACTTCATTTATCGAAAAATGGTTAGTTTCTCTCTTGTGCGTTTTGGTGGCGGTGATGAGTATAGAATGCGATACAAATTGTCCAATTTCAGTCGTTTGCCAAACAGGAAAAGCATGTTGGCTGAGGGGACTTGGCCTTCGGTTGAAGATGACCTGATGCAAGTTGACATGACTGTCAATGAAAACACGGTGACTTATGACGTGCATCGATATAGACTAAAAAAGATTGAAGATTTGAATACAAAATGGACACGGCCATCAATGTATCACAGGGGGGATTATGAAGATTATGACTGGGAGGTTGTGATTTACTCTTACAATATATAAGTGCCGTGCCAATGTTAGAAAAGTCAAAAAAAATCAAATCAAAAACAAAACAAAATAAAACAAAACAAATCAAAAAAAATAAAATCCATATAAAAACCATTTTATTTTTTATATTTTTCATTGAAAAAAATATAAATTGAAAACTTTTTTACTTGTTTTATATTTATCAGCTCAATCATCAGCATCAGACACGACAAGACAATTTCAATGACCGCACAATCAAAGATGGCATCCAATCCTTACTCGCTCACTTCCATCTACATTCCCAGAATCTACCGCAATCAAATGCGCGAGGCCTATGTGAAGCGCGTTTTCGAGTGCCAACACATTGCCATTGTTTCGCGTGTTGATTTTGTGGAATACGAGCACCCGGATGCAAACTTCTGTTTTGCAGTTGTGCACATTCTCTTCTGGATTCCCGGCGTCATTTCAAAGCATTTTCGCGAAAGGATTCAGTCACAGCGTGAAGCGCGCATCGTGTTTTCAGACCCTTCTTATTGGGTTGTTCTTCCTTACACACAAAAACAAAAGAAATCATCTTCTCTACGCGCCGAAGCAAGTCTTGAAACCTTCAGCACGCCGCCAACCCCGATTTCATCCTACACTTTTGCACCTCCACCATTTGCACCTGTACCAACAAAAAGAAACCAGAACCAGAACCAGAACCAGAACCAGAACCAGAACCAGAACCAGAACCAGAACCAGAATTGCATTTGCGGCTGCGGTGGCTACGAACTTGATTGTTCTTCTCAAATCCTTTACAACACATTCACAGATTCGACTTGGAAAACCACGACCGCCACGACGACACCGACGAATGTTTCAAGCTCAAGCTGGAACAACATGGAAGAAAACTTCCGGTTCTACGACCACGACGGCGCTTACTCAACATACGACGTAACAATGGCCGTCTATTAACAAGTATAGGCGCCAATAAAATAAAAAAAACAAAAAACATTTTTTTATTTTATTGAACATTTCAGAGATTTTTTGGTTATTTTTCATTATAAAAAACATAAATTGAAAACTTAAATATTATATTAATATATTGTAGTACTCTTCTCAATTCAATGGCTTCTCCTCATTCTCATCATGCTCAAGACCATAACCAATCCCTATCCGCGTTGGAATTGGTTACCATAGTTGAAGACGAACTATTTGCTCAAATGGAAAATATCAACCCGGCTCCCGTCACACAACATGAAAGAGTGGCGCTCTTTGAATTTCTGAACTTGGCAGAACGATATGCAGCTCTGATAGAGCCAACCCAACTGTTTGCTCGTCGCATTACCGCATTTCTCGACACAATCGAATATATGCGCATTCAACAACAACGCCCGCGTGTACAAGTTACGCGGATTGGAGCAAGACGCATTTTCGCAGACATTTCGCATGAAGTAATGCAAAATGAAAACATTGCTGCCAATCTTCTCTAACTTTGCCAAACCACCAAACCAAAACCAAACTAAACCAAAAATCACATACAACACCCAAACAAACACCCAAACAATATAATAAAATAAAAAAAACAAAATAAAATAAAAGTCAAATCATTTTTTTTATATTATAAATATTATAATGTATTTATAATGTATATAATTTAGAATAGATTATAATTCAAAATAGATTAGAATTCAAATGGTCATTCCAAAGTTGAATATAAAAGGAAAACCGGGAAGACCACATCGTACAATAAAAAAAACCCCTTCCAAATTTACACAGAAAAAACATGACATTGTTGGATATGCTACACGCGTTATGCCACATTCTCATGATACTTATTCATCTTCATTTATACCACCAACCACACGAACACGAACTCCCACTCCAAAACGTCAAAAATTTGAAGAACTAATATTAAATACACCAACACCAACACCATTGACTCCAAGAGGAAAGATTTTTGAAGATGTTTTAAAGGCAAATAAAAAAAAAAATAAAGAAATAAGCATTGTAGAAACTTTTGTTCCAGATGAAGATGATATAGAAAAAAAAGAAGAAAGGGTGAAATTGGGCATAAAGTCTCCAAAAGCTTATTTTACCGAAAATGTACTAAAAAGTCGTTATACAAAAACAATTGGAGAAAAAAGAAATTTGAGTGACATGTTTGATTCAAATGAACAACTTGAATTAGATGATGAATGGTTCGGAAAACCCGATGACCCCGGTGGAATTCCACATCAAGTTCAAGCTACAACTACGATTAAAAGAAGGCAACCTTTTGGCCGCAATAACCGACGAAATCGCAGCCGTAGTCGAAGACGCAGTCGAACACGTAGTCAAAGACGTAATTGAACGCACAGGTCTCAAATCGTTACTATTTGATTTGTTTCAGGTAAAGATTCAATATTTTATGTAAATTAATAATTTTTTAGTATCAATAAATTCAATGCTGTCAGAATTACACAAAGATTCATCAATTGACATTTTATTTTTTATATTGTTCAATTCGCACATTTGAGAACTTAAATTCTCTTGACTTAAAAAAAATAGCAACTTGAAATACATGTGATTGCATATATAATTATTTAATATTTTGAATACTTCTTTTGAATTTAAAATGCAATCAAATATTCCAATGTCTATTTCTATTATTCTTTTAAACCCTGCAAAAAATCCATCTGCAATTTCAACTGTATATTTAACAATGTCAACTTGTTTTCTTTTATTACGCAAGTACTCGTGGTCATGATTAGTATAATCGGGAATATTATTGTTATCGTCGTTCAATGACATGGAAGGGAAGATACATAACATATCTTTTTATCTTTAGATTTATATAAATATATTATTGTATTCATTTATAGCATTTTTTTTTAATTTCATTAAGTATTTCTA
>Ga0315288_10005089_pt1 | contig 16728 bp, 9 predicted proteins | sample YL17G11_20_MG_FD_203454 | JGI IMG/M metagenome (GOLD analysis project Ga0315288, IMG submission 203454) | Sediment microbial communities from Yellowstone Lake, YNP, Wyoming, USA - YL17G11_20 | ecosystem: Environmental > Aquatic > Freshwater > Lake > Sediment | place: USA: Wyoming | collected... | reverse complement strand
AAGTCGTAGATCCTGCGGAACACCGCATCGATGGCGTTCTTCGGTGCCTCCTCCCGCCGGTTCTTAAACCAGTCGGAGTACCAGTTCGACCACGCCTCGTCTATGGTCTGGCCCGAACGCTTCGCCTCAGCACCAAGTTCTTTCTCGATGAAGACCTTCTCTTTCGGGGTGGCGAAGTGCTCGTAGTAGACGTGGCCCGGGACCTCGTGCGGCAGCGCACCCGCCTCAACGATCTGGACGATGTGCTCGCCCTTGATCGTCTGTGACGAGCCGACGATCTTCTTCGCGCCCGCCTTGAACCCCTCGACGGCATCCGGTCCATGCGCCTCCAGGCCACGCTCCATCGCAGGCCAGTCGAAGCGGATCTCGCCCTTCGGGAGGATCACGATGCGCCCGCGCCCCGTGTCGATGTGGAACTCGCCATTCTTCTCGACCACCTTGCCCACGATCTCCTTCGGGAGGTTCGCGCGGACGCTTTCGAGCGTGATCGGCCCCGCCTTCTCCCCGGCCCCCACCTTGAACTGAGGCATGCCCTTCATCACGCTGGCGCGCATTTCTGGCGTGATGTTGATCGCCATGACCTTCAGCGGAGGCATATCACCGAGCGCGAAGGCTTCGTAATCAGCTACCTCCGCAGGGTCGGTGATCATCGTTTCCTGCCCGTGCTTGTCCACGCCGTAGACTTCGCTTCCCTCCTTCATGTGCGTTAGCGCAGCCTTCCGAACTCCCTCGACGCCGCCATATTCATCTGCCCGCAGGAATATCGCGTTCTCGTCCGTCGTGCTCGGGCGCTTGATGGTCGCCTCGCCGATCGTGCCCCCCAACTTCTTCGCCAGCTTCCGTGCGGCGTTGGGCATGAACGTCTTGTCGTAGTACTCCTCGAACCCTTCCTTCCGGGGCATGGACACGCCCTCGGGCTCATTCTGCATGCGGGCCCAGATCTTGGCCGCGATCTTTCCCGAGTGCTGTCCCTCGGTGAGCGACGGTTCGATGACCCTTGCGAGATCCTCGACCGAAGCTACCGCCGCCGAGTTCTGCGGATTCAACCCATGAGAAGTGGCTTCGCCTTCGAGATCCACACCGCCCGCGAGTCCACCAGTCTGTTTCTGCGCATCGACCATCCATACGTCCTTAGGCTGGTATGGGCCGAGGTCGATTTTGCCGGCATCCAAGGCCTTGGTGAAGTCTCCCCATGCCTGTAGAAGTCGCTCGGTCCATGGCGCGTCCGAATTGAATGCCTGTCGTGCCTCCTTGGCCGTCATGCCTCGTCGCGTCTTTGCCCAATCGATGAATGCGTCACGCTTAACAGCTTCTTTGATCGTGTCGCCTTGTATGCCGCCCTGCTGGTATCCGTACTTCGACAGGTCCACCTTCCCGTTGTCGATCATGTCCATGAACTTACGTAGCGGATGACCGGCTGGCGGCTTCTCTGTTTTCCCTGTCTCCCAGACGGCCTTGGCCAGATCGTCGTGGTATCCGTTCTTTTTCGCCCAGTCCATCCACGCGGCGAATGACGCTCCTTCTTTGGTCGGCCCACCGAGCTTCTTCCACGCGATCCGTTCGGTGCCCCACCGTGCCGTGTGGACGCTTCCGGGTGCCCACGCAAGCTGGTCGTATCCCCCCTCGACAGCCTTGCGCAGGAGGACCTTCAGCGACAGTTCAGTCCACTTTGCCGTGTCCTCGACGTAGGGACCATGTGCGACCTTCTGCCTACGTGGATGAAAACCACCAGCGCCGCCACCCTGCGTCCCTCGCTCCTCGATCTCATCCAGTACTGTCTGTTTATCGACATCGTCCAGTACGTTGAAGCGCTTCTGATACATCTCCTGCGCCACTTCGTCCTGATACACTGCCTTGTCTTTGACGAACCCGTGCCTGCGCCCTTGCTGTGACCAGTCACTCTGGGTCTCTTCGTCGAGCAGAACCTTCTTCCCCTCCATACTGGTACGGTCGCTAAGACGTACAGACGCCACGGTGTCGTTGGTATCCCAGTGCTCCTCAAAATAGCTGCCCTTCCTGGCCATGTTGAAGTGCGACGGCACTGCGGCGCGTGCTTCGGCCTCGGTCAGTTTGCCACTGAGCGATCCCCAAAAGTCTCCGTTTGGTCCGTATACGTCCCAGCTATTGTTGACAGCTCTGTGTTCTAGTGTGAACGCGCTCGTTTTGCTTGGTACCTGGATCAGCAACTCTTGGTAGTTGGTCCCGCCGGGGATCATGTACTTCGAGAACTTGGTCGGTTTCGACCCCTTCGTCGCCTTGGCCGATGCCCAGTATTCGTCCAGCTTCTTAGCTGCCTCTATCGCGGCCTGTATCCTCGGTGATGTACGGCTTCCGGCGTAGTGCTCAGCCAATTCACCAGCGTCGGTAAACAGGTCGCCTGACTTGATGTCGGTGTACCCGAGGAGCATCCCAGTGGCATCCTCGTCCTCAACCTCGATAAGTCCGAAACCGGCCTTTTTAAGGGTTTGCACTAGCGGCCGTGCTACCTGATCGGTGAGCGATGGTTCTACTGTTGGCCCGTAGTAGAATTTCTCCACCGCTGCTGCGTGTTTCGCGACACGGGTCATTAGCGGCGCATCAGGCAATAGATCTCGCCTTGCGCGGGTCGCCATGAGCGCGAGTCCATGGGCATCATCCATGTCGCCCCTATCGGGGTTGGTTTCGAGGTCGCTGAAGAGGATCTTTCCGTCTTCCTCCTCGACAACGAAACCGTCCTTTTTCAGCGCGGCGATCTCTGGCGCTATCTTCAGATCTGATAGCCTTCTCTGCCCCTTGTACCGGTCCTGCACGACCTTGACGTTGTTCTCCTTCAGGAACTGACTGATCTCGTCCCTTGTGACCGTTTCGCCCTTCCGCTGCGCGAGGTAGTCATCGAGGCCGGACCACTTCATCTCGTCGGCGGTGACGGCGCGCTTCGGGTCGCGGAGGAAGTTGATCCAGTCGCCACCCTTCTGCTTGCCTTGCTTGGTGTCGGCGACGACGCGTTCGAGCTGGCTGTACAGGCCCAGTTCATTCGGCTCGACCGAGAACTTGGGCGCTTCGGACGGCTTCAGGTCAGTCCCAGGAGGGGGAGTCCCCGGCCTTGGTCCAGTCGCCTCCGGTCCTTTTGGGGAGCGGGTAGAGCCACCCCCCGCAGGCCCTTTTGCTGCCTGCGCGGCAGACTCTGCCTCGGAGTACGACTTTCCTACCTCTCGGAGTGGCTTCCTCAGCGGGGATAGCTCGGGGACGCCGTCTGTGATGTCCATGACGACGCGGCCACCCGAAACCTCTTCCCCGACGTGCACCATCTTGCCGTCCACGCGCGCCGTGGCGTCCGGTGGGGCCGTCGCCGTCGCCCGGGCACGTTCCTGTAGGGTTTTGACGTCCGGGGACGTCCCGGGAGCCTCCGTGGGTGCCGTCCGTGGCGTCCCACGCGCCTCCGTGGGCGTAGCGGCGACCGGAGGCGCGGTAACGGGCCGTTCCGCACCCTGAGTCGTCCCCACGGGCGTTTCGGGGGCAGCTTCTGCCTGCACCGGGGCAGTCCCGGGTGCCTTTTTGCCTTCGAAAGCTGCGATTGTCGCCTGGAGTTCGCTCATGACGTCTTCGGGGGCCGTCGCGGGCTTGCCAGGGCGTGCGTTGGTGAGGACCGCGCGTGGATTCGGCGGCTTTTCTGCCTTCGCGGGTGCCTCGGGCTCGCCCGAAACGCCTTCCCCGCCTGCGATCCGGGTTGCCGGGTGCCGATCCAGCAGCTTTCCGAGCAGTTGGCCGCGAGTCGCATCGCCCTCTGCGTGTTGTCCTCGCGGTTTCGCCCCCATCACAGCGTCAACTTCCTCTGGCATGACGTTGTGGTAGCGGTAGATCTTGCCGTCGTTGCGCTGGACGTCGAGAACCATGCGCTTCGGGCTGTACGCCCATGCCTTGAACTTGCTCGACTCGATCGGCTGCAGCTTCAGGGGCTTCGTATCGACCACCGGAAGCACCATACGACCCGTTGGTGCCATCTCAGTCCTGAGCATGGCCATTGGATCAGGTACATCCGGTGTCTCTGACGACATGAGCGCGGCGAACTGCTCGGCGATGCTCCTCCCGACGGGCGTCTCCAGCGCCGCGCCAGGTGCAACGGGGGCCGGTGGGGCCGGGGGCGGGGCCGCGACCGGAATGACTGGGGCCGCGACGGTAGCAGGCGGGGCCGACGGCGGCGCTGAAGCTGTTGGCGGTGCGGCTGGAGTCGGAGGTGCTCCTGCCGTAGATGGTGGAGGCGCACCCGGACCACCCTGTACGGGAGGCGCACCGCCCGGTGGGGGTGCAGCGCCCGGCTTCGGCGGTGCGAACTTGGGGTTCTTCGTGATGCCACGCCGGATCAGCGCCTGGGCCGCGAAGTCGGGTGCCGTGTCCTTGCCTTCCACCCTTCCACCGATGGATTCGCCGTAGTCCCACCGCTCGCGGTTCTTTATGCTGAGCGCGTTGATCAGCTCCTCGGTGGACATGTTGTCCGCGATGCGAGCGCCTTGCTCCCTCCACGCAAGACGGGCCTGGACACCAGGATGCGACTGGTCTCCTGGCATGCCCTCGATCGTCGGCATCCGATCCGCATGCTCCCTCAATGCCGGACGCATCGGCTTGAACCGATCGGCCATGGCGTCTGGTGAAATTGGACCCGCTCCGGGTGCCATCATTGGCTGGAACCGATCGGCCATCATGCTCGGATCGATCACGCCTGTCCCGGGAACCTGCATCGGGGTGAACCGCTCCGTCATATCCGACGGCGGTCGCGAGACCATGTCGAGCACTGCTTTCTCTTCTGATGGCAACATGCCCGATGTCGGCGGCGCAGATGGAGGTCCGGAATGCGCTGCGGCGGACGGTGTGGCAGTCGGATCGATAGCCTGACGGATGTTCATTGCTGCGGTCTTTGCCGCAGTCAGTATCTGGTCCTCGGGCATCCCCTTCATGACCTGGCGATACGCCGCCAGTACTGTCTCCGGCACCTCGACGCCGTCGATGAGCACCATCCCCGGCATCGGTCCCCCGCCGGGCATGAGATTCTGCATTGGTGGCTCTGCGATGCGACCCATGGTCCCGCTCATGGCACTTACGCCCGGACGCATGACCGTTGGGATGTCCACCGCCGTCGGGATGAGTCCTGTGTTCGCGGGCGGTGCGAGTGGCGATGCCTCTGGTGGTATGCGCTGAACGCCAATCTTCCCAAGAAGCTTGTCGAAGACCCCACGCTTCCCGGCCGCTTTCCCTGCCTTCACGGCCCCGCGAATCAGTGGGAATGCCACACGGGACTTCAGGCCCCCCTTGGCCACGAGGCCCACGGCCCCGCGAATCAGTTCTTCCTGTGCCATGTCCCGGGCGATCTTCCCGTACGGCCCAGGTTTCCCCTTCACACCCGGGCCAGCTCCGGTTGCGTCACCACCACTTGCCGCCATGGCCTCAGCTTGAGCTATCGCCGCACGAATCTCCTTGTCTGTTGGTACGACTGCCGTTCCTGTCCCTGCAGCATGAGCCTTCCGGAACCATGCGGGCTCGCCCTCGACAGCGCCTGTTCCGGCACGCCGAGAGCCGTGTAGGATCTCCCGGGTCCGCATACCTGGGTCTCGGCGAGGTACCGGCTGTGCTTCTGGACGGAACCGACTGACACCCTTGTGCCCAGCGCTAGCGCCAGCTAGCATGGCGATGTTGCCGAGGATCTCCGATACGAGGTCCTCCGACCCAGGAGCGAATTCCTTCGCGACTGCACCCGCGCCTTTACGAGCGAGATAGTCGGCAGCGGTACCCACGCCCAGAGCGGCAGCGGTCGGCAATGGAGAGAGCGCCAGTGCCGGGGCTATCGCGGCAGGGATCGCCATCTCGGCACCCCCACCGATGAGTTGCCCCACACCCGGACCCTCTGTGGCCTGCTCTCCTATGCCAGTGCTTTGCGCCGCTCCGTGGACAAGCGAGTCGATAGCAGCACCGATTGGCGTGTACCCCTCACGACCGCGCCGATCCCTGAAGTCCGATCCCGTTTCCGCAAGCCAGTTCTGTATGCCACCGATGATACCGGTGTCCTGTGCCGGCTTCATCTGTGGGGCGTCCGACGGCGGCGGGTTCCGACGCTTCTGTATCGCTAGCATCACCTCGTCTTGCGTGGGCTGGTGATCGAACAGGTCTTCGAAGATGGTACCGTCGCTCAGCTTCGCTTTGACGCGAAAGAGCCCGGCGGGTGTCTTCTGTGCAGCGTCGGGGACGACAGGCGCGTTCTGGGGTCCGCCCTTGCTCAGTCTCTCCAACATGGAGCCAATCGTCGTCTGGCTGCTCACTGTGTACCCCCTATTGGCGTGATCTCCAGACTCTCGATCTTGGGGAGCGGCCCGGTGGTGGCTCCGGTTTGCCCCATCCCCTCGCTCCCGAGAATGCTCTGAAGCACCTCGATCTCGCGCTTCTTGTAGATCGGGAAGTCGGGAGCGTCCTCGCCCTGCGCGTCATGCCACGTCGCCTGCAGCGAGTCTGCGCGGCCCTTCATGAGCTTGAGTGTCGTGGCTACTGCCCCAGAAAGCTGGCGATTCGATAGGTATGGCTTGAAGACGTTACGCCACACGGCGATTTCCTGGTCCGTCGCCCCCGTCCGCTTGAGCAGTGTTGCCAGTTCCGTTTCGACTGCGTTCGCGGCGGCAGTGTAGTTCGTCACCGCAGGTTTCCCCATGAAGTTCGTCTTGATGTACTGCACGAGCCTGTTGAAACCCTGCACCGGAGAAGCTGTGAGTTCCTTCTGTAGGTCGTTCAGGATTCCTAGGTGGTGGACTGCCGTCCTCAGTGCGACGATGTTTCCGCCCGCTCCGGTTCCCTTTGCACTGGTGAAATCCAAGAGAGATCTGGATCGCACGGTGTACATCTTGTCGTCATACGCCGGGTTGAACGCGTGCGCGGCCGTGAGCGCCAACGCGCGGGAGTTCGGGCTCATGCGCCCGAGAGCCTGTGGGCTTTGTACGTACGACCCGAGGGCCTTGACGAGCTTCGCCATCGGCGGTTGGAGCTGAGCGAGGAAAGGCTCCCCTGTGAGATTCCAGTCGATCCCGCCAACTCCGGCCGGACGCGGAATGGCCGAGGGTTTCTGGGGCGGGGGTGTTGCGACCAAGTACGAAGGGACGAGCCAATTGTCATAGCCGCCTGTGGCCTTGGACATGACGCCACTCTGTGGCGGCTCGACCCATGGCGATGCGACGGCCGACGTCTCCGAATCGATGGCTTTCGACGCGGACGCTGTGGCCTTGACCGGTTGCGTTGGGGTGGCGACGTCGTCGGGAAGGACTCGGACGCCAGTGTCTGCCCACTTCCTCAGTCGGTCTTCTTCCGCGAGATGCTCTGGGTCCCCATCCGGGGTGAGGTTTGACTGGTCGAACTTCGGTTCCCCATCTGGCTGTTGCTGTGGCTCCTGCGGTGGTAGCCGGGTGCTTCCGTAGGTTCCACCGCTACCCACCTTCGCACGCGCCTTCGTGGTCTTCTTGACGCTCTTACCCATGAACGGGTCGATGGTCTCTTCGGTGGTCGTTTCTGGACCCTGTGTGCGCTGGTTGTATGTCGAAGTTGGTACGCGGTCGCCCGCCTTGTGCCCTGAGAACACGCCACTCGCCACATCCTCTTGCGTGAGCGCGGTCCACGCCGCCTGGCCCTGTTCCGTAAGCGCCTGGCGCATCATCCCGAGGAGAGACTCGGACTTGTATAGGGCACCAACCTGGAAGAATGGCTGCGCAGCGTCAGGCATGGATGCGATCATTTCCGGTGTCGCCCTGATGTACTCCCCACCCGCGAGCTTCGCTTCCTTCTCGTAGAGCTTCGGGATATGGTGGCCAGGAAGTACGGTCTTCCCCTTCACGACGAGCGGTTCGATGTCTGTGTACTTGACGGGTTCCGGCTTGGCCTCCGTCGGAATGAAGCCTGGCACTCCTGGTGCGGTGACTGTGGTATCCATCGACTCTAGATCAGGCACCCATGGTCGTTCGCCGGACTCGGGCGTCCATGCCTCGGTCATGGCATCCTTCCGCAGACCAATCGAATCCTGCATCTTTTCCCTATCTGCCCGGTCGAGCGCCTGCTTCATCATGAAGGCGCGATCCGCATCCTGTTTCTTCCTCTCCTCCTCGCTTCGATACGTGCCGTAGGCACTCTGAAGCATCTGGCTGATCCCGCCCAGCCATGACGCACCTGGGCTGAAGTCGTAGTGCTCTAGCTGGTAGACAGCCATGATGGCCCCCTAGAACCGAGGAGTGAACGGCATGGTCGGGACACCGCCCGTCCCGATACCGAGCGACTTGAGGATGTCATAGAGGTTCTCTGGCGGCTTGACTGATGGTACCAATGAAGGTGGTACAGGATCCTCTACGGGAGGGAACTTGGATGTGGCATTCGTCGTGTCGACTGCGCTGGTGACATTGGCGAATCCTTCGTCTTCTTTCTTCTGCTGCCCCGCCTTGATGCCCTTGTACATGTCCCACACGTTCACTAGCATCTGTCCCAGCCCTGCGTACGGATCCGTCTTCCGTAGTTGCGGTACCTGAATGAGTGCCATGGTGATCCCCTATACCAGGATGTCCGGCTTCTCGGGCTTGAGGTATCCGAAGATGTCGGTGAATGGCGTCGTCGCCTTCGAGCTGCTGCTGTACCGCCTCCGCGTGCCCTTTATGGCATCGAGCCACGACTGTAGCAACTGCTCGTTCTGAATCTTCGCCGCCCGATCATCGTTCTGATACTGGTTCTCGGTATCGAGGATTGTGCCCTGCCGGGCACGGTCGGTCGATGTCATCGCACCGGCTGGAAGCGCCAATCCCTTTCGGGCCAGAGCATTCCTTTCCTGCTGCGATTGCAGTGCGTAGGTGTCGTTCACGTTCCTCATCCTGCCTTCGAGCGTGCCGGATGGAAGTCCAGTGCCTCTCCGAACTTCGTTGGCGTACCGCTGCGTCAGCATGTCGGCAACGCCCTTGTTCTCGCCGAAGTCGGGCGCGCTGTACTCGGAACCCGATGTGGATTGCGTGCTCTCCAACATCGGGATCTTCCCCGATGCGAGTTCCGGGAACATCTTCGCCAGTTCGCCCTGCCAGTCTCCAACCTTGGCCAGGTACTTGTTGATGACGTCCTGGGCGTTCCCGATTCGGGCGTCCTGCTTGTCCTGTGCGTTTTTCCCACCCTTCGCGCTCGCCGCAGTCCCTACGAGGGACGCACCACCCATGATCGCCGGACCCACCCAACCCATTTTCCCTCCTGTTGTGGCCGCCGTCGTGGCCACTCCCGCCGGACCTCCAGCCACTCCACCAGCGGCAGATGGCACGCCCGCAGCGGCACCACCCGATGCTGCGCCTCCACCGCCACCGAAACGTGAAGCCGGGTCGGCTCCCCACTTCCACTCGTTCGTCTGTGGGTCGTTGTACCCTGACTGATATGTTCCCGTCGCGGGATTGTAACGGAGCTTGCCTGGGTTGCTGTCGAGCCACCGCTGCGTGGGGCTGTTGTACGTGCCCCCCCACATCCAGTTTGGATCACGGTTCGGGTCGTTCCACGGCTCGTCTTCCCATGCCCACTTCATCTTCGTCCCCTATGGCAATGGTACCAAAAACATCCTGCCGACCACTTCGTAGCCTCCAGCGTACTTGCAGATTCGCTCGACTACCCCCTCGTATGGCGGACCCGGATCACCGTCGAACATGAGCGCAAGTACGCCCCCAGCCCCCTGTGATCGTAGGTACGTCTGCGCCGCATCCCACAGCCGCAGGAGGATGCGTGGGTTGTTCCGCTTGTCCTCCCGCACCCACAGCGGGTCCATGTGGATCGCCACGAAAATCCCCATCGCGGCGACTACTTCCCCGTTGTCGTCCACCGCACCAACCACGGTCACGCGCTCGCTAGGCTCGGGCAGTTTTGGTACCTGACGCATCTCTTCTGGTGTGAGTTGGCGGTATATCATCCCATCCCCAGTAGCGCCTTGATCTGTTGCCGGATCTCGGGCGTTGCATTCGAAAATGCCTGTTTGTACGCCTGCTCCGAATCGATGGCGTCCGCATGATCTAGCTGAGCGATCATCGAGATGAGAACGTCGATCAGCTTCTGGCGCGCCATGAAGTCCACAGTCGCGTAGGACTCCCCGTCCTCGGCCAACCTCCACCGTATCCGTTCCAGCTTCGCGTTCTGTTCGGCTGTTGTCGGGATGGTTACTGAGATTGCCATTCTTTCCTCACACGAGCGATGACACGCCCACGGCGCGGTGTTGCGAATCCTTATACGAGTGCGCTACGGCCATTAGCACGGAAGCGTCTAATGAACATGTCAGTCATCTTTGACTCTGTGGACGATCCTGTGTTCTTGCCGACCCATCGGAAGAGCTGCGTGTTTGCAGCGATGTCTGCAACTGCCCAACTGACATTGACAAGATAGGTTTCAGCTGCTAAAGCATTACTTGGTCCGATGATTGTAGAGCCACCACATGAAATACTTGTGGCGCTTCGAACTGTGAATTGGAGGTTAAAGTGGTAACGGGCTGACCCAGAAGCAGCGTAGGTAGATGAACAAACAGCTACTGGGGTTCCTGTTCCAATAGCAAGTGTCAAAGACTTCGTACCGGCCGCAGTACCACCCAAAAACGTTCCAAAAATGTGGAGTGTGTCCCCTACGTTAATGCCGTCTGCTAGGAAGGTGTGATCGTAACTAGTAAGGTTCGTATCGCCAGTGCCAAAGAGTTGTCCGCTGGAGTATCGCCAAGAGTAGGGCTGATCCACAACGTCCACCCACGTCGCGTCCTCTCGCAGGAACCTGATAGTGCCAGCTATTGGGCCTGGGTCTGGTACGAATCCGATCTCATGCGCCCCACCACTCATCTTGAAGACTGATTCTGGATCGAGGGTGGTGGGCCGTTTCGTGGCTTCGTTGATGGCCACACGCAGCGACGACGCCACTTCGTCTAGCGCATCCTGCGTTACTTCTCCCACATGGCCGCGCTCTAGTATCCTGAGTCTGCGACCGACTTCAGCGAGTGCCTGCTGGACACTGTACGGCGCATCGGGGGCAATCAGCGACACTTATGATATGCCCTCTCCGCTGATCGATCCGAAGTTGACCACGATCTGTCGCTCCGTCCGATTCCCGGTGCCGGAAAAATGGACGCGAATCCAGTAGATCTCAGCGCCTCTCTCTCCAGCGCCATCCGCCGCAGTCGTACGGATTCGGATCATGGGCCTTCTGCCATGGTCCTGTCCCCTGCGCAGTCCGGTGGTGTAGATGGATGCCTTCCCGGGCACTACGGGAAGTGGGATTGCCGTTCTCTCTACGTCATCGAATATGGGCACAAGCTCCAGGTCGTAATCGGATTTTGCACAGACTTCGACTTTCGAGATCCACCCGACCTGAGCGTTGTTTGGCGTGGTGAGGTACCCGGTGTCCACCACCATCGTTTGCTGCGGATGCGAGCGATACGACAGATTGAGATGGCGCAGGATGAATTGGGTGAATGAGCCGGACATCCTGTACTGAATCCTGTTGAAGTCACCGATCCCGAGTGCGGACGCCCTGTATGTGGCCCCACCACTGGCGATTGTCGAGAGTGACGACGTCGGCGAATCTGTCCCATTGACGTGGAAGGTGACGAGCAGCGGCTGTCCACCAGTCTCCGTTCCGACTTGGAGATCGAGTGGCGTTTTGCCCTGTAGTGGAGATCCCCCATCTTCAATTGGTGATCTGAGCACGATCGGAATAGGAGCGCCATTGTCAGTGGTCGCGTCGGTTTCGAGTTCCCATACTTGTCCGGTTCCATCCCCAGCGATGAGCCTTCCGTCAGCCCCGCGATCGAGCGACCAGAGCGATACTGGGTAAGTGAACCTGTCCCAGTCTGCACCACCGTTGTATCTGTAGATGACCCTCGTACCTGATGTGATGTCACCTTCCGGTGCGAGCATGTATAGGCGATGGTTGTCCACCGCGATACGGAATCTGCCCGTCATGGTGTTCAGGCCGTCGATCCCATGCCGGGAGATGCCACGCCATGGGAGGAGCATCCCGTCCTGTGATACGGCCACGGATGTCGGCCCAGCGAGCGTCATCAACCCGTCTGCGGCACGGTAGATGATGGTGTGGCCGTCTCCGTAGACGGATTCGTCCACTGGTGGATTGGCGATGCTCAGTGGGCTCGGGTAGAGATCGATCTGTGCCCGATCCGGCGACTCGTCGCCCGTCCCGTCGATCCTGATTACGTCGGCAGTCATGCCAACGTGTAGGCCGCCCGATCCGATCTTCATCCACAACGACCTTCCCCACTTGCGAAGGTCCATCGCGTGGTAGACGGAGTAGTTGCTCGGACTTTCTGGCAGCGACGGATAGAGCCATCCATCTCTCGTCAGGGAGAACATGCGACCGTTCACAGGCCCTTCGATCGCAACGATCTCGTCCGGCGGTCCCACGCCCCCCGGCTCCAACGTGACGTTCTCTCGAATGGCATCCACCTCTGACTTGACAAGTAGGACCGTCAAGTCGAGGTTGGGCGCAAACCCAGGCACTGTGAGGCCCACCTGTGTGAACCTCGTGCGATCCGCCGCGTCGATTGATCCATTCGCACTCGGAGCAAACTCATCGATCGCCATGGTTGTCGTGCGTGATGCCGCGCCGACGACTGCGACTCGATAGTACGTATCGAGGTATCCCCCATACAGGTAGACCCATATCTGATTGACCTGTTTGTCTGCGCCGCCTATCGCAGTGGCCGGGATCGTGATGTTGATGCCTTGCTGGTTGAGTGTGATTTCGGCGGAGATTGGAGAGATCGGGGACATCTCTACGTATGGACCAAAATCGCGAGCGTACCGATACACGACACTGAACTTGCCTGTGAGTGAGCGGATGCCACCGCCATAGAAGATTGCGGAGTCGAACGACGCCTCCTGGGTCGATCCAGCAACCTGTTTCACGACGACTTTGAAACCCCTGATGGTGCGCCAGTCACGACCCGACGTTGATCCGATACGGTTGAACTGACCGCGCGTGACGCTCAGATGTCCCCACGCTGGGGATGACTGAACTGCGTCCTTTCTTTCTCTGGATCTGGACCCGGCGAAACGACCGAGCCTCGAAATAACGCGCATCACTTCCTGTGGAGTCTTTACTCGCGTGACATCGTCCGGACTGAGAACGCTGGTTATCGACTTGGCTGCGCTCCCGTAGACCCCACCTACGCTCGATTTGGCATCCTTGATGTCTACCGTGTTCTTGTCCCTGATGTTGAAGTCGAAGTAGTAGTAGTCGTCGCGAAACGGATCCGTGCCCGTGCCCAGCCCGAACATGAACGTCACGGTCTCGACCTTCTCGGGCCTTGCGAACGCCACGTACGTATCGAACAGGTCGGAGTCCCCTCCCTGTAGACCTCCGAAGTTCAAGAAATCTGTATCGCTGGACCACTTGCGATATGCCGATGATCGACCCGTCGTCGCATCGGTAGTCAGTTTTAGTGATCCGGATGCTGTCGTGAGGTCGGCCGCCGTTACCCACGCCGAAGTGCCCTCCGTCACTGTGAATGCGGGCGACTCGACAGAGTCGAACGATGCGACTTCCTTGGTGACTGGATTTGCCGCAGACAGTACGGGCGCAACGGCAGGTGCCGGAATGCTCCACACGTGGTAGTGCGTACCGTCGTACTTCATCTTCTGCGATCCACGCGCCATGAAGACTTGGTACGAGTCCGTGCCAAACGCCATGTCGCCTGTACCAGGGAAAGGAAGGCCACCGAGATCTTCCCCGTTCAAGTACACACGCGCCGAGTTCACACCCAACTGGTTTGGCCGATCCGAAGCAGAAAATATCAACGTCTGATCGTCCACCATGAAACTGCGCACCGTTTGGATTGGGGACGTGTCCGACGTGAACACGGGAGCGCCGTCTACCTCCTGCGTCATCCCATCCTGGGCCAACACCTGGGAGCCTTGGCGAAGCGCGAGCGCACCACCCTGATCCCTCACCAGGTTGTCCGCTCGGAGCAACGTACCGGCGGGTGCGTTCTCGGCGTCCGCGTCAGGAACCCACCCAGCAGCCCAGTTCCTATGGAAGAGATTTGGCATGTGCTCTACCAGTCGATGTTGAGGGATTCCAGCTTCGGCGTCTCGATTGTGGATACGTCTGGATCGAAGGTGCGATCCACTTGGGCGCGCTCATCATCGTTCGCGCCTGGTCCTATCACCAGGTCTGGGAACTCTTGCGATGACCCGCGCGCCTCCGGCTGAACGAGTGCCACCACCAGGTCGAACGTGCCCTTGTAGACGAAAGTGCGCTGGGCCTGAAGAAACTCACCCTTGATCTCGACCCACGTCTTGATGTTCCGTGTGACAGATACGACGTACTCACCAAGGCTGTGATCGAACAGGATCTTGAACTGCCCCCCCACACCAGATGCTGTGGCTACGTGACGGACGTACGGATTCGATGGGCCGTACATGACCCCTCCGCACCTTTCGCACCACGGGCCGTAGGATGACGATGTCGCTTCTGATTGACAACCCATGCAGTTCATCGCGACTCCTATGCCATCTTCCCGCACGTCTGCGTGGAGCCGTCATCGGCTACCGAGCCTGAGCCGATAGGTGTGCTGTTGTCGGCCTTCAGCATCGTGAAAGTGGTGACGCTCTGTGTTCTCCTGAACGCGAAGCGTTGGAATAGGAATACCATGATTTGGCCGTATGGCGAGTTGGCCGCAGGGAACGACGCCAACTCCGCTGCCGCTGGGGTCATCATCCACGTCTCGTACGCGGCGAGGATCACGTAGTCGCACCCATCTGGGATGACTCCCCAAGCACGGTTGACGGTCGCGATCTTCGACCCACCATCGTATGACACGATCACCCGCGACTGTCCTATCGCTGTCCCCGAGAGGATGAGTGCCACTGTATTCGCGTACCAGTCAGCTGCTGCCGATGCCCCGGAGTCGAGCTTGATCTGCGCAGCGCCAGCACCGGACTGCGCAGTGCCAACCCTGATGCAGCTCTGCGCCAGAATGCCGTCGATGTCTCTCCCGACGGTCCCGCCGACAAAGGATGCGCCATACCCTGTCGCGCCCCCGGTGGCTAGGAGTCCGGCACCGGTGCCAAATCCGGTGGCTTTCAGCGCTGTTGTGTCGGCCCGCGATCCGGTCGCCGCGTCGAGCTGCAAGCTCCCGAGTTGCATGTCCGTGCGGACGCGGAGGAGCACGTCGCGCACGCTCGTACCACCGTTGGTCAGCGTGATGAATGCCTGATCACACTGCATATCCGCCACTTCCAAGTCGAGCCGGAAGATCGGACCCGATACCTGCACGGGGTCGTTGGTGGTGTCCGTTGGTCCGGTGACGGTGGGAGTTTTGCTGTTGTTGTACGTGACCTTGGTGATCTGAGATTCTCCAGCACCAGCCCACAACGCAGCACCAGAGTAGAACTGGTTGGAGTTGTCGATCGCAGCCCATGGCACCACGAAGAAGATCGTCGTCGCCACACCGTACTTGCGGTCAAAATCCTGTATTGGAAGCATTTCCTGACTCCTTGCGAGTGCGGCTGGATCCTCGGTCGTAGTGAATGACACATCGTTTCCGTAGACCGTCCCGCCACTGTAGACAACCTTGACCCTGAAGTAGTATGGCGTGAGTGCGTTCAGCCCTGTGATCTGCTTGGTGATAGCGGTCGCCCCGTTGGTTCCGGGGACGTCTTCGTGCGGTGACGTTTCGTTGGCGTAGGGGAAACCGGAGTCGGAATCCCACTCAAACGTCACTTCGCAGTCAAACGTGTTCGGTGTGATGGTTGCATTCAGGTATGCCGACGACTTCGTGATGTTCGTGGCGGCGTTCGTTACGCGGGCCGGGACATCTGTCAGCGTCGAATTCGAACATGTAGCAGACGTATACGTCGTGGCGTTCGTCGTAGTCCGCGACACGTAAAGCCTGAAGTTATACGAGGTCCCAGCCACAAGACCAGATACCGTCCCGCTACACGTCTCTGTTCCATATCCACTCTTCGTGGATGTGACAGCGGAATCTGTCCACGTGGACTCTCCGGTCGTCTTGTATTGCCACTTCGCGGTCGCCGACGACTCATTCGTCCCTGGCACCCACGTACATGACACGTCCATCGTGTGAATGCCAGGATTTGTGGCTGCGGGCGTCCCGAACGTGACGTTGATTGCGTAGCTCTTCAGGCTAAGATATCCACCGTGTCTACTTATGGCCGGTGGGAATCCCCAATATGAGCACTCTTCGAATGCGCGGTACGTACACGTCGTGTCACACGGTGCCTTCGCCCCGGCAAGTCTGTTGTACTGAAGTGACCCGTCGCACACGAGTGAGTATGCACCAGGTGGATTATCACGGTAGATGTCTCCAGACTCTCCAGTGATCACGTCATACGCGTATTGCCCGGCTAGCCAGTCGAACCCGACCCAGTACTTGTCGTATGGGTATACGTAGGTGAAGTTTCCGTTCAGCGTGACGGTTTGGACCTTGTTCGCTTGGTCTACGGCCCCGAACGAATGGCCGACTGTAGTGGCTGCCATAGACAGTTACCTGTGACGGAACACCAGAACTGAGACAATTCCGGCACTGAACACGATACCCGTACCGGACAGGTTCATCACCGTCACCGTGACGGTGTCGGCCGCCGTCACCCGCGCATCGATCATGAGCCTCACGGCGAGGTGCCCCGTCATAGAAACCATCGCCTTGTCGTGGATCGATGGATCTGCACCATGTACTGTCACGGTGAAGGATGCCGCCCCACC
>Ga0315288_10005087_pt1 | contig 16729 bp, 20 predicted proteins | sample YL17G11_20_MG_FD_203454 | JGI IMG/M metagenome (GOLD analysis project Ga0315288, IMG submission 203454) | Sediment microbial communities from Yellowstone Lake, YNP, Wyoming, USA - YL17G11_20 | ecosystem: Environmental > Aquatic > Freshwater > Lake > Sediment | place: USA: Wyoming | collected... | reverse complement strand
GTTTTGATTCAATAAGTGTTGTTCCATTGCCCAAAAAAGCGTCCAGCACGATATCGCCTTTTTTGGTAAACCGACGCATTAATTGGTTCGGGATTTGCGGAATAAAATTGCCGTGATAAGCGTTATTGTGTGCGCCGGACTTGTCGCGTTCACCAATTAACCACAAACTATCGGTAAAAATATCTTGATATTCTTTCCAATCTTTTAGGTTTAAATCATTTATTTTTGATACAAAACTTCCGTTCATATAATGTTATTGTATAGGTTTTTTGAAGTTTTATCAATTTTTCTGAATTAAATTATTGATTTTATTTCGTCTAAGATTTCCAGGGGGATTGGGTTGCGAGCCGGGCTTTTTCCCGGATACCTCCAGGCGGTAATAACTTTTATTTGTTTTTTATTTTTTACCGGTTTGTATATAGTCCAGATTTCGGAATAGTTTTTTTTGCCCGCCGGTTGCATTGCCGCGATTAAATTGGGTACAATCGCCTCTTCAACCCGCGCCGGATACCTGATTATTCTCTTGATTCTTTGCTCTGACAACCCATAATGCCGCATTTTATAAAGTGAATGTTTGGTCCAATAATATTTATCGCCGCCTTTCATATTTTCAACTCTTTTAATTGTTCATGCCAACTGCAAAATGGACAATTATCCGCTGATTTTGGTATCTCTCCTTCCAAAATATCAGTAGCTTTTAAAAATTCTTTAAAGGCCATGTCCGGGTCAGTTTTAAGTGTCTGAGTATGAATTATAAGTGGTACTCCTTCATCCAATTTGTCGCTGTGCTCCGGAAAATAATAAATTAAGTGGCCAAAGCCGGAGGTCGGCTTTTTATTTTTTTCTAAAAGCAGGGCGTAAAAATTTAATTGATGTTGATAGGCCTCAAAAATATCTTTTTCGCGCGGGTCGGAACTGGCGGTCTTATGATCAATCGGCGTATAGGTTCCATCTTCTCGGACCAAGCAGTCATCAAGTCTACCGGTTAAGCCGTATTTTTCGTTGTAATCGTAAAAATATTTTTCCTGGAACGGATATTCCAGTTTACCCTCAACTTTTCCTTCAATCATCGGCGGCAATTCGCCAAGCGGTCGGTATAAATTAAAATATTTCTTTAAAATCACATCAAAACGATTGGCAAGCCGCGAAACAATGCCTTCGGGCTGGCGCAGGCCTTTATTGTATTGCAGCCAAAAACACCGCGGACAGCGGTACATTCCCTCAATTCCCGAATGTGACAGCCAAATTTTTTTAGATTCTTTATTTCCCATATCATTAGAAAAGCATTTTTTGAGGGATTTTTCAACATTTTATTCCTATGTCCGCAGGAATCTTCTCATAATTTCTGCGGCTTTTTTAGGATTACCTCGGCCGATCGGAAAATAACAAGGTATAACTGAAATCTTTAACCCGGAAATTATTTCGGAATCATTTCCTATTTTCTGTTTATTCCAATGTTCAGCTAACTTTATATTTTTCCCTGTAAGTATCTTATAAACTAGTCCGCCAAACGCAACGATTTTTTTGGGATTCACGATTCTGATCTCTTCCACTAATATTTTTGTCTGATCTTTTATCACTCGGTTACTTGGATACGCACTATGGTCATAACAGCATTTCACAACATTCGTCAGAAATAATTTATTCCGAATAAGTCCTTTTTTAATCTGTTCCGTATGTTCTTCGCTCCAATTTTTTCTTAAAGGCAATTTGTACGCAACGCGTTTATCAATTAATCCTCCATCTGATAATACTTTCCAAAACTGCCTTACTCCAATAAATGGAAATCTTGTGCCCCTATATTCTGGATCGGAACTTATATTTCTGTAAGTCGGATTAACCAGAATCAGCATTAGATTTGGATTTAATGTTCCGAATCCGTAAATATGCTGCAATAAATTCCCGTCTGCCTTGCAGAATTTACACTCGTCTATCTGCTCATATAATTTTTGCAATTTTTTATTTCCCATGGCACTTTTTGAATTTTTTGCCGCTACCGCAGGGGCAGGGGTCGTTCCGGCCCGCCTTCGCTAAAGCTTCGGCGGGTAAACCTGATCCTTTTGTCGGGTTAGCGGATGCAGCAAAATTTTGGGGCGGCTGAACTTTTAAAATTATTGTTGCAACCTGCACTTCAAAATTTAAAAGCAAATCTTTAAACAACTTACGGCTCTCATTTTTATATTCAACCAAGGGATCTCTTTGACCATAAGCTCGTAGCCGCACGCTGTCGCGTAAATATTCCATGTCCTCCAAATGGTTCATCCATAAATTGTCAAGCGTGTTAAGCATTACTAACTTTTCAATTTGCCGCATCAATTCCGGCCCCATTTCTTTTTCTTTTTGATTGTATAAATCTTCTGTGTTACCTTCGCTAATTTGATTTTTTAACAGCTCAAGAATTTCATCGCGGGAAATCCCTGATAAAATCTCCCGTCTTTTTTTATAAATCAAAGAGCGATGCTGATTCATCACGTCGTCGTATTCCAAAACGTGTTTTCTGGCGTCAAAATTAAAACCTTCAATTTTTGTCTGGGCCGACTCTATCGCCCGAGACACCAGGCCGGCTTCTATTGGCTGGTCTTCGGGAATATTAAGCGTATTCATTAAATTTTTAATGCGGTCGCCGCCGAATATTTTTAATAAATTATCTTCCAAAGAAGCAAAAAATTGCGATGAGCCGGGGTCGCCTTGCCGGCCGGCGCGACCTCTAAGCTGATTATCAATTCTTCGGGCTTCATGGCGTTCGGTACCAATAACATGAAGGCCCCCCAAATCTAAAACCCTTCTTGCTTCCTCAGGATCTTGAGGGTTGCCTCCCAAGATAATATCAACGCCGCGGCCTGCCATATTAGTTGCCACCGTGACCGCCTCAAACCTGCCAGCTTGGGCGTGGATTGCCGCTTCCCTTTCATGTTGCTTGGCATTTAAAACCTCATGTTTGATTCCTTCCCGCGAGAGCATCTGCGAAAGCTTCTCATTATTTTCAATAGAAATCGTGCCAATCAAAACCGGCTGGCCTTTGTCATGGCGCTCTTTAATTTCCTTAACCACCGCCTTGAATTTTGCTTCTTCGGTTTTATAAATCCTGTCGGATAAACTTTTTCTAATCATCGGTTTATGAGTCGGCACAATCACCACTCCAAGATTATAAACCTTAAAAAACTCCTCAGCCGAAGTAGCGGCCGTGCCGGTCATACCAGCCAGTTTATTGTAGAGCCGGAAAAAGTTTTGAAAAGTGACTGTTGCCAAAGTCCTTGATTCCTGCTGGACTTTTACGCTTTCCTTGGCTTCAATCGCCTGATGAAGCCCCTCAGAATACCGCCGGCCCTGCAGCAGCCGCCCGGTAAACTCATCAACAATAATTACCTCGCCATTCTTAACGACATAATCCTTGTCTTTGTGGAAAAGCGACTCGGCCCGAAGCGCTTGCTCCAGATGATGAACATATTTAATGCCTCTTTCTTCATAAATATTGTCCATACCCAACATTTTTTCTACTTTATTTAAACCGGTTTCAGTGATAACTGTTGTCCTCATTTTTAAATCAACAATGTAATCCTCATTTTCTTTGAGCCGCGGCACAATCTTGGCAAAGGTATCATAAAGCTTTGGCGATTCGGCGTCGGGCATAGAAATAATAAGCGGCGTTCTCGCCTCATCAATCAAAATACTGTCAACTTCGTCAACAATGGCAAAAGCCCGGCCAGGGCTAATGATTTGTGATAGATCATTAACCAAATTATCTCTTAAATAATCAAAACCAAACTCGGTGTTAGTGCCATAAACTATGTCGCAACCATAAGCATCTTTTTTTGTTGACGGCCGTAAAAATTCATGGATGACCCTAAAACTGCCGGTTTCGTCTCTAATGGCATCTAAGTTTTTTCCCGTGTGCGCGGGATCGTAAACATAACTTCCGTCAGAATTAACACAGCCCACCGTGATCCCCAAAAACTGATAAATCTGCCCCATCCAAACCGTGTCGCGCCGGGCTAAATAGTCGTTAACGGTTATAATATGGACGGTAGCGTCTTTTTGGCCTGCCGAATGCGGGATAGCGTTTAAATAAGCCGAAAGAGTGGCAGTCAAGGTCTTGCCTTCTCCGGTTGCCATTTGGGCGATTTTTCCTTGGTGAAGCACAATGCCGCCAAGTATTTGTTCATCAAAATGGCGCTGTCCAAGCGTCCTTTTGGCTGCTTCCCGAACCGCTGCAAACGCCTCGGGCAAAATTTCGTCAAGCGACGCGCCCTTCAAAAATTGGTTTTTAAATTCTTCCGTTTTATTCTTTAATTCGTCATCGGAAAGCTTGGAAATTTGTTTCTCAAAAGAGTTGACCTCTTCCAGCAGAGGTCTGATTTTGTCTATGTATCGCTCATTCGCATCCCCAAAAATTTTAGATAAAATACTCATCTTAGTCAGAAAATTATATAACAAAATGGCCCTTTTAGCAATTTTAGGCCTCCAAAATAAAAAGGCCGCACCCTATGTGGGATTGACCTCTTTTCTGCTGCCTGAGAAAGGGATCACGCTTCAGACCGAATAATCACATCGCATCCGCTTCTTCTAATAACAGTAACTCTTTTCCCGATCAATATCTTCGGGAAAAACTGATGCAGGCCGTGGTGAAATCCTTGCTCGGATATCACCGAAAGAAAAACGTTACCGTTTTCCTCTTGGATAACCAGCTCGCCCTCCACCTTTTCCATGCTGGCGCACTGGCCGATTTCAGCGGCGAATTTTGCGCGATTTCCCATAATTCCTCCTCTCCAGATTTTTTAAAGAACCGATTTTTGGAATTATTCCCTTCTTAGAAGTTTTTTTAGCAAGCGGGCGCCTTTCCTGTAAAGAGATATATTTTTTTCTTTATTCATTGTGATTTCACGTTGTAGTTCGTCTTTGACAACGTCAATGGCGGCGCGCAGATCCCATTTCTCGGCCACGGCCCGAATCAATCGCCCCGGCATCGTTAAATTTACCTCGGCTTTAAAAATATCGCCTTTGTGATGATGTTTTGTTGTTTGGGCAAGTTCAACATCAGCAAAAATACTTTCATCTTTTGGCAAAAATTTATCCAATGCATCTAATTTTTCCTGAAGATATGTTCTGATACTCGGCGTAATCTCAAAGTTTTTTGTTTTCAAATCTATTTTCATAATTTAATTTTATGACAGTATAAAATCCTGCTCTTAAAGGGACCCAGGAGTGACTAGCCCCAATTCAAATGTTTTTAAGTGGGTTGTCAGTATGCACCGGGCCCCTCTAAAAGCCAGATGTGCCAATGATGTCTAAATTCTAACCTGCGGGTTAGAATTTAGCAACAGAATTGAGCACCCCGCACTTATTTTGCCTCACTATAATCTAGCGGCGCGAGGGCGAATAGCCCTGCCCTATTCGGGCAAGCGCCGCAGGTGCTAAGTTATTTATTCTTTTTATAATTACTTTATTTCTCATAGATTTGCAAAATAAGGGCGGGGTTAATTCAGCTAACAAAATTTCAGCGGTTTTCCGCTGAAATTTTGAGCTTTATTAAAAAGCTCAAAGCCCCCCATTGGGGGGCTTTGCGCCAACATTGAATGGTTTCCGCCTTTCGGCAGATAAACCCACTTGTCAACAGTGTAGCATATATAAAGAATCTTGTAAAGACCGCTTCATAACGAAAGAACTTTCCACAGGCCTTTTTCATTTTTTATCAGCTCAATTTCGGTTGCGGTGCCACCGGCCTCATCAGGCACTTCAAAAAGATAATGGCGACTGTCCACCGTCTTTCCATTTTTAAGATTCTTCAAATCTTTTATTAAATCACCAAGAAGATTGGCGTCATAAAGTTTTGTTAAATCTTGTGATTCCATTTCCCTATTTTCCGGGACGAAATATTTAATTGCCAATATTAAATCATTTTTTTCTAAGGCGCTAGTAAGAAGTCCTGCGGTCTCTTGAGGCGTTTTTCCTCCGATATCAGAAAATAGGTCAGCTTCACCATTTTGGCTTTCCTGCCCGACTGTATCGTTCGGGCGGGTGATTTTAATCTCACTCCCGCTCAAAAACCACAAACCAAAAAAACCGACGCCAAGAATCAGCCCCATAACAATCAAACTTCTTAAAATGTTTTTGGAGGCAGCCAAGAACTTATCAAAATTAAAATAATAATCAAAATAATTCCCAAGACAATATTTTTTGTTAAAATCTTTTTAAAACTGCTTCTATCTAAATCGGCAAACAAACCCTGATGTTGTTTAAAATACTCTTTAAAAATATTAAAAACGATCGCAAAAATTATCGCAAACAAGCCCCCTAAAATAAAAAAAGAAAATGGCATAAAAGAAATAGCCCAAATTAACTCGCTAAAACCCAAGGTAATACCTAAAGAAACAATAAAAATTTGTTTTCGGCTTTTTAAGCCGAATAACTCTCCGGCCTGCCGGCTAACCAAAAGCCCTCTCCAAAACATCAAAAGTGAAAATAAATCCAAAACGATGAAGCCCATGATAAAACTGATGGTCTGGGCCAAAATTAAAAACCAAATAATACTGGCCGCAAGAAATACTAAAATCGGCGATATGAATAAAAAATTTTTTGGCGAGATTTTCATCCCGTTAGAAATCTATTACTACTTTTATTAATTAGAATAGTAACAATAATTGCTAATTTCATTTTTTGTTGGATAATAATATAAAATTTCTAACGGGATTCATGGCTTTCCGGCTAAAACATTATTGATAGTTTCTTTAACCTGATTTATAGGAATGGAAAAACCGATATTTTGGGCGCCTTGAACCATTGCCGTATTAACGCCGATAACTTCGCCTCGTAAATTCAAAAGCGGGCCGCCGGAATTGCCGGGATTTATTGACGCATCGGTTTGAATGACATTGGTTATTGATTCGCTTACCCCGCCGCCTGAAGCGGTGATACTGCGGGAAAGCCCCGAGACAACGCCAATACTTACGGTATTCCTAAATTCGCCAAGAGCGTTGCCGATAGCGATAGCAGTTTGGCCTACTTGAATTGAATCGGAGTTGCCGAGTTTAACTTTGGATAAATTTATTGCGTCAATTTTGATGATAGCAATATCAGTATTCGGGTCGCGGGCCAAAACTTTTGCCGGATACTTTTTTCCATCGTTAGTAAAAACTGTATATTCCGCCGCGGTGTCGGAAACTACGTGTTTATTGGTCAAAATCATGCCATCGCTTGAAATCACAAAACCGCTACCGCCTCCGACTTCCTGAATCTTGGTTCCCTTTTGGCATGGCTGGTAGAATTGAATGCCATTGCCGAAAAATTGCTGAAATTCCGGCGACAAATCGGCAAAAGGATTATAAGGGCATTGTTCAATAATTGGAACGTTTTTTGAGATTGTTATGGCCACCACTGCCGGCGCAGCAGACTTAACGGCGCCGATAACTTTATCTTCATAATCAAGAGGTTTATAAAGTTCAACTGCTGGTTTGGGATTTAGATTTGAAGGGGTAGTAGTAGCTTGTTGATTACCAAAAAACTTATTTAAAAATGGAATATTCTGAAAAAAATCTGAAATAGACGCTTTGGTAAACAGAGCGCCGGAAAATGGACCGATAATCACAGCGGTTAAAACGCTGGCTGCCAAAGCCGTTAAAAAAAGTTCTTTAAAGGAGTAGTTTTTCACAAATTTAATTTATAAATTGTTTTACGGTTTTATTAATTATTTCTGCGGCTTTTTTTATTTCCTCTTTAGTGGTATTTTTACCGAGAGTTATTCTTATGCTTTCCATAGCTTGTTTCGGGGTGAGGCCAATAGCCGTTAAAACATGGGAAGCGGCCAAAGCCCTGCTGGAACAAGCTGAACCGGCCGACACCGCTATTCCTGCTTGGTCTAAAGCGACAATAAGCGTCTCATTGCTTAAACCGGAAAATCTTATATTTAAATTATTCGGCAAGCGACTACTAAAAGAGCCATTCAGCTTTGCGTCCTTATTATATTTAATTATATTTTTCCATAATTTGTTTCGCAAATCAAGGACATATTTAGAGCATTTTTCGCGATTTTTGAAAGCCAATTCAACTGCCTTTGCCAAGCCGACGATATAAGGAACATTTTCGGTACCCGAGCGTAAGCCGAATTCCTGACCGCCGCCTGAAATAATCGGCGATAACGGCGTATTTTTCCTGACATAGATTCCTCCAACACCTTTCGGACCATAGATTTTATGCCCGGAAAAAGTCAGTAAATCAATTTTAAGCCAATCCGGCCGGCATTCCAAGTAATTAAACGCCTGGACCGCGTCAGTGTGAAAATATATTTTAGAAAGTCCTGTCTTCTGTCTTTTTTTGTTTATTTTTTCTAACAGTTTCCCGATTTCTTTAATCGGCTGTATCGTTCCGATTTCGTTATTGGCATAAATAATGCTGACTAAAATTGTATTATCTTTAATTGATTTTTCAAGATCGGAAATTTTTATCAACCCGTCTTTATCAATCGGTAGATAAGTCACCTTATGACCGGCTCTTGCCAATTCTTTTAACGGTTCAAGCACCGACTCATGCTCTATTTTTGTAGTGATAAAATGTTGTGTGTTGCGTGTTATATGTTGCGTGACTATTCCTTTTATTGCCAGATTATTTGATTCGGTGGTCGAGCCGGTAAAAATGATTTCGGAAAAATCGCAACTAAAAAGTTTGGCGATTTTTCCCCGCGCCTGATCTATTGCCATAATCGCCTCCTGCCCAAAAGAATGGATTGATGATGCGTTGCCAAACTTACTACAAAAATAAGGCATCATCGCCTTAAGCACTTCCTTATCAACCGGCGTTGTCGCCGCATAATCAAGATAGATTTTTTTGTTTATTTTCGTTTTCATTAGAATAATACTCTATCAGTGTGGATAAGGCCTTGACGAAATATTGACTTTATAAATTTCATTGTGTATACTGTATATACAGTATCGAAAAGGGGCGTCGACCGTTAGGACGATGGCCCTTTTTCATTTTTTATTCGGGACTTTGCGTCTTTATCGATAAAAACATTAAAAAAGTAGTTCCTGAATCCATTGTCTATAAAATCTTTTATTCCTAAGTTAGTCTTAAAGTGATCAAGAAAACGCCGTTTATATTTGTCGCCTCGTAAAATTACTCCCGTTGATAACTTTAAATCGTAATTTATTGCCCCAACCATAAGATCTGCAAGTTGCAATAAATCGTTAGATTTAGAATCAAAACGGCAAACTCCGGCAACTGCTAATCTGTTTAGTCTTTTATTAATTCGTCTTTTTACATTTACTTCGAATCTTATTTCTTTTGGCGTTGTAACATAATCAGCAATTACAATAAGTATTTCATTAGGCTGAATAGCGGCAGATTCTAAAACTCTAATAGATATATCTTCATAAGCTTTCCAAGAATTACCGCCAAACTCCCGGTTAAAATATCTGCCATGCTTGTCGAGAGAGTACGAACTAAAATATAGATTTCTAGTCGAGAAAAAAGAATCGAGAGTAAATTTCGCAAAATCAAGGTTATTTTTGGAAAGTTTATTAAACTTCATCTCGTCATAAAAATTTCTTTTTCCTCGTTCATAGGCTATTTTACTGCCTATATAATACGGTTGAGAGCACCTTATAAATCCAACAGTAAAAAATGGATCTTTTATGTCGCTCAAACTACCGCTTTCATCAAGAAAACAAAATCTCGTTTTTATGTTTTCATAATCTGATAATTTTACATCCGAATTTTTTTGAAAAAATGACATTTTAAAATTATTTTCTTAATCAAAAAATCTTCTGCTGATCTTTGGATTTATCAATTTCAACTTTTTTCGCTTCTTTATAATAGGGTTGGGACCAAACCTATTTCGTTTTTCCTTAACATCTGTAATAAAAACTGTGTTGTCTTTCAGGATGGGTTTTACCACTGGAATACAATCTGCCATTTCAACTTCTACGATTTCTGGATTTTCAACTTCTCCATATATTTCTTTAAGTGTTTTAATAAATTCTTTTAATTTCATAAACTTAAATTAATTTATTATTTTGTACTTTCCTTTCGCGATAAAATCTATATAACCTCTGTCTCGTAAGAATTGTAGTTGTTGTCGAATTTTATCCTTAATGTGTTTATTTTCTGGATGTAATTTGTTTAATTCATTTTCAAAACAATACATTTCATCAAGTGTAAATTCTCTTTTGCCAAGTTTATCAACATAATGCATAATGTCAAGTAGCCATCCTCTTGCTGAAATCTCTTTTTCTTCTCGTAGAAATAGGGTTTTCCGCCATTGTGACATCACCTTGCTTTTTGGCTCGATGTCGCGATTTTTTACAAAAAAGATTTTTCCAGCAGACGGCACGGTTTGAAGCATGATATTGCAACCAACCCAACCAGCTCTCCGAGCCGTCGGCGTAAGCGGTTTCCGTTTTTCAATAATTTCCGGCACAAAAAAGTGTTTCGGCATAACCAAAAAATTCAGCACTTCAAAATTGCTCAAGTCATAGCTCAATAGAAACAAATTCGGATTATTAACACTTTGCAATCGTTCCATCATTGTACGATACGCACCGTCAATAATTTTTGTGCCGATACTGTTTTGTTTGCTCTTTAATTCGTAGTCCTCGCGACAATTTGAGCAATAAAAATCAGCAACTGGTTGATTATTAGGATACTTATCTATATCCAAATGTCCGCAGTTTGGACAGTAAATTTCACTGTTAACCCAACTTTCGGTCAAGACGCGTGTTTTTTGTGCTTGGCTTTTATATTTAGCTACAATGGTTGTATCAAGATGTAATTTCATTATAGTGCCGCTTACCTAAAACATGTCTTGCAGTTTCGAAAATTTGTAGAATTCTTTTTAATTCTGCCACATTTTGGGGTATTTATCAACTTAACATAAAATAAACGGCTAAATCGCTGATTTAGCCGTTTATTTATTAACAATTTTCTCTTCTCCAATTCAGTTTAGGAAAGGCATACAAAAATTAAAATCCGAGAAATGACCCTGCAGTTATGGAATAATCACTACATGAGTTAGTTTTTGTAATAAAGTTATTATTATCACTGGCGGTCGAATTGGGATTTTGGGGCGAAGGTGGCGATTGAACCGGAGAAGATATTAAAGTTGTAGGTGCTGGGATAAAAAAGTTGTCAATTTCAAACTCGGTTACATCTCGGCCCATGTGTTTACAAATTGCATAGATGAGCTCAATTTGTCTTCTTTTAGAAACCGCTGGATTTTCTGAATTTACATAACCATCCCATAATTCTTTGACCAATTTTTTTATTTCTGCATTTTTGTCAAAAATCAATACTACCCGATTTAGTGCACCCAAAAATTCGTGGGAGCCAGTTATATGCCGAAATGATACCAAAGCTTTCAGTGTTTCATATTCTTCCCGCTGTTTCTCTGTCCGTTGACGTAAAGATTCACCAACTATAATAGCAAGTACTGGAGCAAAAATGGCAACCCCGATAGATATCAATGTTTCTTTATTGAGTTCAAAAAATGAATTTACAACAAATAAACTCGCAAACCCAACAATCGCAGTTAAAATCGAGATTATATAAATTGGTTGGATTTTCTTTAACATATTTTTATTTCCATCCTTGCCCCACAACCCGCCAGCCGACTTGGTCTTGCGGGATCTGGATTGGGCCTTGGGGAGTTTGTTGGGCAATGTTAACCTGCTGTTTTTTGTATTCAACGGCAATATCGTAATAATTTGAAAGTTGCCGGCTTTCAATGAAAGCAATTTTATAATCTTTTCTGTTTTGCATCGCGTTCGCGCCAAGTTCGTTTTCCGGATTCCACATTTTCCCGAAATCTAAATCTTTATTATATTCTTCGCATAAATCGGTCATCGCTTTTGATAAAGCATTATCCGCGTCAACAACCGTTTTAAGCCCCAAATCTTCTCTTGCTTCTTTTCTGCCGATAAAATATTGGTGAGAATATAATTTCTCCGTGAAATAATCAACGATTTTATCTATTTCATCCTCTTTAATTGGTGTTTTGTGGCTTTTTAAAAGCCGCTTGGCAAGCACGCGGATCAAATTATGGATGCGATTCACATTGCCGAGCGCTAAAGGATGAATCTGCGGATTTGATTCCACGAATTTATTAAATATGCGCGAAAGCTCTTCGTCATTTTTGATGCCGAATTTATTTTTCGCCAAATCAAAATACGCCATTACGTCTTCAACTGAAATCGGGATTTTATTTTGCGGATTCTGTGGGTCTTGCGGATTGAAAACATTGGCGGTTGACGGATCAATCGGCGAAATTTCCGAAAGATTGCTCATTAAAATTTCATCCGCGCCGAGCGCGATCATTGTCGCAGAACTATGAGCTTTATAGGGAACTAAAACCGAAAATTTGTCGCAGTATTCGCGAATCATAGAAACCAGCCGCCAAGGCACCATTGTGTCCCCGCCTGTGCTGTATAGAAACAAATCAATATTTTGGGTTTTGCCGATTGTTTGAAGCTGTTTACTGATAAGCGGGATAACATCCATTGCGATTCGCGCGTTAAAAGGCCCTTGTCTGTCGCTTGTTAAATAAGTGACAACCCGCGACTTTCGCAACCCCTCTATTTGTTGTATTAATTGTTTTTTATCCATTTGGCTTAATGATATCATAATTTTCTCTTTTTAGCAAGAAAAACACCCTCGCAATGCGGGGGTGTTTTTCTAAATTTAAATATTTCTCAAATATTTATCGTTTTTATGCCGGTTTCCAGCGCGGCGTTTCGTTCTTTGACTTCCTGCTCGGCTTTGGCGCGCCAGTCGCGGCCGGCGCAAAGTTCATGGTAAGCGCAAAAATCGCAAACCCAATTAATGGCCCACTTCCCCCTTTCTTCATCAAAAATGACCGGTTCCGGCACCGGCGGCAACTCATCTTTTTTCCACGAACTATTCAAAATTTCAAGCTGATTAACAATCGGTTTTACGGCTTCTTCGGAATAATTAACCGGAATAATCAACCGGTTTAAATCATCTCTGGAAACATATATAATCCGGCCCTCCAAATTAGAAAAATTAACTTCCGGAAAATCCTGATGGCCGTGGTTGCGGAGCCGCCACAAATAAAAGAGCGTTTGGAGCTTATGCTGCGGCTGGGGCTCTTTATTTTTAATTTTGTATTTGAAGCTAAAAGAATTGGTTGATTTTATTTCATAAAGTATCGGCCGGCCGCCTTCATCCAAAATCAAATCAACTTTGCCCGAGGCCTCGTATTCCGGCGCTTCAACCCGCAACTGTTCGGCAATCAAATTTCCCGATTGTTTTACTTTATCAACAATCCATCCCTCAACAATTTTTCCGACTTCCATTATTCCCATCCGCCCGGGCGGAATAACCGAAGTCGGCGGCAGGCCTTTCCGGCGGTAAAAAACACCGCGAAGGCACGAATTCAAATCAGTCGCCCACCAGCTTTTTTTGACGTAAGGTTCGCGGTTAAAACTTTCGTTTATAATTTTATCTAAAAAAGTGAAGGAGTCCATGTTGTTGCTATTTTAAATCCTGCGTACTTCGCCCAATCAACTTTTAAAATTTTTATATACGGCAGATTGGCGTCGCGGGCCGTAAATTTTATCTCGTTATGTTTTAGACCGTGTTCGTACAAATCTCGCGTTAACCTGACATCGTCAAGACAATATTTCTTAAGCTCATCCATTCTTCCCTGTTTAAAGTAATCAACCGCTAAAAGGCCATTGGCGCTCTTTCTTTTTCCTAAGGTATTAATAACCAAATCGTCCAAGCTCACTCTGTGCCCCGTCGTATTGACAACTTCGTTCATAATATCAAGGGTCGGAATTTTGCTTAAATCTATGGATAAATATTTTTTTAGAACCGGCAAATCAAAATGATTGATATTAAAGCCAATGATTAAATCAGTTCTTTTGAGTAAGTTTTCAAATGCCGGCATTTCGCTCTCGGTAAAAGTTAAAAAACTATTATTAGCACAAGAATAAACGCCGGCAATTGAAAGCAAAAGTTTGGCCAAATTTTCCTTGCCGCCGACATCAGAAAATAAATTTTGGGTCTCAATATCTAAAACAATGTGGTTTGCCATAATATTTATTCTTCCTCCTCAGTTGCTGGCCCATTAAGTAGATTTTGTTCTACTCCTATTGTCTCACCGACAATCTTCAAAATATCCTTATCTATTTTTTTAAATTCTTTTACGGAACCATTATAAGTATTGACAGTTGTTTGTAAATGAACGCCAATTTTATTGTGATAATCATTATACGCTTTCAAATGTTTCCCCAAACGAGTAACATTTCCTAAAATCTCCTTAGTTGATTCTTGAATCCGATACGCCCGCATCCCCTCCCACATAGATTGAAGCATAACATAAAAAGTAGTCGGGGAAACAACATGAACATGTTTTTCATTAATAGCGTAATCGATCAAATCTCTCGTATTTACTTTAATTGCACCTATTTTATTAACAAGGAGATCATAATAAACACCTTCTGCTGGGATAAACATAAAAGCAAATTCAGTTGTCCCTTCTTCCGGACGTATGTATTTTGCTGTTTCGTCTATACGTTTTTTTAGATCCTGTTTAAAAATTGCTTCTAAATCAGAACGCCGAATCGGATCTGTTTCTTCCATGATTCGATTATAATTTTCAAGTGAAAATTTTGAATCAATCGGAATTATTTTGTCCCCTATTTTTAATATCGCGTCAACAATTGTACCATCATTGAATTTATATTGCATTTCATAATCTTTTGGTTGAAATGCATTTTTAAGTAAAGTTTCCAGATAATATTCACCTAAGATCCCACGTTGTTTCGGATTTTTTAAAATGTCCTGTAAGTTTTTAAGCTGGTCAGCAAAATCAATGACTTGCTTGTTCGTTTCGTCCAACTTTGTCAGCCGCTCGGTCACATCACGAACAATTTTGGCGCTCTGCGCAAATTGCTGCTGGAACATTTTTGTCGAATCGCCCATTTTGCTGTCAAGCGTCTGGCGCATTTCTTTCAATTGATCCTGTATCATTAAAATCGCCTGATTATCCTGCGGCTTTTCTTCGGGCTTTTTGCGCAGCAAAAAATAAATCAGCACCACAATCGCCGCGATGGCAAAACCTAAAAGAATTGTTAAAAAATTTTGGCTCATCAAAATAATTTTAGCATATATTTTTATTATTTCATATTTTGAGTTAAAATAAAAATAATATTATGTTAGTTGATTCAAAAAGGCCATTTTACTGGATTTCGGGAATATTTATTTTAACCCTGATGGGTATTATTTTTTATTTGGAGTACCAAAAAATAGCCGATAAAAATTCCATCACTATATTCACCGGAGGAGGGCCGGTAAAAATCCGGGCTGAATTTGCCAGGACGCCTGAGGAATTGCAAAAAGGACTAATGAGCCGAGCCTCGCTTCCAAAGGATTCGGGAATGCTTTTCGTTTTTACCGATGAAGAAACCAGAAGTTTCTGGATGAAAGACACATTAATACCTCTTGATGCGATTTTTGTCTCTTCAACTGGACGCGTTAATGAAATAACAACTCTAAACCCTTGCCAGGAGACCGAAATTTGCCAGTCCTACAATTCAAAAACGCCGGCGCAATATGTTTTAGAAATTAACGCCGGCTCCACGGAAAAATGGAAAATAATGGAAGGCGATATTTTGGAACTCCCAAATAAAAAATAAAAGCCCGTCTTATTAAAAAATAGAAGTGGGCTTTTAATCATCGGGGAAAGAATCAACATGTTGCAATTTTACTTCCTCCAATAATGTCTTTTGAAAAGGTCCAAGTTTAGCTGTAGCTATTATTTTTTTTCCGCTTAAAACAACAGGCAGCCATTGTTTATCAGCGGGCATCATTTTATCGGGCAAGCGTTTTATATCAAACCATGTTGGATTTATCATCTCCTTGGTTTTTCGCGGCTCGCCTGTCCATTGAGACACTAGATAAACATGTACTCGACAAATAAAGTACTACCGTCGCTTTTTGTATTATGGAAATCCACAATTGCCGCTTTTTCAAGGGACTCGGGCAACGCAACCATGCCCGTCTTTTCCTTTAATTCTCTCAATGCTGATTGTTTTGGAATTTCTCCCTCTTCTATTCCGCCTCCGTAACCATTCCAACAGTCTTTTCCGATTTTCTTCGTTTTAAAGCCGAGAAGGACTTTACTATTCCTAACAAGAAAACAAAGAGTTGCATTCAGTAATACTTTCTCTTCTTCCATACTTAACCTCCTTTACTTAATCAAATAGGTCAGCGTCACATTTATTTTTATTTCCTGGCTGCCGGGTTCTATTTGCGGCGCCGGGCTTGTCACGCCCCCGCCTTTCCCCATCGCTTCGTAATATATCGGCGGTTCTCCAAAAGTATTTTCGTTAAAACCGATTACTCGGCCCAACCTAAACCCCGCGATTTTGCTTGCGGCTGAAGCTTTTTCTTTCGCTTGTTTCACCGCATCTTCACGCGCCTTATTTTTCAATTCTTCCGGCTTATCAACAAAAAGCGAAATAGAATTTATCTGATTGGCGCCATTTGAAACCGCGCCATCTAAAATTTCACCGATTTTATTTAAATCCCTAACCGTAACTGTGAGCGCTTGGTTTAAGATGTACCCGATAAGAGTGGACTTTCCCTTATTGTATTCGTATTTTGGAGACAAACTATAAGTACTGGTTTTTATATCTTCCTCGCTGATTTTCTGCTCTTTCAAAAATTTAATCACCGCATTCATTTTTGACGAATTCTCATTTTGAACCGAAATAGAATC
>Ga0315288_10005086_pt1 | contig 16733 bp, 14 predicted proteins | sample YL17G11_20_MG_FD_203454 | JGI IMG/M metagenome (GOLD analysis project Ga0315288, IMG submission 203454) | Sediment microbial communities from Yellowstone Lake, YNP, Wyoming, USA - YL17G11_20 | ecosystem: Environmental > Aquatic > Freshwater > Lake > Sediment | place: USA: Wyoming | collected... | reverse complement strand
ATGAGAAGCAGATGCGAAATTGGTCGTTTATGCGGATGCTTAACTGCCCCCTCCGATCACTCCTCAGTTGTTCTAGTCGATTGCCTGGCGGGACCTGTAGTTCCTGCAGTGTTCGCACGTTGTTGAGCATACGAAGCTTCCGCCTCACCCGGACCTGCATCTCTGTCGAGAAGTGCTTGGCAGGGATGCCTATCCAGATGCTTTCCGTTTCCTTCGTCTTGAAGAAACGTATCACAACTCGGTAGTATCTCTTTCCGTCATTATTGTCAAGTCCTAAGGCGGCCGCACGTAGACGGGCCTCCAACTGCACTCTCAGGGCGCTCTCACTGAGCTCTTCGATACGAGCAAGGAGCCCTACGAGCAAGGAGCCCTACAACATTCTGCTCCGGCACAACTGGTTGCTGTCCTTGATCGGGAGCAGGCTGATAGTCATTTGAGACGAAGTAGTCAATCGAAGATGGCACAAAACATTGAATGATTGAGCCGCGCCGGAGTCGAACCGGCGACCCACAGCTTAAAAGGCTGTTGCTCTGCCAGCTGAGCTAGCGGCCCGCACAAGCGGGGGAAATCTACCCATTCCCCCCTTGCGTGTCAATTGAGAGACCGCTTGCGAAGGCCCGCCGACGATGCGTGCGGGCTTTCTATCGCTCGGGGAATCAGAACCGAAGCGCGAGCTCGACGGTCGCCCCCGCGTTCGGAATGTCGCCCAGATTCGCGCCCAGCTCCCGGGTGAACACGGCTGCGTTCAGGTCGAGGAAGAACAGCTTCAGCCCGCCGCCGAAGGTGAGGTAGCCCTGGTCGAGCCCTGCCCTGAGCGAGAAGAACTTCAGCAGCTTCAGCTCTACCCCCGTGTGCAACATGGACCACGGTGATCTGCCGTCACGGATCACTCCCACGATGTCCTGGCAGTCCACCTGGAACGAGGGATCGAGGATCTTCCCGAACGAGCCGAGGTTGGGATAAAATGCGATGCCCACGCTAACGTCCATCGGAATGCGGTAGGTATCAGTGACCGTCGATCCTGTCGGGAGCCTCCCCAAAGTCCCCAGAGTGCTCATGAGCGTGCTCATCGAATCGGTGCGGTACTGGAAACGCGTGCCCCCGACGTCGCGCAGGGAGATGCCGACCAGCAGGGGACCGAGCTCCGCGATTGCCCCCGCATCGAGGCCAATGCCGACGCCGTACAGGACGCTCGCGGAGTTGAGGGCGTCGAACAGGTCGCCTCCCGAGGCGAATGCCATGATGAGAGAGAGCGAGTCGCTGTTGGTCAGGGGAACCCGGAACCGCAGCATCGGGCGGATGTCCACGCCCAGGTGGATCTTCGCCTTGCTCCCCAGCTCCAGCGGGAAGGAGAGGCCTCCGATGAAGCCCAACGTCGCGGTCACCGTTCCCGAGAGCCCGAGCAGCGTAGGCCCCCGCAGCAGCGAATCGGCCATGAGGACCATCCCCAGGCCGAGGCCGTCGCCTACGTACCCTATCCCGACCGAGGCGCCCGCCCCGAAGCCTCCTGCCGTCACCTGCGAGCTGATCAGCCCGATCGTGTCCGACGGCACCGCGGTGCCTTTCAGCGTATTCATGCCGAACGTCCAGAGGGAGTCGGGACGGGAGTAGACCCACACGGTGGCGCCGGGAATCACCAGCTCACGCTTCGAGCGAGAGAAACCTGCCGGGTTGTAGAAAAATGAGTCGTAGCCGTCCGCAGTCGCGACTGCCGATCCTCCCTGCGCCATGATCGACGGGCTCAGGGGCACGAGGGGAGGCTCAAGGTAGTCGGCAGCGGAGACAGCGACCGCAGCCAGTAAGAGCGTCAACGCAGCAAGCAGCAGGATCTTCTTCATCGCTGTGGGCCTCGCCATCCTCTGTGCAGCGTCACTCCGGAAGAGGGATGCCGGCGGCGCTATAGAGCGCCTTCACCGCGTTCAGCCCGGGGCTGCCGCTGAATGGGTTTGGCATCGTCAGATCCGGATCGATGGTGAAACCAGGGTTGATTTGATCGTACAGTAAGTAGTACATCTGTTCGATGGCCTCGGTCTGGCCGCCGGCGGCGACCCCGTCGACCTTCCCGACGATGGCGTTTGCAAGGAAGGCGACTCCCGCTTTCTGAGCGATATCGCCGACATTCGCTCCCGGCGGGAGGCTCTTGCCGGGATCGACGACGCCGTCACCGCCCGCATCGCTATCGATGCTCTGTCCAAGCGCAAAGTACATGGCATTCGCGCTGAGCAGCCCAGTGATCATCGCCGTGAACTTCGTCTTGTCGCCGGCCACATCCGCGGGGATGATGGATTTCAGCAGATCGACGACCTTCACACTCGTGTCAATGCTCGACATCAGGGCTGTCACGATGTTGTTCACGAACTCCTCGCCGCTCGTGGTTTTCAGCTCGAGATCGGCGAAAAGGAGGGCCGCCTGCTGCTCCTCGGGTGTGTCGACCCCTCCGGTGATCAGGCCCTGGAGAAAGGCCTCCAGCTCGGCCTTCGCCGCGGGGTCGTTTTTCAGCGCCTCGATCACGGCGGGAGAGGACAGGTCGTCGGCGAGCTTGTCCAGCCCGCCCGCGCCCTGGTAGTCGCTCGCTTTCGGAGCAGCGGTCTTGTCGAGGCCGAGAGCCTTGAACAGGTTGAAATCGAACAGCGCCGAGCACCCCCCGAGAAGAAGGAGGGGGAGAAGGATCAACGCTATGGATTTCACGCGCGCCATGATGCACCTCCGCTACAGGGACCCATCGCGATATATACAACACCGCTCGGTGCGGTTTGAGTCCAACCCTTTTCAATTATAGTGCAGGAGGGGGTCGAAAACCAGACTCATATCGAGGAAACACGCGAACTCCCCCGTGCATTTCTGTCCGGCATCCGAGATTCGGGCGCGCGCAATCCTGCCCCGGACTTCCCCGGCTGGCAAGCCCCGGACCACCACCTTGAGGTAGTTCTCCGAGGTTCCCTCGGCCGCCAAGCCTTCCCGCTTCTCGAGCAGGACCTCGACATCCGCCCCGACCCACGACCGGGCGTACCGGTCGGAAAGCTGGCGCGAACGGTCGCGCAGCTCCCGGGCCCGCATGTCCCTGACCCTTTCGGGCACCCGGGGCTTGAACGACGCTGCCGCCGTGCCCGGGCGGGGGGAAAAAGGGAACACGTGGAGGGCGGAGAACTTCAGATCCTCGATGAGCTGCCGGGTTGCCGCGTGATCCTCCTCGGTCTCGCCGGGGAAACCGACGAGAATGTCCGCGGCCAGAAACGGCGATGCTTTCGCCGCCCTCAGCAGGGCAACCCCTTCCCTCACCTTCTCGGCCCGGTAGCGTCGTTTCATGCGCGAGAGGACCGAGTCGGAGCCCGACTGCACGGGCAGATGGAAATGGGGACAGATGCGGGGATCTCGCAGCACGGTGGCCAGGCCTTCCGAGATGGCATCAGGCTCCAGCGAGGACAGGCGCAGTCGAGGCTGCCGCGTCGCTGCGAGCAGGCTGAGCAGCAGGCCTTCGAGCCCCTGGCCTCCTGAGCGCCACGCCGAGATGTTGACCCCCGTGAGCACGATCTCCCTGCAGCCCCGCTGCTCGAGCTCACCCGCCCTGCGGACGACCTCATCCGACGCCAGACTGACCGAAGGGCCGCGCGCAAGGGGGACCCTGCAGTATGCGCACCGCGAGTCGCACCCGTCCTGGATCTTGAGGAACGCCCGTGTGTGGAAGCTGGACTCGCTCGCGTGCAGGGCGAACGGGTCGGTGAGGCCGCCCGCCGGCCGGCCGCGCCCTTCCCGGGCCTCCTCCAGAAACCGGGGCAGGTCCAGAAGGACCGCCTTCTCGGACTGCGCCACGACAACGACGTTCTTCGCGAGGGAGGCCAGCGACTCGGCTTCGAGCTGGGCGGAGCAGCCGGTGACCACGATCTGGGAATCAGGGTGCGCCCGCGCGAGCCCCCGGATGAAAGCCCGGGCCTTGTGGTCGGCCCGGGAGGTCACCGTGCATGTGTTGACGATGTACACCTCCGCGTCCTGGCGGGCCGATACAACGTCGAAGCCCTGGCTGTGCAGCGGAGACGCCAGGGCTTCGGTCTCGTACTGGTTGAGCTTGCACCCGAAGGTGTGGAACCCGACCCTCATCACCCCTTCAGCTTCTTGTCCACCCTCTCCTTGCCCTGCTGGGCATCGGCGAGGCCGGGGTCCAGCTTGAGGGAGCGGGAGTACGCCTCGGAGGACCACTTCAGGTCGTTCGCCAGCTCGCGCGTCCATCCTAGTCGCGCCCACCACTGCGCGTTGTTCTGCTCGTAGTAAACGGCCGCCGAGATCGCGATGTCGGCGTTCTGGTACTCCTTGAGGCTGATGAAGCATTCGCCCATGAGCCAGTACACGCGCGCGATGCGGTCGCCGTTGGGCCTGTTCGCCACGTACTCCTGCAGGTATTTCAGCGCTTCCTCGATCTTGCCGATGAACACGTACGATTCCCCGATGATCTGGATGACCCGCGGATCATTAGGGGAAATGGCGAGCGCCTTCTGCCCGATATCGAGGGCTTCGGGGTACCTGCGCAGGCGCAGGTACGACCAGCCCAGAACGACGTGGCTGTTGATATTTTTGGGGGCCTCTGCCAGCTCCTGCTGGCAGACCTTGATCGACTCCGCGTACTTGCCCGTCCGGTACAGCTCGAGGGCGTCCGGCTTGTCCTGCGCTGCAGCGCCCACCGCGGCGAGAACGAACGCGAGGACGGCCACGAGAACAGGCGCCCTCATCTCTGCTGGCCTCCCGGACCGGAGGGGTTGCCGGGCTTGTTCTGCTGCGCCCCCTGGGCCTGCTGAGACCCATGCGCCTGAGAGGGCTGCTGTCCCGCGGGCTGCCCCTGCGGGTTCTGGGAGGTCGGCTGCTGAGCGGCTGGCTGCTGCTGGTGGTGCGAGGCGTCCTTCTTGGGGCCTCCGCCCCCCATGTTGCAGTACCCGTTGAACTTGCACCCGCTCTCCACGACGAAGTCCGGTGCGTTGACGTCGCCGTCGACCTGGGCGGTGGAGAACAGCTCCACGCGGGAATGCCCGACCATATCGCCCCTGATCTTCCCCTTGGATGAAATGAGGTTCGCCTCGACCTTCGCCTCCACGTAGGCCTTCTCGCCCACGTACAGCGCGCTGGTCGACTTGATCTCGCCCTTGAACTTTCCCTTGATCATGAGGGGCTTCTTGAAGCTCAGGTGCCCCTCGAAATCGATGTCCTCAGCGAGGATCGTGTCGACCTCGTGCTCGTCGATATCCTTGATCCGTACCTCAGCCATTGTGCTCTCCGTTCCGCCGCTGATCGTAGCCGGGCTCGCCGGGCCTGTCAAGGGAAACCTCGACGAGAGAATGGTCGATCGCCGCCATCACCGCCTCGATCGCCCCCCCCAGACGGGCGCGCATCTCGCGCGTGTAGGGGTTGTAGCGCTGGAGATCGAGGAACAGCTGCCAGGGGTCGTTGCAGGTCTGCTCCACGATCTCCAGCAGCTTGCGGTAGCCCAGCGTGGCGATGGGCGACGGACTGACGCCGAGGTCCTTCAGGACTCTGCCGATGTAGTGGGCGACCCCCTGGGTGAAGGCCGCTTCCCTGTCGTGCGTATCGGGGCTCATGATCGTGACGGCGAGCCCGAGGGACGCGAAGAACTCGCGCCACTTCTCGAGCTCGCCGCTTGCGATCCGGGCGGGGCAGAGGATCATGGGAAGGCCCTCAACGCCCCTGCTTCCCGAATCAGGGCCGAACATCGGGTGGGTCCCGAGGATCGAGACCTCTGCCGGGAGGATGCGCTCCATGAGGCCGACGGGGAACGACTTGACGGAGCAGGTGTCCATCACGAGAGAGCCCGGGGTGAGTTTCGGGCCGATGCGAAGCAGCACCTCCTCCATTGCCGAGATCGCGACGCAGAGAACGACCACGGGCAGCGATGCGAGTGCGTCCTCCCCCACCCTGCGGACGCCGGGCGGCACCGGTCGAGCGGGATCGCGGGAGAAGGCCTGCACCTCGAGGGAGCGGGAGAGCAGCCCGGCCCAGAAGGAGCCGAACCGGCCCAGCCCGTAGACGCCAACTGTCATGGATTCATCCTATCCCGGATGCCCTTGACAGTCCAATACTGGTGTGATACGCCAAACAAGATGAGCATATAGAATCGCACAGACAAAGGAATTCAGAATGGAGGTACACATGAAGGTCAGACTTTTCCTGCGTCTCATTGGAATAATCGTCATCGTCGGCCTGATCCTCTGTTGCCCAAACCCTGCCAACGACGGCGATGGCGACCAGTACGATCCCGCCCTGTCAGAGCAGCTCACCAACGAGGGCATCGCTCTCATGAAGGCCCACGACTGGGATGGCGCCCTCAGCAAGTTCAGCGAGGCCGTGCTGAAGAACCCCGCAAACGGAAGGGCCGTCATCGGGTACTCCGCCCTCAATATCGCGAGCATCATCTCCGACCCGAACGTCGTCACCCTCGCGAGGGACAAGCTGGGGCTCGCCGACTATCCCTCCACCATGGCCACGATTCTCGAGCCGGACTCCTGGATGGTCCAGCTGCAGTCGCCCTACGGCGGTCTCATGCCGAGGATCACGGGGGAGGCAGCCTTCGACGGCAAGGTCGCCGGTTCGACCGAGGACGACATCATCGATCCCAATGAGCGGATGCTCGCCTTTGCGGGTTACTTCATGACCCACAACACCGGGTTCACAAATCTCGTGAACACGGTCAGCAGCGCGCTGGGAGCGAGGCTCGATGCAGCCATCGCGGCCATCAAGGCGGCTCCCGACGACATGAAGTTCACCCTCACGTGGGACATGTTCTTCGATGTCCAGCCCACGGCCGAGTCCGGCAATTGGCCTTACAAGAACAGCGCGCCCATGGAGATCGCGATCGGGAAAGCCGAGATCCTGGCCATCGCCGCGGGAATGGAAGCCGTGAAGGGCCTGACCTACCTCGCACAGGTCTACAACCTCAGCCTGCCCCTCGGCGACTACTGGACGGCGTTCAATCCAGTCGACGGAACCATGACAAATCCGGATGACTCCAAAAAGCCATTCGTCACCTTCCTCAGGTTGAACATCGACGCGGCAGCCAAGCTGGCGAGCGCGAAGAACTCCTACACTGGCGCGATAGCCGACCTGAAGACAGCCATCGACGCTGTGAGGGCCAACCGTGCGGGATTTTTCCTGTCCACCGATCCCCTCGCGGGCACCTTCCCTGATATGAACAGTTGGCTTAGTTTTGAAAGGATCCTGCGCACGGGTAAAAAGTTCGCAACCGTGGTCGACGACTCCATTGACACGAAGAACTGCGCATACCTCCCGATCAGCTTCCCGTCCGACTTCGACCCTGACACCGACTGGCCTACCGGGATTGTGCAGAACAGTTCCATCGGCATCAACTTCGGCACGTATTTCGACACGCCGATGAACCTGTTCACGACGCTCATCGAGCTCGAAGCCAACGGAGAGCCCGTCTACCAGCGCTTCGCGTCGGGGGACTTCACCCCGGTCACGCCGGCCTACATGAACGCCTTCGCGAATTACTTCAAGGACAATGCGGCTGGCTTCCAGATCCGGGTCCCCGATATCACACTCGGCGGGGTCGTGCCAATCGCAAATCTTCCTGTCGACGATCCGGCGACACGGTATGAGTTCTTTATGAACTGGAACGACACTGTGGTAAACGACGGGAAGTGGACCGCGGGGGAATCGATCTACTCTGCTTCTTTCAAATCCCAGCTCGAGGGCTTCATACAGATCCCCCTCAATGCCGCGTACGGAGGAGACCCCGAGACCTACTACTCGACCCAGGGCGATGTCCCCGATGGCCTGCTCGACGCGTACCTCACCCTTGGAAACCAGACCGCTCCGTATCGCACTGCGCTGAGGGCTGCCCTGAACTCCTCCGGGTGGTTGAACCGCTGGACCGCGATGCTCTTCTACTTGAAGGGCACGTCGTTGTTCTGCCCGTTCACCCCCGCGTTCATCGCATGGAACTCATTCGCGCCAGCAGGCACCCCCGGCACTGACCCTTCGGGCCTCTCCATGACGAGCAAGGGCTCCGTTTGGTGGTACGGTGCGGCGATGCTGCACGAGATGCTGGATCTTACCCCGTAGCGGGGAGACGAGTCTTGTCTTGAAAGGGCCGGCATAACGCCGGCCCTTCTCGTCAGAACTTCCACGTGGCTGCAAGTGAGGCGAGGTGGTTGTCCGAGAACTGCCCGAGCTCGGTGTCGGCGCTGCCGATGAAAAACGGCGCGAGGAGCTGGAAGGAGAGCTCGCTCGACGGAGCGAAGGTGAGGTCGGCGAGGAGCGCGAGGCTGCGGTCCGCGAGCGACCAGACCGCGCCCGCTCCTGCGAGGAACCTGTCCTCCCAAAGTCGGAGGAATGCCCTGCCGTACAGCAGCGACGAGAGCAGGGGCGTCATGACCGCCTCGGGAGGAGAGACGATCCAGCAGCCCTTCCACTCCGCATCCAGCGACAGCCGTGGAGCCTCAAAATCGTAGCCGGCGCCGAATGAGTACTCGAGGCACGGAGAGGAGCCGAGCACGGAGCTGAAGTTCGCCTCCGAGAGCCTCCTCGTGAGGAAGACCTTCGAAAGGGTGTACGAGCAGTCGACCCAGATCCGAAGACCCGAGATCCCCAGGGTCGCATCCAGGCCGAAGGAGTCGATCGTGCGGTCAACAGGGGTGAGAATGATGTCATAGCCCTGGAACAGGCCGTGGGGGAAATCGAAGCGCGCCGAGAAAAGCGGCGCGCAATCCGCGCCGTGGTAGTACAGGAGCGCAAGGTCGAGGATCGGCAGCGTGAGGCCAAGCTCCGCGCAGACGCTCATCAGGCCGGGGGTTGCAGGCATCTGCTTCGCAGCTTCGATGAGAATGTGCTCGAGCACGAGGTCCTGCTCGATAGGGAAGCCGATGTGGATGCTGGGCGGAAAACCCTTCCGGGGGAACCAGGGAGAGCTTGAGTCGGGGAGCGCGGCTTCGCGCCGGAAAGGCGCAAGGGTGAGAACCGCCGCGAGGTCTCCCCAGAACATCCGGGCCTGCACGATGTCCGAAGGCAGGAAGGCGTCCTGAATCCTGCCCTGGAGCAGAGCTTCCAGGCCGAGGGGGCTGAAGTAGTTGGTTGGAGACAGGAAAGGTGCTGCCCCTGGCCGGTACTGGCTCCTCCCCACCACGATTTTCAGGAAATCCGCGGGCTCGACTGTCAGCTCGAAGACATCGACGGAAAGGTTCAAGGAGCCCGTGCCCGTCTTGCAGTCCAGCGTGCCCTGGAAGAAGAACTCGAAGAGGGGGTTTCCGACGCGAAGGGACGGGCTGAGCCCGAGCAGGCCTGAGAGCACCGATGCCGCGGGCGCGGCGGGATCGATCATGGCCTGCAGCCGGGCCTGCGAGCTCCCGCCGATCGTGAGCTCTCCCCACAGGGGTCCGAGAGCGAGCACGAAGAACAGCAGGAGCGCGCAGCGGCGGATCATCACAGGTTCCCCTTGTTGAAGGTCTTCTCGGGCAGAACGGTGGTCGTATCGAGCTCTCGAACCCTCAAGAGGGTTTCTGTTCCCCCGCGCAGGTCCCTCATGACCGACAGCGAAGGGAACGGCACGCCGTCGGCGAGCCTCGTTTCAAGCAGCCGGTACTGCCTGATCAGCCCGGACCGCTCGTCGAGGAAGTCGATGCCCTGCAGCCCGCTGCCGCGCATCTGCACGTACATCACTTTCCGTTCGTACTGCGTGCGGAACTTCGGTTTCAGCTCCACGGCATGGCAGGAGACCGAGTCGATCTCGGCATCGGCGAGGAGGGTCGCCTCGAACTCGTCGACGTCCGTTTCAGTGAGATCCTCCACCGTGAAATCGGAGTCGAAAACCCTCTCGGTCCCGTTCGACCGGGACAGCTTCCGCACCCCCTGCGACGTGCGCAGCCAGGAGCTCGCTTCCCCGCTCGCGCTGCGATGCGTCAGAAACTTCATCTGGCTGAGGAAGGCGGGGGAGACCATGTGGATGAGGACCCGCGCCTCGCCCCTGTCGCGCGCGATGAAAACCTCCAGCCCCCTCTCTCGCGCGCCGGTCTTCCCCTTCAATTCCATCGTGATCTTCGCCGAGACGTTGCGGGCATCGCCGAAGAGCGAGGTGCGGAGCACGATTTGCTCTGCTGTCTGCGGGAAGGCGGTCGCGGCTGCGCACAGACCCAGAACAGCTGCCAGGGCGCAAAGCTTACCCGTCATGAGCCGGTTCCTCGCAGGCGCCTGATGCACCCGGGCACGACCACGATGGTGACCGCGGTGCAGCACAGAAACGTGAAGCCGGCCAGAAGGGAGGTCTGAACAAACGCGGCATACCGTGAGAACAGAAGCGCGAGGAGGGCGAGCACGATGATGAGGGTGGTCTGGATGATCGCCGAGCCGCTCATCTGCATTGTCTCCTCGAGCGCCTGCTCGGTTGCTGAGTGCGCCCGCCTGGCGCGGTAGAAAGTGATCAGGCAGAGCACGTCGTCCACCCCCACCCCCATCACAGCCGCGATGCTCATCGTGGTGACCGAGCTCAGCGGGACCTGGACCCATCCCATGACTCCCAGGTAGACGACGACGCCGCACGCCGATGGCAGCATGGCGATCAGCGGCCACCGCCAGGACCTGAAGTACAGCGCGGCGTAGAAATAGAGGAGGAAAAAGTAGATGGCGACTCCCGACAGCTGGCCGCGAATCATGTACGCGAGCCGCCTCAGGCTGACCACGGGTTCTCCCAGAATCGCGTACTGTGCGTCAGGAAGGCGCTGCCGCACCGATTGCCCGATTCCCGCGATCAGCGACGAGAGCGCTCGCGCGGCTTCGGCGGGAGAGCTTCTGTACTCGCCGAATCGAACCACGAGCTTCGCGCGCCGGTACGGGCGGTCGACCAGGAAGCCCATGCCCCACCCCGACGTTCCGTACGAGAGCAGCTCGAGGGATTCGCCGATCGCGGATTCGCTAGAGGGAGCCGCGGGATCGCCGTTTCCCGCGAGCCGCCCGTGCACCCACTCGACGAACTGCGTGTACGACACAACATGGGAGACGGAACGGAACCCGGCGAGGTCCCGCTGCAGGCCGCGCATTCCCTCGAATACCGAAGGATCCACCAGTCCGTTTTCCCTTCCCGTATCGACGATGAGCTCGAGCTCGTTCACGCCCCCATACCTGTCGGAGAAGTACTCGATTGTCCGGGCCAGCGCCGTCCTCCTGCTGAGGTACCTCTCCGGACGATACTCGTTGTGGATGAACGCCACGCCGACAAGCAGCGCGAGCATGGCGGCAGCGAATGCGTAGGGCACGAGACGGCTGAGCGACAGCCGAGCGATGGATGAGGCGCCGCGAAGCCCCGGCAGCCGGGGAATCCGCACGCTGGCGAAGAGGACGGGCAGGAGGAACAGCGACGACGCCACGGCGAGCGCGATGCCGACCATCAACATCGCTCCCATGACGCGTATTTCACGGAGCGGCGAACCGAGCAGGGAAAGGAAGCCGAGGATCGTCGTGAAACCCGCGGCGAGGATGACGGGGCTGATATCGGACAGGGCCGTCCCCACGGCCGGATTCCTGCCGAGGGCCAGGTAGCGGAAGAGGTGGATGCCGTACGTCGTGGACAGGGCGAGGATGATGAGGGGGATGCAGATGGTCTGGGTGCTCAGCCGAAGGCCCAGGGGGGGGAAGAGCCCCAGCGTCCACACCGACGGCAGCAGGGTCGTCACCCAGAGGATCGCTCCCACGAGGAGGGAGCGGGTCAGGGCGATCTCGAAGACGAGGATGATGGCCATGGCGATCGAGCCGAGCAGGACGAGGTCGGGGACGAGCGTCCTCTCGACATAGGATGCAAAGGACCCCTTGCCGAGCACGCGGACCTCGCGGTCGGCGCCTTGCGCGCAGATGCTCTCGATCCGCGGAACGAGGGATTTTGAGCTCGTCCTGCTGTCGGCAAAAACGTAGATGCTGAAAGCGCTCGCATCTCGAGAGATGAGGAACTCCTGGAAGATCGGCGTTCCTTGCAGCGTGCTCACCAGCGCGCGCGTTTCCTGCTCGCTCGACCCGGCGCGAAACAGCTTCTGGAAGCCGATCTCGTCAGCCGACACGCGCAGATCCGCGACGGTGGCGGCCGAAACGACCTGCCCCACCCCCTGCAGCCTCCGCAGCTCATCCGAAAGGCTGGCGACGCGCGAGAGCGCGGCGGCGGAATCTCCGTCCACGATGCCGACGGACACGATGGTGAAATCGTTGGGAAGGAAGTGCTCGGCGTCCAGGCGCGCATCGCGCACGTAGGGGTCGCGCGCAGGCATCTCCTGGGAGACATCTCCGCTCACGACCAGTCGAGACAGAGAATAGGCGGAGGCGATGGTGGCCAGGATGAAGGGCAGAAAAAGCCATCGGCCGAACCGCCGGTATGCGAGCGCCGGTATGCGCGACAATTCGTTTATTTTCATTGCGCGGAAGAATTTCCTGCGCATCACTGTAGCATCGCTCGAGCGCCGGATCAAGCTCGGCACGGGCCGCCGCAGGCGCGCCCGTGCCGGATTGAAGTTTCCGCGCAGATCGTTATACTGTGCGGGAAATCCAGCCACCCGAAATATCCGGAAAGGAGTCGATATATGAACTTCATCGAAGAGATGCGCAAGAAGGCCAAGACAGCCCCCGGCAGGCTCGTTCTGCCCGAAGGCTACGAGCCGCGTACGCTCAAGGCGGGCCGGATCATCCTCGACGAGGGATTCGCTCGCGAGGTGACGCTCCTTGGTTCGGTCGCGCAGATCGAGGCGGAAGCGAAGAAGCAGGGCGTGAATCTGAAGGGCCTCGTCGTCGAGGAGCCCGCGGCCTCGCCGCTGAGGAGCGAGTACGTGCAGGCCTACTACGAGCTTCGCAAGCACAAGGGCGTTTCCCTCCCCGACGCCGCGAAGACCTTCATGGGCGACACCCAGCACTGGGGCGCGATGATGATGGTCAAAGGCAGGGCCGATGCGATGGTCTCGGGAGCCGACAGCGAAACGGCGAAGGTTCTGCGCGCCGCCCTCACGATCATCCGCACGAGCCCCGGCATCAAGACCGCCTCCTCCTGCTTCGTCATGTACCTGCCGGGCAGCAAGTGGGGCGTCGATGGACACATGATCTTCGCCGACTGCGCCGTCATCCCCGACCCGACCTCCGAGCAGCTCGCGGACATTGCCGTCTCCTCGGCCGAGTCCTGCCGCACGTTCCTCAGGGCCCAGCCGACTGTGGCGATGCTCTCGTTCTCCACCAAGGGCAGCGCGACGCACCCCCTCGTGGACAAGGTCTCCTCCGCCGTTGCGATGGTGAAGCAGAAGGCGCCGGGACTCCTCGTGGACGGCGAGATGCAGGCTGACGCCGCCCTCATTGCATCGGTTGCTGCAAAGAAGGCCCCGGGATCTCCTGTCGGGGGCAAGGCGAACACTCTCATATTCCCGGACCTGCAGAGCGGCAACATCAGCTACAAGCTCGTGCAGCGCCTGGCGGGCGCCGAGGCGTACGGACCGTTCCTGCAGGGCTTCGCCAAACCCGTGAGCGACCTGTCCCGGGGCTGCTCGGTGGACGACGTCGTGAACACCTCGGTCGTCACCCTGGTTCAGGCAATGGGGAAATAGCCGCGCATATTCTTGCAGCTCGTGCAAGAAAATGCTTGATCTTTCCCGCCGCCCGATCTATCATCTCGACCCATGAGAGTGGTGATCATCGGCTACGGAAGCATGGGCCGCGAGGTGGAGAAGGTCCTCCTTCAGCGCGGCCATTCTGTGGCGGGGCGCGTGGACCCCGCGCAGCCCGGCGCTGACGCGCCTGCCCTGGGCGAGGACATCGCAAGGGCCGCTGACATGGCGATCGAGTTCTCGCACGCTGACGCGGTGCTGGGCAATGCGGGGCTGTACGCCCGCTTCGGGCTGAGCGCGGTCTGCGGCACCACTGGATGGTTCGGGAAGCTGGATGAGCTGAGGGCGCTCCTCTCCACGGCGCCTGTGGGCTACCTGTACGGCAGCAATTTCTCGGTCGGCGCCCACCTCTTCTTTGCCCTGGTCGCCGCTGCCTCGGAGCTGGCCAACTCATGCCCCGAGTACGACATGCTGGGCTACGAGATCCACCACAAGAGGAAGAAGGATTCGCCGTCGGGGACGGCGCTCGCGCTGGCGAAAATCATCACGGCAAAAAACGCGCGCAAGACGAAGCTCGTCACCGACAAGCTGGACAGGGCTCCCGCGCCCGAGGAGCTTCACTTCGCCTCCGTGCGAGGCGGCGAGGTGCCCGGCGTGCACACGGTGCTTCTCGACTCGACCTTCGACACGATCGAGATGACGCACTCAGCGCGCAGCAGGGGCGGGTTCGCCCTCGGCTCCGTGCGGGCCGCCGAATGGCTTGCCGGCAAGCGGGGGATCCACGATGTGAACGATTTTATCCAGGACATACTCGGGGGGAGGCAGGCATGAAGCTGGAAGGGGTCTACACGGCTCTGGTCACGCCGTTCGGACAGGATGGCGGCGTCGACGAGAAGGCGCTGCGACGCCTTGTGGATTTCCAGATCGAGGGCGGGGTGCAGGGCCTCGTGCCCGTCGGCACCACGGGCGAGAGCCCCACGCTGGACGGCGAGGAGTGCAAGCAGGTGATCCGCATCGTGGTGGAGCAGGCGCGAGGACGGGTGCCCGTGATCGCCGGCGCCGGGTCCAACTGCACCAGCGAGGCCATCGAGTACACGCGCGACGCAAAGGCGGTCGGGGTCGACGCGACACTCCAGGTCGGCCCCTACTACAACAAGCCCACCTCCCAGGGATTCCTCCTGCACTTCCGCGCCATCGCGGACGCGGTGGACCTCCCCCTCGTCGTGTACAACATCGCCGGGCGCACCGGCAAGAACATCGACAACCCGACCATGCTCGAGCTCGCGGCGCACAGGAACATCGTGGCCGTGAAGGAGGCGAGCGGGGACATCAACCAGATGATGGACCTGATCGCGAAAAAGCCGGCAGGCTTCACCGTGCTCTCGGGCGACGACAACCTCGTCTTCCCCCTGATGGCGCTCGGCGGCAAGGGCGTGATATCCGTGGCGAGCAACATCGTCCCCGACAGGATGGCGGCGCTGGTCAAGGCCGCACTGAAGGGCGAATGGGAGACGGCGCGGAAGATGCACTACGAGATGCTGCCGCTGTTCCGGGCGATCTTCATCGAGACCAACCCGATTCCCATCAAGGCGGCACTCGCAATGAAGGGCATGTGCGCGGAAACCTACCGGCTGCCGATGTGCCCGATGGCGCCTAAGAACAGGGACGCCCTCGCCGCGACGCTCAGGGAGATGAAGGTCCTTTAGGCCTCGCGCGCGACTCTTTGCGCGAGGCGCACGAACGTTTGGGGGGGGATTTCCTCCGCGCGCGCTCCCGGGTCGATCCCCTCCGCCTCCAGGGCCGCTGCCGCAGCTTCGACCGCAATCCCCGCCGCGAACCTGGCCGCGAGCATGTTGTTCCGAATCGTCTTTCGCCTCGCCGTGAAAAGGCCGCGCAGCAGGGCGGACAGGACCTCCACCGTTCTGAGGTCAAGCCCTTCCGGGAGGGGCCTCATCTGCACCACGGACGAGACGACCTCGGGCGCCGGATAGAAGCTCCCCGGCCTGAGGTCCCCCCGAGCCGCGATCGAGAAGCAGGCCTGGCAGAGCACGGAGAAAGAGGAGTAGGCCTTCGACCGCGGGTCGGCGCTCATGCGATCGGCAAGCTCCCGCTGCACCGTGAAGACCATCTCCTGCGGCCGCACTCCCCCTTCGACCAGAGCGGCGATCATGAGGGAGGCGGAACGGTAGGGAAGGTTTCCCAGCACGCGCATCGGCGGGCCGTGCTCGGCGAGCGCACCTTTCCAGGTCTTCATGAAGTCCCCTTCGACCAGCGTGAAACCCGCCGCCTCCCCGAATGACTTCAACAGGGAACGGCACAAGCCCCTGTCCACCTCGAAGGCGACAAGCCGGACCCCCCGCTGCAGGAGCAGGCTGGTCATGGAGCCCAGCCCTGGACCGATCTCCCAGGCCAGCTCACCGGGCCGAGGGTCAAGCAGCGCAACGAGGCGCTCCCTCGCGCCCCTGTTGACCAGGAAGTTCTGCCCCCAGCGCTTCTTCAAGGCGATGCCCATCTCCTCGAGAGCCGCCCTGATCTGGACCGGTGAATCGGGGTTCATCCCGCTCCCCGCGCCAACCTTCGGGGCAGGAGCACGCCAAGGGCGATCGCCGCCCCGGCGGCGCAGAGTGCCGCCCACGAGACCGCGGAAGGGCCGACAGAGACCCCCGGCAGCCGCGCGAGCAGGGTCGCGCTCCCCTCGATCATCCGGTACAGCCCGCCGAACGCCTGCGAGACCAGATGCTGCAGGGGTCCATGGAGGAGCGGCGAGACCACGAGCCAGCCCAGCCCGAAGGACAGAAAGACCGCGATCAGGGGAACGAGGATGATGCTTGCGACGATGCCCGATGGATACCACGCTCCGAAGCTCGGCAGCACCACGGGGAGCGTGGCGAGCTGGGCGCCGATCGAGGCGGCAAGGGGGACGAGCAGGACGGGAGGGATCCTCCCCTCCAGGGGCCTGCGGATGAGCGGACCGAGGACGAGAATGCCGGCGAGGGCGAGGTACGACAGCTGGAACGAGAGCGTGAAAGCCTGAAAGGGATCGATCGCAAGCACCGCGATGCCCGAGATCGAGAGCAGGTTCAGCGGCTCGGAGTCCCGATCGAGCAGCGCGGCCGCGCTCCCCGCGAGCAGCATGAGCGTCGCCCGCATCAGCGA
>Ga0315288_10005084_pt1 | contig 16737 bp, 35 predicted proteins | sample YL17G11_20_MG_FD_203454 | JGI IMG/M metagenome (GOLD analysis project Ga0315288, IMG submission 203454) | Sediment microbial communities from Yellowstone Lake, YNP, Wyoming, USA - YL17G11_20 | ecosystem: Environmental > Aquatic > Freshwater > Lake > Sediment | place: USA: Wyoming | collected... | reverse complement strand
CGTTTCCTGTTTCAAGCATAAGTATAAAACTTTCTGTACATTGCCAAAAAGTGAACGTAAAGAATTAATGTTGAGTATAATCAGGTGCTTTTATTACTATAAAAATTTAATTTGAGGCGGATTTATGAATAAATATTTGCCTGAAGAAACAATCGACTGGATCGTGCAAGCTCAAGTTTTATTACAGGAGATGGAGCGGCGTATAGTGTCTTGCGATTATAATTTTCCTTTTGACAATCTTTCTTCGCTCAATTTCAGGGTCGATATGATAAAAAGCAAGGCAAATGATTTACGAAAATGGAGGAAAAAATGATTGCTTCATTCAATCGTTTTGAAATTAAAATGACTTTATCACAAGCGGAAGGCGGCAGTCATTCTGGCCGATGTGACGATGATGTCAAGGCTTTATCGGATTGTCCGAAAATCAGGCGGCAGATAAATAAAATTTCCCCCGCTGATATAGCGGCGGAGTTAAAAGAGTATGGTGCATGGGATGAAACGGAATTGCAGGATCACGATGCCAATATTCAGCGTATTTTATGGATTGCGGCAGGCAACATATCGGAGGAAAATGTATGATAAAAACACACGTTGCAAACGCTGAAAAGTTTTCCAACTGGATCAAAGAGCGCGGTGGCATAGCTCAGTGGGATGCTATTGATTTTTCCGGTGCTTCCTGTTTCACTCCCGCGCTTACTGATGGGACACCGACAACGAAGCCCCATTGGAAATATCCGAATACTCCACAGGCGATTATATCCGATTCAAGCATGGTCAATCTTTACACTCAAAAAGAGGTCAAGCGTTTTCATATCGCCGTCCGGATCGGCGCCAATGGTTTGAGGGTAAAATGCACGGATGCAAGCACCAGAAAAATCCATGCTGCGCTCGAAAAACTTGGAAAAGATGCGTGGTATGAGTTTGATTATAGCACGCAGGAAGCGGTGTTTTACCTGCCTGACAGTTCCATAACCTTGAAAGATTGGGAGGCGCAACATGACCAGAAAGCGGCTTGATACATGGAAAGATTGCGGTAACGCCGTATATGAGAATTACCAGAAACCGATGGAACAGGTGCGGGTGCATTTTCATTGCAAACAGCTTCATTTTCCGTGTAAAGACTGTCCGGTTTACCGGGAAAAACCGACAAAAAAAGAGGGGAGGAAAGATGGGTAAAAATGAATTGGCAAAAGCGGCGGGTCTTAAAGTTTACGATTGCGCGTTGCCTCAACATTGGTTGTCGGACACGGCCGGAAATATTTCGTGTCGATTATATATTGATCGACAAAAGATATATGATATTCTTCTTTTGGGCGTGGTATGGAGCTATGATGATAACCAGATTTTCGGTGCGCCGGTCGCTCTTACGCCGGAAGCGAAAATCTATACAAAATTCTTTTAACCGGGAGGTTGCATGAGAATACTTACGTTTGCCTTCAGGGGCGAGTATTACCAAGTTGACGAAAAAGGCCGTATCATGGCGAACGGTCTAAAAACCTTTTCCGATACGTGGATTTTTCTTGGCGGGTCCACCCACCATTGGCATAACCGTGTCACCGTGTCGCTGGCGCAGGCGTTTGAATGGCCGCTATTATTAAATCGGTGTTATGGGTGGGATCGGGACCACGGCACGGTTCGCAGGTGGGCGGGGAGGTATTACGGCAAGATTCCACGTATTCAGAACGCTCATATAACAGGGGAGGAGCTTACATCATGAGACTTATTATCAGGATTGACGTTGACATATTGGAGGATGTATGAAAGGTGATACCGTCATTTCATTCGATTATTACGTGTCCGAGACTACCTCGAAACGCAAGCACGGTGGTCGCGCTTTGTGTCCGCGTCATCAATCGTGCGAGTATACCGACTGTCGGTGTATAAAACCGCATTGGCGCGGGACGCACTGTAGTCGGGACCGGCGGGATGAGTGCCCGACTTGCATGAATCTTGCACCGCAGCAAATAAAATATAAAACAAAAAACTTGCGGATAGCTTGAAAGCTTATTATATTTCTGGTACGGGCACAATGCACCTTACCATTTAACCGAGGAGTTTTTATGATGGAAAAAAGCGGTACATATCCTGCGTATGAGTCCACGGACCCCAAGCTTACGGACCTGCGGGTGACTACCTCGTTCACGTACCGGCAGATGTTGGAAATTGCCAACGTGTTTTTCATGGTCAACAAGGTCTCGATAAAAGGGGTCGCGCTTGACGAGATCAAGCGTTCGCTGCATAAGTCGATTCATGACAGCGCGGTCAATTGCGTCATATCGCTTGAGGAAAAAAACAGGCTTGCTATGGGAGGGAACGATGCCGCAGCATAATATAACCGGGGGTTTCGCACCGGAAAAAGCTTCTTTCCCTGCCGATGGCGTGCGGTTCAAGCTTCTGGTGTTCCGTATGCCTGAAGATTTGAAAATGAAATTCAAGATGGCGCTCCTGAAAAATCATCTTGATATTCAACACACTTTCGAGGGCTTCGCCGAGGTCTTTATAGCGTGGACTGAGGGGGAGAAAATGGGAGACGCTATGAAATCCGTGGTCAAACGATCTATAACTTTAATGAACGGAGTGTAATTATGAAACTGCCATTTCGCAACAATCCTATCGGTTTAAGCACGTCATCCGGTAAACTGGCTTTTTCTCCGGTTGGACGATATACGTTTTGCACGGTATCGGGCAAGCGTGGAAATCCCGTACTCGACCAGCACGTTTTTAAGGACACATGGTCGGCGCGGTTGATCGTCGGGTTATCAGTCAATAAAAAATCCACGTATGAAATTGAGGACGTGATTGCCTGTACTCGCGCATACATGAAAGAGAAGGGTTTCCCGGAGGATTCTTCTTTTATCGCGCAGCATGGTGTTTTCACTCACGCGCACTCAAAAGCCGTGGTGCAGGAGAAATCCGTGCAGATTTTCATTATCAATGCCGGGGATTGGAGTGGCGAGGAGGATTTCAAGCAATTCGCCGAGGATCTTGCGGAACATTTGATTGTCAAATTTAAGCAGGAGATGATTATTGTTGAAATCCAGAATAACGGCGTGGTAAAGGTGACGTGGCTTGTGGTCAGTAAGGCTCGTATGCTGATGGATCAGCAGGCCGCGAGAGAAAAGATCAAGGGGGGTGATAAGACTGTATCTGTCCCGGTCCCTTTAACGAGATCGCAGATAAGGAAATCCTAATGAAACCCAACATTCTCTATCTCGATTTTGAGACGTCCGGTCTCGATCCCAAGCGTCACGCCGTCTTGCAGGCGGCATGGATTGTCGAGCGGGACGGTGAAGTCTTGCAGGAGCGTGTTATCGACGTACAGCCGGACAGGAACGACGATTTGTGTCTGGCGGCGCTCGACGTGAACGGTTTCGATCTTGAACGGTTGAAAGCCGGTAAATTTATGTCGTATGTGCTTACAGTCTTGAAACAGGACTGTATGCAAGTATCCCTTCCGAGGATTTGCGGCCACAACATACCGTTCGATATTTCTTTTTTAAAGGCTGTGGCGGACAAGGCGCACGAAAACCTGACCCTGTATCTCGATATAAAGCGTCATCTCGATACGGCGGCGATTGCGCGGTTTCTCGATTATCAAGGTATTATTAACGTATTTGATTCATTCAGTCTCTCGTCATTGTGTACCCTTTTCGGTATCGAGAACGAAAAGGCGCATGACGCGCTCGGTGATATTCGGGCGACGCGGGAGTTGTTTCATCGTTTGAATAACGAGATATTTCGTGGTTTCTGTTTGAGGGAAAAAGGTATGGATCATGTAGCGGGGACTTCTTATGTTGCAACGGCCAAGAGGATTGATAATGGCAAAAGCTAAAAAATGTCCCTGCGGCCGTCCTCTCGGTCCGCACGCGAAAAAAGTCAACCATGTCTGGTACTGTTTCGAGTGTTCGCTGCGATACGATAAACGACCGGTGGATTATTCAAAAATGTTCGATGTACCCATATTCAAAGGATAAAAAACATGGTCGTGAAAGTGACTCGTCTCTATGAAGAAAAAAATTAAATACGTCGTTGACTTAATAGTATGTAAAGGACACGGCAGTCCATATCCTTCTGAATGTAAATGGAGAACGCCAGCTACATATTTACGTCAGGAGAAAAATGGATCGCGGGAAGGTATTAATTATCATGCTTGTGGATATGCGGTGAATGGTCCTCAATTATGTGAATATTCTCGTATCTTTGATCCTTCTATTGGAGAACCATGAAACTACTGACCTACTGTACCGCTTCCCATAAAACACTTTTGAGAGAGTGTTTTCTTCCTTCCATTTTTATAAAGGATGAGTTTGAAGTGGAGCTTGGTAGTGGGTCGCAACACTCGGAGGTCGGAGCTTACAATTCTCCCGGATTCAATCAGACGACAGCGGACAAGATCGGTTATATACTCGCAAAATTGGAAATGATGGAAAACGATGAGCGGATTTTGTATTCGGATTGTGATGTTGTTTTTCTGAAACCTGTCACGAAGTTTTTGTCCGAATATGAAAATTTCGATATGGTTTTCCAGAATGGGTTTTATGAGTTGAACACCGGATTCATGCTTATACGTAATTGTCAAGTCGTCAGGACGTTGCTTCGTGACGTCATAGACCGGTGTGATTCGCGCACACACGATCAGGACGCTTTGAACGCTATAATTAAACGATACTCCGTGCGGTATACGAAGTTCGACAGCCGGGTGTCGTGTCCGGCGGCTTTTATTTATCCGCAATTGTGGGACGGTCAGAAACTCCCGGTCACGGATGCCGTTCTGGTGTTTCATGCGTGCTGGTGCGTGGGGGTGGAGCGCAAGAAACTTTTACTTGACACTGTAATGAAAAATAGAGGAGATAAATGATGGAAACTAAAGAACGTGTCCCTTTATTTTATAAACTTGAAAAATTGCCGTTTACAATACCGGCGGGAGAGCAATGGTATGTAAAGCAAATGTTAGTCAAGCTTAAATATCTCGATGAGGTGGACGATCATATCACGATAATGGTTTGTGGAAAAATGTATTCATGGTATATAGCGACCGGGGAAAACAAAATCGAGTGTTTTCGCAAGGACACCTTGTTTATCAAGTGCGCCTTGATATTGGATTCGCTTCAAATTGTCAAGGTCGATCATAAAAATAATTATGAAGTATGGTTTGAAGGAGAGCGGACAAGAGTATTATGAATCTTGAATTTCACGACTATAAACCTATTACCCGTGACGGCATCGACTACATGACGCAGCGTGCGGACGTCACGAAGATTCCCGCGTTCTGGATGTTGTGGCGGTCTCCGGCCGCTGAAGCGATCAAGAAGCTTATTTACATACAGAAAGAGGGCGATACGTTCTTCGCCTACCGTTTGAAATCCTTGTCCGAAACGGGGCCGATGTATGGGATATTTAATCTCAGTTATCAGGTTAAGGACGTATCTCGCCTGCTTCCGTATCAACCGCTTGCGGTATCGCATATCGTTCAGTCTATTATTGACAACGGCTCGGCTTGTGACGGGTCTGACACAGGGCTTGGTAAAACTTACCATGCTCTTGCATCGTGCCGGGAATTGGGCCTTAAACCGCTCATCGTATGCCGCAAGGCGGGGATGGCCGGATGGAAAAGAGGGTGCGCGTACATGGGGATCGCGCCGTACCTGATCGTGAATTGGGAGATGATGCGGACAGGGAAAGTTCACATAAACGGTCATCATCCTCTTATTAAGAAGAACAAGAAGATTCTCGGTGTAGAGACGAACAAGGCGGAATACGTGTGGCGTCCTCCACGGGGGGTCTTGCTGATCTTTGACGAGGCGCACCTTGGATTTAACGACCAGAGCCTCAACCATGCCTTCTGGACGGCTTCGGCCGGGATTGCGTCGATTTCCCTGTCGGCGACCTTTGCTGACCGTCCTGCGCGTTTAAAAGGGCTTTTTAGCGTGCTTCGGATCATGGAACCTGCGGCTTTCGACAAATGGCTGCTTGATCGGGGTCATTTCATCAATCAGTATCAGGATATTGAGTCGCTGACGGCTCTGGATGACATGAAAGCGATCAATAAGATGCTTTACCCCAAATTCGGCTATCGAGTCTCCTACGACGATCCTGACGTTAAAAAATACTTCCCTGAGAGGGTCATCCAGACTGAGATCGTCAATTTGGGTGACAAGTTTATTGCCGACCAGAACAAGGCGTATGAGGAGATGATGGTCAAGGCGCTCAGATTGAAGGAACTCGGCAAGCAGGCGCAGCTTATGGTTGCGGATTTGCGGTATCGGCAGTATGCGGAACTTCTCAAGACAAAAACTCTTGTGGAGATGGTGGAGGATTTGCTTTATCTCGGAAAAGCGGTAGTGGTGTTCGTGAATTTTCGCGAAACGCTCCGGTATATGGCCGAGGCGCTCAAAACAAAGAGCATGATATTCGGAGATCAGGAGAGGTACGGGCTTTCGCGGGAGCAGGTTATCGAGGACTTTCAGTATGGTAGGGAAAAGCTGATACTTTGCACGGCGGACGCCGGGGGGCAGAGTCTTGATCTGCATGACGTCCACGGGAACGGGCAGCGGGTAAGCTTGATATGTCCGACGTATAATCCGATTACTATTCAGCAGGTGCTTGGCCGGACGTTTCGTGCGGGGACAAAATCGACGCCGATCATGAAGCTTGTTTACGCGGCCGGGACTATTGAGGAGAAGGTGTGCGAGACGGTGAACCGGAAGCTTGACAATATCGCGGCGCTCAATGAGGGCGACTTGATGGAGCCGGACCTTTTTAATCTGGGAGTAAGATTATGAGCGCAATTAACGAAAATTATTCCGATATTTCAAGAATGGATTATAAGGGTTATATGGAACCGGTACTACTGACAGGTTGCAATCATCAAGCTGAAAAGTTAAAAATTACAAGATCGAAATATATCCGGTATGCAGTCATTAATCAATTAATAAGAGACAATTTTCCACTAATGAGATTATCTAATAAATTCAATGCGTTTTACAAGGGAATAGCATAATAAACAGAGTTGTACGCAATATTTTTAATCTTTATTTTGGAGGCGGCGATGGAAAACAAGTTTATTCGTATTATGTGGGTTGTTGAAATGTTAATATTAATCTCGTTTGCAATCATCGGTTTCAATATCGCCGCTGACATTAAGGTAATTAAAAATACAGTCGTACAACAAACAAAGTGATGTAATGCTCAAAGCGGCACTACACACATTTGTCAAACGTTGGTTGCAATTTGCACCTTTTGAGTTAAGGAGTTTTTATGCTTTCTGATTTACAAATAGTCGAGGCGTTAGTTTACCATAATATCGTATCAAGCGATTGTAACGCAGCATGGGGGCGCATAAAAAAGATTTATATTGAAGCGGTGCCAACAGACAACCAACAGCCGCAGGATGAAACGGATGAAGGTTTTGGTAGTTAAAATATTATAGTCATCCGCATCAACCGTGCGGCAAACGTTGTACAAAATTTTCCCAGCTTTGAATTAATAGTTCGGCTGGCAAGAAAGGAATATTATGGAATCAGCAATTCACTTTGGTTGCGAAAAGGAAGCGGTTGGAGTTTTTAGACAAGCCATACTCAATATTATGGAATGTCGTGCCGACCAAGAGACTATTAGGGTTGCGCTTAATTGCCTTAAAGAAGCGTGCTCTATAGGAAATGTCTCAATCCAAAATTCTACTATTAATTGTAGTATGCCAGCCGAAGGGAAGAAAGTTGTGGCTGGGAAAACTTCGCACAACACGACAAAGTAAGTACGCTTCGCCAATGTGAAGCACACTGCTTACTTTGCGAAACGTTGTAAGAAACCCGGTGCGCTCTGAAATTATAGGGCCGCCATAAGGAGGAAAATGAAAAACAAAGATTTAGAAAACAAAATGCAATCGGCAATCAACAAACTTTCTTCGGCTTGTTCAGATTTACAGGATTGCGATACTATGGTAAACAGCGACGATTTTAAATATTATGTATCAAAAATAAAAGAGCTATTGTCGTGCGATAACAACGAAGCCGGGTTAATACCGTTTTTGAAAAACATGGCGGCCTGAACACTATGGAAGCGCACCGGGCATCTTACAACAGCCGCAGTACGCAAGCCTCAAAGCAGGCCAGCGCACATGCGGCACACGTTAGGAGCAATATGGCAAATGAAAACATGAATATTATAGGCGCGGGGCAAGACACGGCGCGTCGTGCGCAGAAAACAATACAAGAAATTTATGACCTTGAGTTACACCAAGAACCGCCAATTGCTATACCAAATAAGCCTGATTCGGGATTAGTTTTGATTATAGGTAGTAGTGGAAGTGGAAAAAGCACCATATTAAAAAAATGGTTCGGGGATATATCTGTATCTTTTGACAATAACAAAACAGTAATTGAAAATTTTAGTAGTCAAAACAGAGGTGATTTTTTGCTTCGTCAATTTGGTTTGCGTAGTATACCAACATGGGTAAGGCCGTCAAACACATTGTCTACCGGAGAATACCACCGCGCACACCTTGCGCTATGTGTAGATAAAAACGTATTGGCGATAGACGAGTTTACATCTGTCGTTGATAGGAATACAGCTAAATCATTATCTAATTCAGTTAGAAAGCATTTTACTGGTGGGCTACTATGTTTAGCTTCATGCCATTCGGACATTGAAGAATGGTTGTTACCAGACATGGTATACGACTGCGATCTATGCGCTTGGCGTGACAGGAGGTATCTTCGGCGACCTAAAATGTGTATTACCGTCAACCCTTGTGGAGTCGAAGAGTGGATTCGTTTCAAAAAGCATCATTATTTAAGCGGGGATATTTCAAAATCTTGCCATTGCTACATAGCATATTTTGAGGAGATTCCGGTGGCGTTTATTGCAACAATTCATGGAACATGTAGAGATATTCATTCTTATTGGAGAACGAGTCGGCTTGTGGTTTTACCAGAATTTCAAGGGTTGGGGATAGGTAGTAAATTAACAGAATGTATAGCCGAACATTATACACAAAACGGTTGTAGGTATTTTGAAAAAACATCTCACCCAACAATTGGAGAATACCATAACAATTCAGATTTATGGAAACCAACAAGCACAAACATGGTTAGAAGAACATCTTTTTTGAAAGACGGAAAACCAAGAGTGCGAGCGGGATTTGGAAAAAGCGAAAAGGATTTAATTAGAGATAGTAAAAGAATATGTTACTCACATGAATATATGAAGCAAGAATCGCCCGTCGTGGGCGAGGAAAGCCCCGCGCAGGACACTGTGGAAATTTGCCATACAGCACCTAACAGCGGTAGGGATGCAATACCGCAAAAATAAAAGGCGCGGTACTGCACCCGTACCACACACGTTGGTGGAAATGTTTTTAACCTTTAATTTATGGGCGGTTTTTATGCTGATATGCGGACATTGTGGGGGTTTAGTAAAGTCTCTTTCAGATTTGGCGGTTCATCTCCGTTGCGAGGAAAAACCGCAGGAACTGGTGGTAGTTGAAAACACATCCGACAACAGCCGCGTTATGCCATGCCGTTATCACGATGTTGGCGAACCATGTCGTTTAGAAATGTTGTCGTTTAAATGTGGCATTGACCCGTGTACTATCACAGCACGAGCATAACACGGCAGACGTTGTACGCAAGTTGGCCTCTTAAATTTTTTGATAGGAGAATCGCTGTGCAGGAAAAACAGTTACAGTTATATGAAGATTTAATTGAAGTGAAACAGAGCATTGATCGCTTGTCGAAGCGTATTGGCAAAATTACCGAGCGATTCTCTGAACTGGTGGAACTCGGCCAGCCAGCGCACAACAGCCGCGTTATGCCATGCCCTTTGTGCAAAACTTGGGCTGGTAGCAACGTGAAACCATGAAAACAATCGTCAGTCAATGTTGTTATAAGCTTCCTGCACAGTACCCGTGGATCGCCCGTAACCATACCGGCATACTCAACGGATTCATGAACCCGCCTATCCGCGATTACAACTCCGGCGAGTGGCAGGACAGCGTGACCGGTGACTATGGGTATTTCATACCGTTTGACGAATGGGATAAGTCGGTGCGCGAAGTAAGCACGCTTGCCGACATTGTAGAAGTGCATCGTAACGCTGTAAGAAAAAGACAAACACCCAAGAAGAAAGGAAGTACCGATGAAACAGTCTGACAAGGCAAGAGACGAGTATTGCACAATCGGTCCCGTTCCGATAAACGGGTTAGTTGAGATCATGTCGCAGTTGCGGGACCAGAAGTGGACTGTAAGCCATGTCGCTTTTTCCGGCATGATTGCGGTGCAGGAACGGTTGTCGCTGAAGCAGCCGATACCGTTGCCGTCGTATGTCGTCATAGCCTCGAAGTTTTTCGAGAGGGATGAGGAATTTGTCGCTCCTGCGATTAATCTTCAGGGAGGCGGCAATGCGAACAATCATTAATGAAACCGGCGAACAGCAGATACAGAGCGACGAAAATGGCCGGGAGTACGTTTACCGGAAGGATTTCATCGCGGGAGGAGACGGAAAACAGGAATTTTCGCTGTCGCTCGTCTATTCCCGGCCGGGGAGAATTGTTAAAATGGAAGGTACGACCAAAGAGGAAGTGTATAGTCATACCCCGGTTGGTGAGCGGAGTCGAACCACCATGCCAGCGCTGGTATGAAATTCGATCCTCGGTTGGTGAGCGGAGTCGAACCACATTGGAGTGAAGCTTTGCAGATGACATACGATTACCGGGACGGAGTTCTTATTTTCACCGACGGTGTGAAATACTCCGTTCATGAAGCCATACTTTTATCGAAAGGAAAATTAAACGACCATGACCTCCGCGCTATCCATCACGTTAAAAAAGCTTTCGACGGGGAAATCGAGGATTGTTTCGGACGGGTCGGGTATAACCCCATGCCGTGCGACGTCGGAAAAATGCCGGAACAAATACCTGTATCGCCTGTGCGACCGGTATTACAAGAATCGTGGGGCCGACGGAAAAAGCGCGAGAGAAGGTATGTTGATCCGTGTCAGGGGGTGTTAGACTTATGAAACTGTTTATATTGCTTGTCGTAATGGTATGTCTGGTACTTGTCGGCAATGTTCTTTTTTTGTGCAGGATATGGGACCGGATAGATGCGGTGGAGGTCCCGGTCCACGTCTCCCTCGATACCGCGAAGTATAAAATCCTGAAAGAAGATTCTCTCACGATTGAGGGTATGAAAATAAAAAGGGTATATTATTTACAAAGGAGATAATTATGAATCTATGTATTGATTGCAAATTTGTGACTGTTTCGTGGTGGGGAAAAATCTTTACCGGTTATGAATTTTCCAAATGCAAGAAAGTTATAAGTCCGGTGGATGGTACGCCAAAATATTATTGTCAAATACAACGAAAATTTCAGGATGATTGTGGTGATGAAGGAAAATGGTTTGAACCTCGAAGAAACAGGATAGTGTTTCTTAAAAACGGTACTTATAACGGGTACGATCCTGACAAATGAAAATCCAGAACTTCATATTCTGTTGGAACGAACACGTTCCCGCCGCTTTCAAGCTTGAACGTATGCTTTCCCCTTATGGCAAAACCACGGTCATAAATTCCAACGTCAATTTCAATTACGGGAAGTGGATCAACCTGAATGACGCATACTTCGCCGAGCAATGGAATACACTGCTTGAAAATGTCGATGACGATACCGATTACGTTTTTCATATTCAGGCGGATGCAAAGTTCGATGAATCCGTAGGGGCGTATGGCAATACGCCCATACAAATAATGTTTGATCGGTTCACGGAGGCGACGTCACAACATAAAATCGGTATATACGCTCCTGACGTGGATTACACGCCCTGCATATACGATCGTGAAAAACTACCTCGCATTTCAATAGAATCATTTTATTATGAAAAATTTCTGTATGAAGTTCCCTGCACTGATTGTACGGCATGGTTTATTAATGCGAAATTAATGGATAAAAAACCGATCTTCGATCTGGCGGTAAATAAAATAGGTTGGGGCGCCGATTTTTACTATACGGCCAAGTCACATCTTGCCGGTTTAAAAGTTGTCAGGGATTATCAGGTGCAGTTGCAGCATGAAAAGAAAACGACCTACAATCAGACGGAGGGAAGCAGGCAATTTCTGAAATGGTTATTCATGCAGGATTCGGAAATATTTTTTAAAATCGGCGTTCTGCATACCAAATACATGACTATAAGAAAATATTAACAAAAGGATTTTATGAAGGTCGCATGGTTCAGCGCGGGGGTTTCGTCGGCCGTGGCCGCAAAAGCGGCCGCACCGGTGGACCGTATTATCTATATTGACATAGACGATCAGCACTCCGATACCTACAGGTTTTTAGCCGATTGCGAAAAGTGGTTCGATCAAAAGATCGAGGTTTTGAAATCTCCGCTGTGCAATGTCGAAAACGCCTGCCTGCAAGCCGCATTTATCCGGGGACCGCATGGCGCGTCCTGTTCGAGACTGCTTAAAAAACGAACACGTAAAGAATGGGAGAGAGAAAATCCCGGTCGTCACACGTATGTCTGGGGGTTTGATTCCAACGAGAGAGACCGCGCCGACAGGATTACGGCGTCCATGCCGGAATACGATCATAGCTATCCGATTTTAAATAAAACGAAAGCTGAAGTTCACGGCATCTTGGAAGCGGCCGGAATAAAACGTCCCGCATTGTATGATCTCGGATATGGAAACAATAACTGTATAATGTGTGTGCGCGGAGGTATCTCGTATGTAAACCAGATGCGCGTGGATTTTCCAGAGCAATTCAAGGCGAGAGCAAAACTTGAAAGGCGTATTGGTCACTCGATGTTGAAACAGTGTTTTCTTGATGAACTTGACCCGGAGCGCGGCCGTGATTTAAAACCGATAGTGGCGGATTGCGGAATATTTTGCGAGATAGGTGACTTACAATAAGACCGCCGGGAACGCACCGCGCAGAGGGCGGAACCCTTTAAACCCCGCTCCGGTACGGGCGCCCCGGCGTTATCGTATCATCCTGCGACTGTTTCAGCTATATCGTTTTCAGGGCGACCACCATCATCATCCGGCGCCGGTTTCCTGAGTTCTTCGATCCGGGGGCAGTCGTCCGGTCGCGGCCATCCCATCGTATTCAGGATATGATCGACCTGTTCCCACCCATACGTCCGGTCCATGTTGTCGATGACCTTCTTCATTTCGGCCGGATTGTGCTTGAGCGCCTGAAAGTCGGGATTTGTCTCGATATAGGTTTTTGCCATACCGACGGCGGGATTCGCTTTGGCCGCATTTGCGCTCTGAGCGGTCGTCGCCGCGATTGATAGAATGGAGGGCGCCACGGACTCCACAAGCCTGAAAATCTTGTCGCCGAGCGATTCCTTGTTATTACCACTCAGGGCATCCTTGATGTCCAGAGCGCCGAGTACCATATCTTTAAATTCCTTGATTGCCATATTGCCGGACCCCGCGCCGGATTGCACTTTCATTATTTCCATCATTTGACTGTTCGCGTTCTGGGAGTTTCCCATCATGAGCATGAGCATTTTATTGAACTCGTCGCTCCGGCGCTGTTCCGCCTGCTGTTGCATGGACAGAAACGCCGTGATGACGGTCGCAGCGGCCGGAATGATCTTGTCCCACTCGATCGTCTTTGCGGGAACCTGCGGCTGCTGCGCGAAAGGCGTCAGGCCGATCATCCGGGCGGATTCGATGGTCTCCTGAATATATTCCTTGGCCGTGGTTTTGGGATCGACGTCCCGGCCGTTTTTGCCGGTCAACGCCTGAATCATTTCACCTTCAAGACTTTTTTCGACAAGAGCGTCCCGCATTTGTGTTCCGATCTCCGAAGCGTCCTTGATCTTGGCATTGAGCCGTTGGCGTTTATATTCGCCCATCACCTTCTCGGAGATCGTTATAGGGACTTCCTCGCGCTTCATGCGCCGCACGCCGTCGTCGTCCTTGACCTGCCATGAGAAGCACAGCAGGTAGTCTCCGGGACCGTACTCCTTGGCGATATAATCGGGAGACGGGATTCCTCTTGTAAATCCTCGCAGGTACGCGGTGGTCGAGGCGTTGGAGCCGCCGTCGCCGAGCGCGGAGCCTTTGGGGATTTCCTTGAGCATACACTGGAAGGATTTTTTATCGAGACCGTGGGACTCGATGACGGCGCGTATTTCTTCAGGAATTTCGTCGTCCTGTTCGCCGTAGAGTTTGACGCCGCTTCCGGGGCCGAACATTTCAGCCATCGGGTCTTTACGGAGGAGATCGGGATTCGGGGCGTGGTTGGTGAGCGAAGTCGAACCACGGGATTCAGACGGCAATTGGCCGTCGAGAGGCACTTTAGGCATAAAGGGTTCCTTTGATGATGTTTATTAAATTGCAGGGACGTATTGCTATACGCCCATACTATTCAAATATATATTAAAACGGCGTCAGTTTAACACCTTTTCTTCCCGCGAATACCAGGTAAGCGCCGACTCCAAGCGCGAGTATTATGAGTATGGTCGGCGCGGCTTTGGCCGTGCCTCCCGCGCCCTTGAATAAATCACCGGCGGCGTCTGCCGCAGCTTTCAAAAGCTTTTCGAGTTCGTAAACAGGTCCCGATTTCACGTCCTTGCCGACGTATTCCGACAGATTGTCCAAGAACGAGGTCGCAGTTTCCACCGATACGCCGCAATTCGCGGAAATAGCCAGAGCGCGGTCGGCGCCGGGAAGCCACTGTTTCGTTTTCAGCAGATTATACATTTTGTCAATAAGCCCGGTGTTCCAGACGAGACTTCTCATGCTCCATACGGATTTCATCTTCGGATCGCCGGTCTCTGCGAATATCGCTTCAGCAAGACGTTCCTGCCAGACTTTCGTGTCGGGATTAAGAACGCCTATACCGAGCATATTATTTGTTCGGGACTGGTATGACGACATAAAAAATCTCCTTTAAAAAATCCGAAAATATTTAGCCGTGAAATATCCGGCGCCGAGTAATAGCATGAACAATACGATATTCGGTCCGGGTTTTTTACGAATACCTTCGACGTAATTCATATAATCCTGCACGGTGTCGATACCGGGATTGGCTTTCCGGGCCTCTTTGCCAAGCAGCGTATCGGGGGGCACGTTCCTGTGAGTCGGATAAAAAACTGCCATGTAAAGAGACTGCTTTGTAGGATATGGGCCTTTTTTTCCCGGTAATTTAAAGTACGCCGCCACGGGACCGAGAAGCTGCGACGCAATATCAGGGTATTTATCGACTATTTCATCGGCGCTTTTATAACCCATTTCTTTCGCTACCATCGGAACAAACTGAATAAGACCGCGTGCGCCGATGGAATTTCTCGCTTTCGGATTCCACGTACTCTCAAACATGATGAGCTTATACAGCCAATCAGCCGGTACTCCGAGCCACGAAGCCAGAGTATTCAAAGCTTTTGTTTCTTCAGGTTTGAAAGTCATACGTAACCTCGGTGTCGGCTGCGTTTCCCATAATCACCATTCCTCGTAAGCAAAATGATACCCGCGTCGTTCAGGACTTTCTATTTTACGATTGAAGGTATGTCTTTTCGATGCTTCAGCCAGTTGAGCGCCCCGGTGATCGCTCCCGACAGTCCGGCGGTGATTCCGACGACGATCTGTGCCTGCGTGTCTTTCGGGATGTCGATTCCGCACGCCCCGGCGACAGCGGCCGCTCCGGTGGCGACGCCGTAACTGACGAGGACGGTCACAAGAGACGTAACGCCTTTTTGAATTGAAATTTTTGTTGCCATACTATGTTCCTTTCTTGGGCGTATATCAACACGCCCGTGGTTGGTGAGCGGAGTCGAACCACACAATTATGAAATGACGTTTACATGATCCAGAGTGAATTTATACTCTGAATCGCTACCGAAAGCTTTCTGTACCTTGAGGGCCGCTTTCTCGCGGGTTTCCGCCAGTACCACTATTTTCATGACGTTTTCATGCCGTTCCTTGCCGATCACTTTAAAAGTGGTGCAGATAAAACCGTCAACGAAAGGGTTTCTCCGAACAGTGAATCGGCTCATATAAAAATCTCCTGACATTTTTCTGACGTTTTAAGCTCTTTGAAATGACGGATGTTTTTTTCAGGTATTTTTCCGGCAAACAATTCAAACAGGTTATCTTCGCTGTAATACGTTTTTACGGCCGCTTTTTTCGAGGCCGATTCGCGCCACGCGAAATGATACACCTTCCGGTCGGTAAGAATCCGAGCGCCCGACGGCACTGCTTTCATAGTGTGCGATCCGGCGTAGGTCGATTCCATCCCGGCCTTGCACGCGAGTATTTTTGTCCGCATGGTAAAAGGCCACGCGGTATTTCGCAAATATGGAGGAGTGAAATTCTTCAGTATTTCTTTTGTAAACGGTTCTTCATAGCAATACTGATCGAATGGGTCTTTATTGCAAGCTTGCAATGAATCACCATAACGATCGACCATGAATCCGGTCACAATATCGTATTTTGCAGGGGCGTATTGCGATACGCCCGTACTCAAAATATCGTGATAATTGATAAGGTGATATTCGTCGGCGTCCGCCGTGACGAGAAAATCGTTTGCATCCATGTTCGCGGCGTAGTTGCTGAGAGCGCAACCGCGTAGTAATCCGTTCGAGTGGGGGCCGGAAAGACATTCCACGTCGAACCCCGCTCTTTTGAAAGTGTCGATTATCGCGGGGTCGATGACGCCCGATTCCCGGTGCAGAAAGACCTTGTAGCGGTCGAGACGATGGGAGACCCAATGCTCGATCCAGTACGGCA
>Ga0315288_10005083_pt1 | contig 16742 bp, 12 predicted proteins | sample YL17G11_20_MG_FD_203454 | JGI IMG/M metagenome (GOLD analysis project Ga0315288, IMG submission 203454) | Sediment microbial communities from Yellowstone Lake, YNP, Wyoming, USA - YL17G11_20 | ecosystem: Environmental > Aquatic > Freshwater > Lake > Sediment | place: USA: Wyoming | collected... | reverse complement strand
TTACTTCACCGATGTTGCCGCGGGCATCGTGCTCGGGCTAATCGGCTATACCGCCGCACGCCGCTTCGCGGAAGACCGGACCATCTCTGCTGTCGATGCCCTCTGTGAAGGGAGAAGGGCGCTGCGCATCACAAGAGAGACGTTCATGTTTGCCTGGATCCTCCAGGTGGCGGTAGAGTTTCGAGACGTTGTTTGGGTGAAACAGGCCTTCGAGACGCTCATAAACTAAGCCCCGGGGCGGCACGGCTCGGCGCCTGGCCTCGGACTGTATTTTTGAGATGAATTATTGCGTCTGACCTCATAGAGTGGCATCGGGTGGGCGCGCCGAGGCACGTATCGCGACCCCAATGGGAAATCCAATACTCGATTCTCGGCCAATATCGAATGCCAGCTCTCTCACGGTCAGCCCGGCGCATTCCGCGGATGCGTTGTTGTGGGACAGATTCGTTAACAGCCATCCCGAAGGCCGCTACTGCCATCTGTGGGGATACAAACACGCCTTGGAGAAGGCATACGGGTACCGCTGTGTGTATTTGAAGTTCCAATCGGACGAACACTTAGTCGGTGTATTCCCCTCCATCAAAATCAAACGACGCCGAGGTTTGCTAGTCTCTCAGCCGTTCAACGAGTACGGAGGTCCACTCATCCAGACCCTTTCACCCGAGCAATACAAGGAAGTCACTACTCATCTCGTAAGGGTGGCTCAGGAAGAAAACTGCGACTCCATCGAGGTGCGCGGGGGGATCGGGTGTGAGCCGGCCGCGTATGCGGGAGGCTGGAGTAAGCAACCCCTGCACTCCTATGCCCTGCTGCCACTTAGCGAGCCGGAGGAACTCTGGAGGAAGTCGCTTACAAACGAGGCGCGAAAAGGGGTGAATAAGGCTCGGAAGTCGGGACTCATCGGCGAGGTCCGTCGGGGGGCCTGGGCGGTTGGCGAGCCCTTTTACAGTTTGTACCTGATCTCCATGAAAAGACTGGGCGTTCCGCCTCACTCTCAGCGTTTCTTCAGTGAGCTTGCAGCTGGGATCGGCGAGCGCTTGGTTGCAGCCTGGGTGATGAAACAAGCGGAAGTTGTGGCAATACTCCTGGGCGCCACCAGCGGGCAGAGAGTTCACATTTTTGTCGTCGCCTCCGACCCCCATGCTTGGTCAATGCGACCGAGCGATCTCGCCCATTGGGAACTCATCAATTGGGCGTGCCATGAGGGTCTGCGAGTCTTCGACTTCGGGTCGGCGAGGTATGCAGGCCAGATTCAGTTCAAGAAGAAATGGGGTGTGTCTCTAAAAGAATACTGCTTCTATTTGATCGGTCCACCCGAATCGAGCGGCAGCTTGCAGATTCAGACTGTGCGAACCTCGTCGCCAGGCATGTCCATCATGGCAAACCTCTGGCGATGGATTGTGCCACTTCGACTGACTCGCGTGATTGGCCCGCCAATCCGTAAGTATCTGACCAAGTAACGGGGAAGTCGACCTGCCCCTCGAAAACTGGCCCGGTTGAAATGTGAGTTTTCCGGGATATAAAAGCCGGGAGGAGAGTCCGTGGCCAGCCTCTTCGGAAGATGACCCGAGCCGTGCAGAGGTAAGTTCGGCTGGATTCTATGAGCAAGAAGGTCGCTCCACTCCGGCTGACATCCAGGTCGCAGCCAGATCACTGGAAATCGACCTCTCGAATTGGGCATCCAGGCGAGTGACGCGCGAGATGGTTCGCCGCGCCGACCTTGTAATCCTGATGGATTTGCAAAACTTCCGCGACTTTCGTCGCGAGTTCTCCAGCGAGCAGAATAAGGTCGTCTTTCTCGGGCTGCTCCTGGACCCTCCCCAGTTGATGATTCCTGATCCTTACGACCAGGCTGCCGCTGAAATAGTCAGGGTCATCAAGCAGATCGAGGCGGGCGTAGCTGCCCTCGCCAAACACATTTCCTCGAATCGGTAAGATCTCTTATCGTGGTTCATCCTGATGAGACCCATTCGTTGACTCCAGCGCCATGCCGGGTTTCGGTGAAAGGCCTTCGGGGTTTCTTTCTCCGGGGAGTTGGAGAGTAGGCACACCTCGGGGCGTCGAAACCGCCCAGTATGAATAGGCGTAGCGGGAGATCACAACAAAATTCAGTTCCCGTTGCCAAACTCATTTTCGTATACTGTCGCTTCGGTCACCCATCATGGCAAGTATCCTGGTAACAGGCAGCGCGGGTTTCATTGGGTTCCACGTCGCCAAGCGGCTTCTGGCCGAAGGAAATCAGGTGACGGGCGTTGACAATCTCAATGACTATTACGACGTGAGCCTGAAGAAAGCTCGATTGGCGCAATTATCTGCCCACACGAACTTTACTTTTGCGAGGGTCGACATCGCTGATCGCGAAGCAACATCGGATCTGTTCGAGTCGAGCAAGTATGATCGAGTATTGAATCTTGCCGCTCAGGTGGGTCCGCGCTACTCGCTCGTCAACCCCTATGCGTATGCGGAGACTAACCTCGTCGGCTTTGTGAATGTCCTCGAGGCATGTCGCAGGAGTCGAGTGCAACACTTGGTGTTCGCCTCGTCAAGCTCTGTGTATGGCGCCAATTCCAAGGTGCCCTTCTCCGTGCGGGATCGAGTTGACCATCCCGTGAGCCTGTACGCAGCCACAAAACGGGCGAATGAACTGATGGCTTACGCCTACTCACATCTTTTTAGCATCCCCTGCACGGGGCTCCGGTTTTTTACCGTCTACGGTCCCTGGGGGAGGCCCGATATGGCGCCGTTTCTGTTTACAAAAGCCATCCTGGAGGACCGGCCGATCGACGTTTTCAACTTCGGAGAGATGCGCCGGGATTTCACCTACATCGATGACGTCGTCGAGAGTGTGCGCCGCGTCTTGGACAAGATACCGGTGTCGGCCTTACCGGAAGCATCCGATCTGGAGGGTACGGCTGTCACAGGTCCACCGTACCGTCTCTACAACGTCGGGAACAACTCCCCCGTCAACCTGATGACTTTCATTGAGCTCATCGAGGAGGCGACGGGGAAAAAAGCTAAGCTGAACCGCCTACCCCTTCAACTCGGTGACGTGCCTGCAACCTGGGCAGATGTCGACGATCTAGCCAGCGATCTAGGCTTTAGACCCCAGACTCCACTGAAAGAGGGAATCCGTTGCTTCGTCGATTGGTACCGGGGATACTATCGAATCTGAGGGGCCCTCCGAGGATTCACAGGCATGGCGTGGGCGACGAGTTGGAAGGCATGAGCAGTAGTCAAAGGGTCAGATTAACGGACTTGCCAGCGGCGCCTGCCTGGTCGCCGCGGGAAGTTAATTCCAACCAAGGAGTCTCCAAGCGATGCATGTGGCTGTGATCGGAGCGGGATACGTGGGACTTGTGGTCAGCGCCGGTCTCGCTGACTTCGGCCTATTCGTAACTTCGGTGGACATCGACAAAGACAAAATCCGGCGCCTTGCGGAGGGAAAGCTCCCCATTTTTGAGCCCGGACTTGATGAAATTGTACGGCGAAATACGCAGGTCGGCCGTCTACAATTCTCAGCAAACATCCAATCGGCGATCAAGAACTCTCTGGTCATCTTTATCGCGGTTGGTACCGACGCCGGGCCGGATGGGCTCCCGGATCTGAGTCCGGTCAGGTCGGCCGCAGAGTCGATTGCCGACGGGATGGACGACTACAAGGTGGTGATCATCAAGAGCACGGTCCCCGTCGGCACGGCCGCAGAGGTACGTCAAAGGATTGCCCGGCGCCTCAAACAGCCCATCGAATTCGATGTGGTGTCCAACCCGGAGTTCTTGCGGGAGGGTTCCGCGGTCGAAGATTTCTTCCATCCCAATCGCGTGGTCATCGGAAGCGCTTCCGACCGGGCGGTGGCGATCATGAAGGACATCTACCGGCCCCTCTACTTGATTGAAACGCCGTTTGTCTTCACAACCTGCGAGACCGCCGAGATCATCAAGTACGCCGCGAATTCCTTCCTCGCCATGAAGGTCTCCTTCGTCAATGAGCTGGCGAATTTATGTGACGCCGTCGGACCCGATGCCGACGTGCATGTCGTCGCGCGCGCTCTGGGCCTGGACCGGAGGATCGGCTCCAAATTCCTTCACCCGGGGCCAGGCTTCGGTGGATACTGCTTTCCAAAGGATACCCGAGCACTCTGCATGATGGCCCGGAAGTTCGGGATGACCTTCCGGACGGTCGAGGCGGCGGTCGCCGTCAACGACGTCCAATTCATGCGTGTCGTCGACAAGGTTCGAGAAGGGCTGGGCGTACTCGCCGGCAAAACGGTTGCCGTTCTGGGTCTCGCCTTCAAGCCAAATACAGATGACATCCGCGAATCACGAGCGCTGAAGGTTTGCCAGACACTCCTAAAAGAAGGCTGCCACGTGCATGTCTATGATCCGGTAGCGATGCCCCAAAGTTCTGAAGTCCTCAAAGGCGACCATGTCAAGTACTGTGCGAACGCCTACCAGGCAGCGGACGGATGTGACGCGCTCGTTACAGCGACTGAGTGGAATGAGTTTCGAAATCTCGACCTCGGCAGGCTCAAAGGGGCAATGCGGGGTGACCTCCTCATCGACGCCAGAAACATTTTTGAAGTGAGCAAGGCAAAGACGGCGGGATTCCGGTACTACGGGATGGGACGGCGGTAAGGGACTGACAGCGTCCGGGCCTGAACGTCTAAGCGGATTTGAGCGGATAGGGGGGAAGAGGGCCGCGGGCCGTGGGCGCCATCCTCGACAAGTTCAGAATTCGTCGCACTCGGCGGAATTGAGGCTGCATGTTTTGGATACATCGGAAAACGAGAGAGCTGATTCGCGAGCTAGCGGGCAAATATGGCCTTAACCTCCCCCTGCAATTCCTAGCGGCGAGTTCGCCAATCGCCTGCGAATACTGCACACGCATGTGGAAGACTCATGATGCGACGGATGATGAAGAGCTGAAGATTGAAACCAAATGACCTATGCGAGCCAACCGGATGGGCGTGAGATGCGGTGAACATCGTGAATGTTGTGAACGTAGAACTGTTACGAAGCTCACCTCGAGCGTCAATGTGAGCGGAAGCTGCAGCAGTTAGTGGCCTGGCGCCGAGCTAAGGGGGCGTCGGCCAATGTAGCTGAACGCAACCGGGGAGGCCACCTTATTTTAAGAGGTGCATGACCTGCAGTGGCTCCGCGGAGGGAAAGGTGAACCGATTGGGCTCAGACATCCAGGTATTTATATTATTATGACTTATAAGTCTATATATACCTCATAAGTATACAACAAGAAGCCAGGACTTCGAACCGAAGCCGTTAAGTGATTGAAAACAAGGGCTCGCCCACGAACCAGCCCTTAAACACCTCCAGCTAGGCGATCAAGCCCGAAAATCCATATTGCATCGCTGCCCCTCGTTCCGACGAGCTTCACAGACTTCGCAAGCAGCCTAGGAAATGCACCCTTGAGGCGCTACACTAGCGCGTGGCATCGCAATATGGAACCCAGAACAATCTGAGCTCATGTCGGATACGCAACAATTCCGCAGGATGCACTTTTCATTGAAAGACCGGATTATATCCTTCGTCAGCGATCGCCTTTTTAGGAACTTCACTTACACGGTGCGGCATGGGCTGATTCAAGGGATGAAGCGCAAAGGAGGTCTGGGCTTCCTTCCCGCCGCCTTCGCTCGTTCCCCGCAAGGAGAAGCCGAGGTCGCGTTTCTGTTCAGTCTGGACCTCAAGGACAAGGTCGTCTACGACATCGGCGCGTTTCAGGGAATCATGACTTTGTTTTTCGCGCGGCAGGCAAAGACGGTCGTCACCTATGAGCCCCACCCGGCAAGCTATCGGCGCGTGCTGGAAAACGTCGAAATGAATGCCCTTCACAACGTGATCGTTTTGAACCGGGCAGTGGGGGACCGAGACGGAACACTGACCCTTACGTACGATCCGCTCCTGCCGGGGGCGGCAAGCGGCGATTCAATCATTCGGGCGCAGATTGTCGATTCGCACGCCGGCGCGGTAACCCTTGCGGTCACGGTGGTCCGACTTGATGACGATATCGAGAGGAGCGGCCTGCCGCTGCCCGACTTCATCAAGATTGATATCGAGGGTATGGAGCTTGCCGCACTTGTAGGTATGAAGAACACCCTCCTGCGCTGTCGCCCGGCGGTCTATATCGAGATGCATGGCGCGACGGTGGAGGAGAAGGAGGAGAACGCGAGACGAGTTATCCAGCTTCTCACTGAGATCAGCTACCAGAATATCGCGCACATCGAATCCGGGACTATGATTACTCCTTCCAACGCATCGATGGCGCGCCAAGGCCATATCTTCTGCACCTCCGGCCCGCACGCTTAGGAGCCGGTCCTCCCCATCACAACCAAGTGTCCCTGTGCCAAATATGCCGTAATAAGCGGTCACGTTTTTTCACTAAACCGGACTCCAAATGTGAGAGACTTTACGCCGTTTGCAGCTGCATCGGTGTTTGGAGAATGCCAGGCGGAAGCGCCGGGCTACCTCTTGATCTCGACCCAAAGGAAGAGTGGAAATAAGGATTGCGCAGTCGCTAGGATTCCGTTCTAGTCAGGGATAGAGTCAAACTTTCGCGCGGAACACACCTTGCCCGAAAATCGTAGAATGCGCTCGGGCCAATCCGAATGGCGCGTCCCAAGCCTGATTTAAGCTCTCCTGTTGTTGAGGAAAGAGAAACTGCATGGCCCTCCCGAACAATATCGACGACAGGGTGATTGCGAGCGGGAAGAGCGGAGCAGTTCGCCATCCCGCTGTGACCCTGGAAACCAAACGACAGCATGCAGAATCACTGGCCACTGGAGGGCTCAATCTGCTTCGCGCGGGACAATATGAAGAAGCACTCCGCCTGTTTCATCAAGCCCTGGTGAACAATCCTGCTTTGGAGAGTGCGTGGTACCTGAAGGGCAATTGTCTTCAGTACTTGGGTCGGTATCCGGAAGCAGTCACCTCCTACGATCGAGCTCTCGCAATCAACCCTCGCAATTCCTCGGCCTGGAATAACCGGGGCATTGCCCTCGTCGGCCTTGGTCGCGTCGACGCTGGCCCTCAGTGCTTCACCCGAGCTGTACAGTCGGACGCGCGCGAATTGCGGGCTTGGTACAACCGAGCGATTTCCCTTCACTCTCTCGGCCGCTTCCCGGAGGCCATCGAATGTTATGCAAGGGTTCTGGCGCTTGACGCGCGAGACTGCGAGGCCTGGCTCGAAAAGGGCAACGCTCTCCATCACCTCCGGCGATTTGAGGAAGCTGTGGTTTGCTATGACCGGGCTCTGGCGCTCGACCCGCAGGAGACGCGGGCCTGGGTTAACCGAGGTGTCAGCCTGCATTGTCTGGGACGGTTCGAGGATGCCGTCGCATCCTACAACCGAGCCTTGAAAATCGACGCGGGAAACAAACACGGCTGGTATAACAAGGGGTTGAGCCTTCATCTGCGGGGCCAGTTTCAGGGGGCCATCGAGTGCTATGACTATGCCGTCGAGCTCGATCCGCAGGATGCGAAGGTTTGGACAAACAAAGGAGCGAGCCTCCAGTGCCAGGGCCGGTTCGCTAAGGCCATCTCCTGTTACGATCGGGCCCTGAAAATTGATGCACAGTCGAGCGCCGCCCGACACAATCGAGCGAACAGTCTCAGCGCCCTTTGCCGCTCAAAAGAAGCTTTGAGTTCCCACAATCGAGGTCCGCAACTCGACCCTGCCAACCGTTGGGCGGAGTACGCCAAGACTACGAACGGGGCTCGTCCTGCCAGCGGATAGGAAGTAGAGAGCTCGCCCCCAGGCCTTTTTGGTTCTGGCAGCAGAAGAAACTGTAGCACGCATCCCATCAACCCGCCCTGCTCCATCTCAGTGCAACCGGTCCGGAGATTCCAAGCTAAGTTCAGCTTATGGATTGGCTCGCTGGTTCTTTCGGGGATCCCGGCTATTTTTCTCGAGTTTCTTGAGCTCTTGAAACTGGGATAACTCTTTTGCAGCCTCGCCTGTGCGCCCCTGCTTGACGTAGGCACGACTCAGAAGATAATGAGCCTCCGAATATTTCGGGTCTCCCCGAATGCACTGACTGAGGGCCGCCACCGCATCCGATTCCTGCCCTTGCGAACTATGGATTCTCGCCAAGAGGCACAAGCTCTCGCACGACTGAGGATTCGCCTTAACGGCCTTCTGAAGATACGGGAAACTCTCGGCCATCTTGTTCTCCCGATACAGCAGTCTACCGAGGTAAAGGTATGGCTGCTCCCCTTTCTGCCCCGCCCGTTCCGCAATCTCGATGGCCCGAAGATAGCAATCGACCGCAGACTGCTCTTGCCCTAGTTCTTCCAAGGTCAAACCCAGGAAGAGCCTGGCAGGAACATAATCCGGATTGAGCTCCACCGACTTTTCCAGCACGGGCTGTGCGGAGGGGAATCGGCTGTCAGTGTAATAGAGCGCTCCGAGGTGGAAGAAGACGAGATAATCATTCGGCGCCAGCGGGACCGCGTTCTTTAATGCCTGCTCCGCGATATCCATTCTGCTCAAGAGAATGGCATTGGAAGCAACCAGTTTGTAAAGTTCTGCGTCTCGCTGATTCAATGACAGCGCGCGTTCCAGAACCTTCATCGATTCCCGATATTTCTGCTCGCGGAAAAGGATCTTGGCCTCGCGGAAAAGCGTTTGGTAGCTTTCTCCCCGCGCTGCGACTTCTTCAGTCAGTATCTCGCGCGCCCCGCGGAGGTCCCCTGACTCAATCAGCTTATCGATCTCACCAAACCTGCGTCCGTCGCTCGAGGTGACTTGACTCAGTGCTGGGGAAACGAGAGCAGCAGACACGCCACCAAGGGCGGGCCATGCCTGACTCAAGAATATCAAGGTGAAACAAATCGTCGTTGCCAGCGCCGATGACTTTGCGCCCGCTGCCCAGGGGAACAAAAGCTTCGAATGCAAGAATTCGTCGCGTTTCCGAGAAGTCAAACCAGAAAGGACTCCCCGCTGCTCGCCCGATGCCTGCTGGCCGTTTGTCATGACGGTGTGTTATGTTACATTAAAATGCCGAGCTTGGCACAAGCACCTCCCACGCTATGAAAACCCGTTGGGCCATTTCAGGCATTGCCTTTCTTGTCGCCGCCGGTCTTGCTCCAACGCTGAGAACCACGCCAACCCTGGCTAAGAAGAGCGCTCAATATGTTGAGGCAACCGAAGCAGCCGGCCTGCGTTTTCAATTCCGCAATTCACCGACCCCCAACAGGTACCTGATCGAGACCATGGGAGGCGGGGTTGCCCTCTTCGACTATGACGGAGACGGCTGGCTGGACGTGTTCTTTGTGAATGGAGCAGCGCTGGGGAATCCTCAGCCGGAAAATCAGCCTCCAGACAAGTCCAAGCCCGAATACTGGAACCGGCTGTTCAGAAATAACCATGATGGAACGTTTACCGAGGTTACGGAAAGGGCTGGAGTAAAGGGAAAGGGATATGGCATGGGGGTCGCAGCGGGCGACTATGACAATGACGGATTCTCCGACCTGTTCGTCACCAACTATGGCGACTGCATTCTGTACCACAATAACGGCAATGGGACTTTCAGCGAGGTGGCGGAGCAATCCGGCGTCAAAACCGACGGCTGGAACATGAGCGCCGGCTTCCTGGATTACGATAACGACGGCTATCTCGATCTTTTCGTAACCCGATATTTGCAGTGGAACTTTGGCATCGGCGCAATGGTCTGCGGCCCCAATATCCCCGGCGGCCGCGCCTACTGCCATCCGAACGAGTTCAAAGCCGTCTCCAATTATCTCTTCCACAACAATCGCGATGGAACATTTGCGGATGTAAGCGAAGCGAGCAAAATCGCGGCCAGCTTGGGGTATGGGCTAGGCGTATCATTCGGCGACTTCAATAACGACGGCCTGATCGACATCTACGTGGCGAACGACGCCTTCCCGCAGTTCCTCTTCCAGAACAACGGCGACGGCACTTTCACCGAGGAGGCGGCGATCGCCGGCGTGGGTTACACGGAGGATGGGAACACTTTTTCAGGAATGGGAACGGATTTTGTGGACCTGGACAACGATGGATTCCCCGACATCCTGACGACCGCACTTCCTTACGAGTATTTTTCTCTGTTTCGCAACAATGGCAACGGAACTTTCGAGTATGCCAGCGTCACTTCCAACCTGGCAGAAATCTCGCGCCCCTATGGCGGCTGGGGCATTCATGCCTATGACTTCGACAACGATGGCGAAAACGAGGTGTTCATCGCCACGAGCCACGTGATGGACAATATCGAAGTCACGCAACCCCACCTGCACTACCTGCAACCGCCTCTGCTCCTAAAGTATCTGAAGACAAAGTTCGTAGACATATCCGCTGAAGCCGGAGAAGTTTTCAAACACCACTGGGTGGCGAGGGGCGCGGCTTTCGGCGACCTGGACAATGACGGTGACATCGACATCGTGGTCTCGGACTATCAGGGCCCTGCCCACCTGCTTCGCAACCAGGGTGGGAGCCAGCATCACTGGATTGAAATGGATCTGCGGGGGACAAAAAGCAACCGCGATGCCATCGGCGCCCGCGTGAAACTCACGACCGGAAACGGAAAAATCCAGTACCGCACGGTCAGCACTGCCGGAAGTTATGCCTCTTCAAACGACCGGCGCGTTTCGTTTGGGATTGGGGAAGAAGAAACCATTCGTGAGATCAGCATCCGCTGGCCGAGTGGCGAGAATCAAGTGATCGAAAATCAGAAACCCGACCAGATCCTGCACGTCGTAGAGCCGTCCTCCACGCCGCTGACGGGGCCTGAGACCTCCGCCTGGGGCGGTTCCCTCACGGGTGAGATGGGAGGAGGAACCACGCCTCCACACTCCTACCGGCGCGCGCAGCTTGCGGAAAATACGGACGCGGAAAACCAATACAAGTCGGGCTTGGCACTGCTTCAGCAGGGGAAAATCAACGAGGCCGCAGAGGCTTTCAGAGCTGCGAGTCGCTCGAAGCCGGAGTTTGTCGAAGCACACTACGCCCTGGGAGTGGCCCTGAGCCGCATGGGCAAGGAGTATCTGCCCGCAGCCGTAGATCAGTTCTTGGAGGTCTTGCGCTTGAAGCCAGACCACGTGGATGCCCGAGTAGACCTGAGTTCCATTCTGGCGCAGGAAGGCGATAGCCCCGCAGCGGCTGCTCAATTGGAACAGGCAATCAAAATGGCGCCCAACAATGCGGACCTCTATGTTCTGCTGGGAAAATCGCAATGCGATTCCAACGAATTTCACACGGCCATCGAATCCTTTCGGAAGGCTCTGGATTTGAACCCGCGGCTGGGCGCGGCACACTACGGCGTTGGATTGGCCTTACTGAAACAGCATGACAATGCCCGAGCAACTCAGGAATTTCGCGCCGCCTTGGAGCTGAACTCGAACGATCCTTTCTCGCATCTGGAGCTGGGAAAGATTTCCCTCGAAGCGGGGAACTTGCCAGAAGCCTCAAAGCACTTGAACGAAGCCGTCAGCCGCCGCCCGAGTCTTGCGGAAGCACACCTCGAACTGGGGAAACTATACCGTCGCGAGAACGCCTTGGACAAAGCCCAGGCCGCCTATCGTGAGGCCTTGCGCTTGCAGCCGAACCTCAGCGAGGCTCTCTACAATATGGCCTTGCTGCTGAAGTCCGAAGGGAAGAACGAAGAAGCGAAGGAGTACTTGGCAAAGGTGGAGTCCCTGCAACAGTCGAGGGTGGCTATCGGCAAGGCCAATGCGTTAAATGCGGACGGGATCAAACATACGAACGATGGACGTCTCGACGAAGCCCTGGCGGCTTTTCAAAAGGCGCTGGCCGCCGACCCCACCTATTTCATGGCGGCTTACAATCAGGGGGTTGTGCTGGGCCGACTGGGAAGGACGCAAGAAGCGATCGAAGCGTTCCGGACGGCTATCCGCCTGCGTCCGGATTTCGTCATGGGCCATTACGGCCTCGGAATTCTGCTGAAAGCCATGGGTGATCGGTCCGCCGAGGAAGAGCTGGCCAAAGCCCGCTTGCTGAATCAGTACGTGGCCCAGCCCTTAGGCAGGGGAGTGGTCGGGCCCAGCAAGCCCAAGTGATTCCTCCTCCGCCATATTCCCAACACTCGGCCGCGACTGACGTGGGGGTGCGCTGCGACGATCAGGTGGTCTTACTGCGGGGTCTTGAACGCGTCGTAAAGGGCCTTATCCCGGACGGTGGGCTGATTCTTCCGGGCCATATTCAGTTGGTCAACAATGGCTTGCTCGCGTTTCGCATCCTCTAAACGCTTCAGCCTCCCGTACACCCGCACGAGACTGATGTGAGCGGGAGGAAAGTCTGGCTTCGCTCGCGTAACTTTCTCCAGAGTGGCGGCCGCCTCAGGGTAGTCGTCCCTGGCCTGAGCGAGAAGGCCGATCTGATAGAGGATTTCGTAGTCATTGGGACGCAAGCGGATCGCTTTGTCGAGGAGGGCAGCCGCTTCGTCGAGTCGCCCCCGCTGCCGGTAGAGCGCGCCGAGAAGGCTCACGGCGTTGCTGTCGTCCGGATTGAGCGCCAACTCTTCTTCGCACATCTGGACGGAGAGGTCCCACTTAAAATCGAAGAAGTAGGCATAACCGAGCTGGGCGTGGGCTTCCGGAAGCCTGGGGTTTCGCTCCAACGCCAGTGTGAACTCCTGAATTGCCCTCCGATGGTCGAACTTCGCCAGGCAATAAGAGCCGACAATGAAATGTGCTTCCGCCGAATCGTTGTTCTCCATTTCTATAACGATTGGTTCAGCCTTATCCAGTTGGTTAGTCTTGATGTAGGCGGAAGCCAGCGTAGAGGTCAGGTCCGGGTCTTTGGGATTCGCGCTGCGAACAGTTTCCAACTCGGCGATGCCCTCCGGCAGGCGATCCAGTTTGAGCAGACAGAGACCGAGCAGGTTCCGGGCTGCAAGGTTCGCAGGCTGGGCAGCGACCACCTTGGCCAGCTCACCTTGGGCGGGTCCATACTCCCTGGCCCGCATATGGGCAATGCCAAGATTGAGCCGCACGGCGTGCTGCTCCGGGTCGAGCTTGAGCGCGTCGTTAAAACACTCAACCGCCCGCTCCGGCTGTCCCAATTGGGAATACACAAGCCCCAAGTTCGAAAGGACGTCTACGCGCTCGGGGGCAAGTTTCAGAGCCGCCTCATATGCCTGACGCGCCCCAACAAGATCGCCTTTTTGCTGCAATTCCACACCGTGATTGAAGGCCCTTTGCGTCGGGCTGACCACGGTCTGCGCAACCGCCGCGGTTTTGACCGCGACTACGGCAATGGCAACGGAAATCAGTGCCGCACGGCTTTTCACCGGAAGACTCCGCGTTCAACGCTACCAAGAGTCTACGAGCGCTTAATCCTCAGCGCAATGTCCACAGTGTGCTTGGGCGTGGCAAAAACCCGGTTGCCGCCCTGGTGCGTGAAGGTCTCGCTGCCCAGCACGGCGCCCGTGGCGGGGTCGACCCAGTCCGCCTTGTAAGTGCCGCCGGGCAGGATCAGGTCGAGATTCTCGGCGTAGTTACCCGGTGTGACAATATACGAACTGGTGTAATCTTCCTTGTATCTACTGTGGTGGTGGTACAAGGCGTACTGTTGCCCGGTTTCACTAATTCCCCGGCAATAGACTCCGGCGGGAATTCCGCCCAGAACGAAGGTCTTATCGGGGCTCATTTTAAGGAAGTCGAGGCTGTAAATGAATTCCCTCAGGCTCTTCAGCGCGGTGAGGATCTGGGCGTTATCCGGCGTCTTGCCGGCAGGGTCGGCAGCGGTATAGCGTCCGTTCAGATGATTGAAACTGCCCCCGCCCCCGACGATAAATTCCCAGGCTTCGACGCGCGAGTCGGCCACGGCGTCGCCCCGGTACCAGAGTGGGTACCAGTCGGTCTCGTTGAACTCGATGGGCTTGTTGTGAGCGTACTCCAACTCGAGACCCCTCATGCCTCCCATCTGGAATCCCGCTTGCCACACGTACTGGGTAACGATCACGGTGACTTTGGGATTTGCGGATAAATCCAGCGGCCCGCCCACGAGGCCTTCCACCTGCACGGCGAGCAGATGCTTCTTGGGCAGGTTTTTTTCAGCCTCGACAACCACATCCGCAAGATGGCTGACCCACGCGCCTGCCTCCTCGAGCGGAGTGGGCGGCTGGCCGATATCCGGCGCCTCGTCGCAGATCTCCAGAATGACGTTGTCGTACGCGTTGACTTCCTGAGTGATTTTGCGCACGTAGTCGCTTTCCCGGCGCGCCACGTCGGCGTACTTCAGCGTCTGAGCATCCTGGTAAGGGCACTTCCCTTCGGCCTGAATATTGTTTTCGTAATACAAAGGCGAGATGGGCCAGGTATCGGAGTATTGCGCGTTGAAGAAGCAGATCTCGACCACGATGCCGCGCTCGCCCGCCTTGACGATGAAGTCTTTCAGGCGCTCGAAATAAGCAGGATTCCATTTATCGAGGTCGAACTTATTGCCACCGTGCAAGTAGCCCGGCACATTCGTCTGCGCCCAAGGCAGGACGAGGCTCTGCGGCTTCGGGCCCAGCGGATTGCCGTCAGCAAATTTCCCAATGGGCTCGAACATCGCGCCCGCGTAAATGCGCGTGTAATTCAGCCCATAGGACTTCAGCGCGTCGAAATAAGCGACATAGTCGAAGTCTTTATTGATCACGCCGCCGTAATGCTCAGCCGAGGTAATCAGCACCGTCGGCTGGCCGTTGAAGAGGTAGTAGTGGGGATTCGCTGGGTGCAACTTGATCGCCTCCGCGTAGGCGCAGCCAAACGAAACAACCACGAACAGAACCAAGAGACCGATGCGCTTCGACATAACGTTGCTCTCCTTCCCTTTACTTTGCGGGCTGCTCAACCTCGCAAATCGCGGCGGCCAGCCCCAGAGAGACGGGTTTCCCACTCCCGGCGCGAGTGGTGATCATCTTAGGTGCGTTTGATCCGCAGCGCGATGTCCACCGAATGCTGCGGAGAGGTGAACTTCCGCCGTCCCCCTTTGTGCTCAATCGTGCCGCTCTGGATTGTTGCACCGGAAGCCGGATCAATCCACTCGGCCTTGTAAGTTCCTGCCGGTAAGTCGAGCTCGAGACTCTCGGTATAGTTTCCCGGCGTGACTCTATAGCCATGCCCACGGCCCATGACGACGCTGTGGTGCAGGTACAGGGCGTACTGCTGTCCAGGTTCGCTGATCGCGCGACAGAAGGCCCCGGAGGGAATACCCCCCACAACGAACTGCCTGTCTTGCTGCATCTTGAGAAAATCGAACCCGTAGATGAAATCCTTCAGGATCTTGAGGCCCGACAAAAGCCGGAGATTGTCTGGCGTATTTCCCGTGGGATTCTCCGCCGTAAACAAGCCATTCAACTGGTTGAAGCTCGCGCCGCCACCCACGATGAATTCCCAGGCTTCGACTCGTGAATCCGCGATCTTGTCGTCCTCATAATCGAGCGGGTAATAGTAGGTTTCATTCATCTCGATCGGCTTGTTATGTTGATACTCAAGATCGAGAGCTTTGATGCCTCCCATCTGATCCATTCCCCCCGCCTGCACGTACTGGCCGACGATGACGGTGAGGTTGGGGCTGCCCGAGAAATCAACGGGACCTCCGACCGGCCCCTCGACCTCCTGGGCGAGCAGGTGCTTCTTGGGCAGATTGCTTTCCGTGTTTGCCGCCACTTCGATGAGGTGGCCGACCCACGGTCCGGCCTCGTCGAAGGGAGTGAAGAGCGCCGGCTCGTCGCAGATCTCCAGAATCACATTGTCAAATTCGTTGACTTCCTGCGTGATCTTCCGCACATAGTCGGCTTCGCGTTGGACGACGTCGGGGCACTTCAGTGTCTGCGCGTCCTCGAAAGAACATTTGCCGATGCCCTGAATGTTGTTTTCGTGATCGAGCGGTGAGAGCGGCCACGTATCCGAGTACTGCGCGTTGAAGAAGCAGATCTCCACCACAATCCCGCGCTCCCCGGCTTTGGTGATGAAATCCTTCAGGCGGGCAAAGTAGTCCGGATTCCATCGGTCAAGATCAAACTTGTTCCCGCAAAACAAATAGCCGGGCTTGTCGCTCCTCGCCCAGGGCACAATCAAGCTCCACGGTCTTGGCCCGAGCGTGTTGCCGGGAAGGAACTTCCCTTGCGGCTCGAACATCGCTCCGGGATAAATCCGGGTGTAGTTGAGCCCGTAGGATTTCACCATATCGAAATAGGCGACGTAGTCGAAATCCTTGTTGATCATCGCTCCGTAATGCTCAGCGGAAGTGATCAAAATCGTTGGCTTCCCGCGATAGATGAAGTAGTGCGGGTTGTCTGGGTGGATCTTTATGGGGCCTCCGGAGGGGTCGGGTGGCGCGGCCACCGCACATCGTGATACGCACATCCAAACCACGCAGCACCAGAGCGGAATGGCCGCAGACCGTATAGGATGATGGTGAAGTGCTTGCCTGAATCCGTTGGACATCATTGTTCTATCCCTCCCGTCAGACTGCCAGACGAACCCGTCCGCTCTGCGCAAAGACCACTCGCACGACGGCCCTCAGACCTACCGGCCGCGTCGCGAGCTCCGTCTCCCTGTCCGTTCGATTACTTCTTGGCCTTCTCAAGCAGCAGCGCCCAATCCAGCCAGCCCGGGGGTTTGGGGAGGGTCCACGACGGCCCCTGGACGGGAGGCAGTGGGACGATTTCTCCCGAGGTGGCGCTGAACCATTTCGCATCATACGTCCCGGGTTCGAGCTTGATCGTGATGTCGCCGCACTCTTCTTCGTAACCGAAGTGCTCCTGG
>Ga0315288_10005082_pt1 | contig 16742 bp, 36 predicted proteins | sample YL17G11_20_MG_FD_203454 | JGI IMG/M metagenome (GOLD analysis project Ga0315288, IMG submission 203454) | Sediment microbial communities from Yellowstone Lake, YNP, Wyoming, USA - YL17G11_20 | ecosystem: Environmental > Aquatic > Freshwater > Lake > Sediment | place: USA: Wyoming | collected... | reverse complement strand
GGTTCTGTCCGCCCGGCCCCGACCCACGGGTAGTTTTCCGCTCGATGTCGTTCGGATTGAGCACCACCTCGGTCTCGGTTGGCTCTCGGAGGACTGCCACTGTGATTGTGGAGGTGTGAACCCGACCTGATCGTTCATTCGGTGGAATTCGTTGAAACCTGTGGCCACCCGCTTCGTTCCTGAACGCCTTCTCCGCCTCTTTGCCGACGGCGCGGAAGACGATGAGTCCGGAGCGCTGCTCTAGGATTTCGAGGTCAAAGTCCCCTCCGCACTCCCAGCTTTGCGTAGATGGTGAACTGCTCGATGACGAGGGACTTGGCGTCGTCGCCACCCTCCGCACTGCGGATCTCTACCAAAACGGCGTTCATGGGTGCTCCTGCGTTAGAGGGTCAAAGGGTGGACGGTTGCTTGAGCGGACTCAAAGCACCGGGCACCTAAAGACGACGCTCGAACGAGGGAACCATGCGGTCACCCTACACCCGCATCGCGTTCGGTGTCATCAGCTTTTGAAACGGAGCCGTTGACTATCGCGTGAACTGGTGACATTTAGCAATCACGATGAACGTGGACAGCGGCTTCAACGTGGTGAAAGGATCGCGCGTCAAGGCGTGCTGGTTCGCGATACCGAAGAGTTGGGACCGAACCTCGATTGCCGGGATGCAGATGAAGCTGCCTGCGACCGAGATGTTCGCGGAAGGTGTTGTCACGCACATTCGAGGCGACCACCCGGTGAGTCCGACCCGGATTGAGATCGCCATTCAGCAGTCAGACGGAACTGAAGTCTGGGTTTCGTCCGGGGCAATCGTCGAGGCTTCCCCTCCCTCGACGGTGCGCCCTGCTTTTTGGGGTTCGTCCCCGTTCGAGCAGGTTTTCTCGCAGCAAATCACGGAGCGGAAAATGGACGCAGGTTCGAAGAGCAGCATCACGAACACGACCGAAGAGGTTCAGCGCAATCCTGCAACGGCGCTGGTCGGTGCGATGCTCGACCCACGGTTCATCGAGAACATGGAAGCGGCGGGGCAACGGGAGCTGGTGAAGGCGACCGATACGCTTCCGTCCGAGGGGAGTGAAGATCCTGCGTGGGCGGCGGCTGGGCTGGTGTTCGGTGAGAAGCTCGCCGGAGACCCCGTGTTCCGGAAGGTGACGCTCCCGATGGGGTGGAAGAAGGTGGCGACTGACCACGACATGTGGTCCCATCTTCTCGACGAGAAGGGCACTGTCCGGGGGAAGATCTTCTACAAGGCTGCGTTCTACGACCGGAGTGCGAAGCTCTACTCGCAGTCCCGGTTCTTCGTGGAAACCGAGTTCGACGGTGACTACCCCGCGCCGTGCCGGTACGTGATTCGAGACGCTCGGCAGAAGGAGCCGATCTTCACGACGGAATGGGCTCCCGAGCCTGAGCCGGAGGCGGACCCGGAGGTGAAGCGGGTGGGCTACGCCAAGCGAGATGCGCTGCGAAAGGAAGCGGAGGCGAAGCTGCTGAAGGACCGGCCCGACCACCGGAACGCCGCCGCCTACTGGAACGAGTGACATGCGACGCTGGTGGCAGAAGCAGCCCAAGAAAGAGCTGCTCGTGGACCTCTACTCGAAGGAGGTCGTCCGCGTTTGGTTGGCGATGAACCCGGACTACGACCTCGAATTCGAGGAGGTGGGCGAGGACTCCATCGGCGAGCGTCCGGAGTGGTTGCAGTACGAGCTGGAGAACATCGGCTGGGACGACATTCTCGGCATCGGGTACTCCGACGACAAGATGCCGCGATGGGGTCTCGAAGAAGGCATTGCCCCCGGTCAGCCCTTTCTTGTTGAGCTGCCGCATCCCCACTACTACTCATCACAGACCGAGAACGGCACTGAGCACGACGTGGACTTCGACCCTGACATCATTCGGGTTCGTCCGATGGTTCCGCGCGCGGTCGCGAGCGCGTGGGAGCGCGAGTGGAGCTACATCGCGAAGGCGCGAGCGTGGAAAGTCGAGCGGGATGAGAAGCAACGGTATCTGGTCCGCACCGACGTGAATGCGATGCTCATCGAGAGCTGCTGCTACTTCGCTTCCAACCAGTCAACGTGGGACGACATGTGTATGCCGAGCGGAATTCGTTTCTCGTTGTGCTCAAAGGCGAGCATCGACAAGAAGGTTTCCGGACGATGGACGACGGCGACGTTGGCGAGCGGCGAAGATGACGAGGGTGACCACACGAAGGCGTTTGAACGGCTGGTTGAGGAAGCGACGAAGCAGCTTCCGGGACTGAGCGCCGAAGTGGTACGGACGCTTCCGAGACGAAATTCTCACTGGTGAGGTGACGTGATGTTCATTGCGGGCAGGGTTTTCGAAAAGTCGGAAGACGCGCGGATTTGGGTCGAGCTGAACACCGCGCCTGATGAGCGCCGATACTGGTACATCGTTCAGCTCCTTGATGAGGACTTGAAGTTCAAGATCGAGACTCGTGGGGTTGCGGGGCTGCCGGTGAACGACGCCGAAGCTCCAGCCGACGAGGCTCCCGCCGATGCCGATGCGGATTCTTCCCCGGAGTTCGAAGAGTGCGCGATTTGCGCGGCGAAACCCGGTACGCCGGATCTGTGTCCGAGCTGCCTCAACAACAGAAAACTCATCGGGCAGCTTCAGTCGCAGGTGCTTGGGCTCAACACGCAGCTCCTCGTGGCGAAGGAGAAACTAGAGAAGCAGGCGGTGCAGTTGCGTGGGGACGCTGTGACGGAAGAGAAGGTCGCGCGCGCGTTCGCTCGACTACCCCCGAAGGAAGAGTGATGCACGACGACGGCGACTGGGACAGCGAGGTCGGAGAGGGGTTGCTGGAGCTGGTGGGCGGACCGTGGTGGTTCGTGCTGCTGGTGCTGGCGACCAGCCTTGGACTTCTGGCGTATCACTACTGGGGCTCATGAAAATCGACGACTACGTCAACAAGGCGCTCGGGCTGCTCTGGCCGGAGGACTCGCAGGGAAACCGTACGGTCTACCTGCACTCGCAGAACCTCAACGAGGACCGCAAGGGGAAGGTGAAGGGTTGGCCCTACCACGGGCGGCTCTGGCTTCACTTGGGCTCGCGGAAGACCGTCGCCTTCAGTTGGAACCTCTGGACGCACTTCTGTGGCGCGAGTGTCGGCATCGACGGTGAAGACGGCGGGCTCAAGCTGCACGCTGCGCTTCCGCCTGTTTCGTTCTGGCTGTGCTTGCCCGTTCCGAGCGGGTTCTTTCCAGAGAAGCTCACTCGGGTGTTCCAGTTTGAGTTCGCGGAGATCCGCGTGTTCGACTGGGCGGTCTGGTGGAAGTTCTGGACCGGCGACAACTGGAGCAGTCGCACGCCGAAGTGGCGCGACGGCAATTTCAACTTCCGGGACTTTGTGCTCGGGAATCCGAAGTACAAAGAGGGCGAGGGTGAGATCCGACAGGTTCTGATTCCGATGCCTGAGGGACCTTACGAGGCGACGGTGAAACTGACTGAGGATGCGTGGCACCGTCCGCGCTGGTTCACGTTGCGCATCCGTCGCGCGAAGGTGGATGTGCCGCAGGGGATTCCGCATGAAGGCAAAGGCGAGAACGACTACGACTGCGGCGAAGACCGTTGCTACGGTATTTCTGGACCTGCCGACAACGTGGAGGACGCCGTCGCGATGTTGGTGAAGAGCGTGCTACGAGACCGGCGGCGCTACAACGGGAACGCGATGGCGGTGTACCCTCACCCGTCCCAACAGGCGAGGCCCGCGCCTCTGAGCAACCCTGACGATGGTCAAGCCGAGGCTTCCGCGTGACTCAAGCTGATGTGGACAAAGCGGTGGTTCGGATTCGGCGGCTCGTTGAGCGCTACGGCCAGCAGTCGGCGCGTCTCGCTTCGATTCGAGGGCTCTACAAGATGTTTCGGGACTGTCCCGAAGACGGGGCTTTTGGTCTGCTCGAAGCCGCGCTTGACGAAGTTGAGGAGCAGGAGCGCGCCGCGTGAACGACCAACAGCAGGCCGACGTAAAGAAGCCGCGTCTTCCGACCATCTACGACCCGGCCAAGGCCAAGGGAAAGCTCGTCCCCGGACGCAAGCCGCAGAAGAAGTTCCCGTACAACACCAAGCTCGACAGCGGGACCGGCACGATGCAGGTGTGCTGCAAGTGCTTCTCCCGCCCTTCGCAGGGAGCCTGTTCCGCTCACGCCGCCGAGACGTACCTACGGCTCTATGAGGCTGAACAGGCGCTTCAGGAGGGCTGTGGGCTGGCTTTCGACCTCGGAATGAAGCTGGGGGGCTTGCAGGCCCTTCTGGAGGAGGTTGTGGACGCCGCCAAGCCTCAGTTTCTGGGCGACAAGCGCGGTGAGCACGTTCCGGGCGGTGAAGTGGTCGCCATTCTTCCGCCCCATGTGATGCGAAAGGTCTACCTCGCTCTCGAAGCCTTGAAGCACGTCGAAGTCCCCCTACAGGAGCTGTGAATGGAGCCCGTCAAGATGAACTTCGACATGTACCAGCAGGAAGCCCTCCGGACCGCGTCGGAGACCGGAGAGGGCGAGAAGGGCATCGCTCTCGGTTCGCTCGGGCTCGCAGGCGAGAGCAGTGAGTTGTTCGAGCTGTTCCTCGACGGGATGGACGGTTTTCTGAAGGCGGCGCGGGTCTCGGTGAAGGCTGGGACGACCGTGGACTACCTGAAGAAGATCCTCTTCCACTCCCACAAGCTCGACAAGGAGAAGGTCAAGAAGGAGCTGGGCGATTTGCTCTGGTACGTGGCGGTGCTTGCAAACGCCTGCGGTTTGAGTCTCAACGAAGTGGCGGAAGCGAACGTCGCGAAGTTGCGCGCGAGGTACCCCTCAGGCTTCGATGCGAACCTCAGTCAAAACCGTAAGGCGGGTGACGTGTGAGAACGAACACCAAGACGGTCGCGTATGCAGCAACCGCCATGCAGACCTCCGGGACGTTGCAGTGTCCTGAGTGCGGCGCGGTGCAACCCTGTCCCCCGAAGCAAGCCGTCGAGTACCTTCGAATCGGCTGGCCGAAGCACTGCGACCAGACGATGCAGTTGGTGCCGAAGATGAACGGACACGCGCACTCGCCGAAGAAGCGAGCTTCGCGGTGACCGAGGGACAATCGATGTTCGTCGTCTTTGAAGGTCCCGACGGTTCCGGGAAGACCACGCAGTCCAAGATGCTGGCGGAGTGGATGAGCGCTGAGTGGCGCTGCTTTCCCGACCGCCGCACCTCCATCGGAAAACTCATCGACGGGCATCTCAAAGGCTACTGGGACGCCCAGACGGCGGACGCACCTCCCCTCAAGAAGATGGCCCCGGACGAGCTGGCGTGGCACGACTCGTACGGAGGCACCAAGGACGCGCTGATGTTCCAAGCTCTCCAGCTTGCGAACCGTGTCGAGGTGATGCCCTCGATTCTCGCGACGCTTCGAAGCGGCAAGCACGTCATCTGCGACCGCTACTGGGGCTCAGGCTACGCCTACGGCAAGTCGGACGGTCTCGACACGACGTACTTGCTCAAGATCCACGAGTATCTGCCTGAGCCTGCCCTCAACATCCTCATTGACGTTCCGATTGAGGTCGCGGTGAAGCGCCTCGCCTCGCGAGAGGGTCGCGTCGAGCGCTACGAAGGCAACGTGGGCTTCATGGAGACGGTGGCGAACAACTACCGCGAGCTGTGGGCGCTGAAGAAGACCGACCCTCGCTGGGTCGTCGTCGATGGAAGCGGCAGTCAGACCGCGACGCAGGAGAAACTCCGTTCTCTCATTCCTCTCGCAGTGCTGAAGCGGTAGAAGGCGCGATGCGAATCCTCTTGCTTGCGGCTCTCTTCGGAAGTTCTCTCGCTTCGGCTGAGTACGCCGGAGAGCTGGTCACCGGCTTGGAGGGCGCGAGCCCGGTGGTGGTTGGAAACACCATCTTCTGGGCCGCCCTGCCTGACGGTGGTGGAGGTGATGCGGGAAAAGTGGTGGACGCTGGTCAACCTGATGCCGGGAAGCCGGACGCGGGCACGTCGAAAGCAGACGCGGGAGCTGTTGACGCAGGCAAAGGCGGGGTGGTGTTCGCCGCACCCCCCGTCGTGCCTGCGGTTTGGACCAAGTCCCCCGATGGGGGCGTGCTGGCCCCGTGCTCGTTGAAGCAGACGTTCTGCTTCAGTCCCGAAGGTGCTTGCGACCTGCAAGTCGCAGCGCTGATTGACCGGGCGACCACCAAGCTCGACATCATCATCTACTCCATCAACCGTCCGAGCATCGTGGACGCGATTCTTCGCGCACGCGCGCGGAACGTGCCGGTGCGGATCATCATCGACACCTCGCAAGTCGTTGAGCCCCGCGAGCTGCCGCAGCTTCAGAAGCTGCTCGGCGCAGGCGTCGCGATGAAGCGGGACACGCACCAAGGCATCATGCACATGAAGGTGGTGGTCGTGAATGAGCGTGAGTTTCTCACCGGTTCGTTCAACTTCACCAACAACGCGTCCGAGAACAACGACGAGAACCTGCTCATCTGGGACTGCCAGCGAAACGCGCTGATGTACGGAGCGAAGTTCGAACAGCTCTGGGCGAAGTTCAAGGACGCGACCGAGATGGTGATGCGGGGCACTGACGCGGGAGTTGACGCAGGGAAGTGAGCTGGACGCAGGACGATTCACGGACGCAGCAAAAGAGGACACGGACATGGCAATGGAAGGCCCCGTGCGGGCGGAGACTCAGGCTGGACAGGTGTGGCGGTACTCGTTCCCGAACGTCAACAACTACGAGGGCTGGGCCATCATCTTCCTCGACTCGGCGGGCTGCTTTGCCGCGCTGAGCGACTACGGCGACTGGTCATACCGGTGGTCAGTCCTTGGGTTCGCCGAGGGAGAGGACATCCGCAAGTTCCTCCTGACGTGCGACGACGATTACCTGCTGCGGAAACTCGGGCAGGGACGCAAGGAGTACGACCCTGAAGGGACGCTCGAATCAGCGAAGAGCGCCATCATCGAGGCTCGACGCGATGACAGGTGGACCAAGGACGAGGCTCGCGATGAGTGGGACTCGCTCAAAACCCACGACGAGCTTCGGAACGAGTTCGACTTCGGCATGTGGTACTCGAACACGAAAGTCGCCGATGCGGGTGAGTGTCACCAGCAACGGTACCCGAATCAGCTCAAGGCGTTCATCAAGCTGGAGATGCCAAGGCTGCGAGAGGTTCTCCGGCAGGAGCTGAAGCTGTGAACGTCGGAGCGCTCTTCGCGGTCCGCGTGGACCGGCTGACTCCGCTGCGCTGGAACGTCGAAATTCACGACGCGGACACCGACAAGTTCCTTTGGAAGGGTGTGATGGGCGACGGGGTCATCGAGGAGATGGGCAAGCGCTCGCGGGTGTACTTCATGGCGCAGTGGAAAGAGGTGCCGGGGCTGGAGGCGATGCTCATCCTTCGGGACGAAATCAAGGGTCGCACCCGATGATGACCGACGACGCGTTGGCGGAGTTGCGTTCCAGATTCGCCGAGGCCGACCTCGATGGTCATGGTGTTCAGGTGACCGAGACCGAAGTCCGAGCCCTGCTCGCGCGACTCGACCACGCGGAGAAAACCAGCCCGGTCGAAGTCCAGCCGTGGCGGTGTGATGCCTGCACAGGGGCAGGCGACAGACCCGACTGCATGTGCAACGGCTCTGGGAGGGCTGTGGACGCCGTCGTCTACCTGCGCGAGCTGCTGTTGAAGATGGACGAGGCGCTCGCCTTCTACGCGGACCCCGAGACCTATTTTGCTGTGGCGTTTCTTTCTGACCCACCCGCTGGGCCGTTCATGGAAGACTTCTCCGAGACGGATCTCGGCATGAAGCCGGGCAAGCTGGCGCGTAACGCGCGCGGGGAGATGGAGTGAACGCGGTGGCGAAGCTGGAGCCTGAGGCCGACAACACGCCGTTTCGGGCAGTCACGCCGGACGGTCGGTGGACGGTCGAGGTTCGGCAGGTAGCCTGTCCGCTCGGAAACGACCCGACATATCCGTGGTTCACCGGAACGGTCACGTTGGATCAGCAGACCATCGTTGAGTCGTTGACAACGACCGACACCAACAAAATCATTCACTGGGCGCGAAAACAGATGGTGGAGTCCATGCGCCGCTGCACAACGCCGGGAGGTACGCCGTGAGCGAACGAACCGTGTCGGAGTTGGAGATGGAGCTGGCAACCGTGCGCGGGGCTCGCGACGGCGCGAAGCTGAGAGCTGAGATGGCTGAGGAGGTGGCACTCTCCCTGCTTCAGCCGACGCGCCTCATCGTCAAGCAGATGGGCTCCTCCGCCTACCAGTCGTTGCTGATGGACGACGCGCACCAAGCGTTGCGCGCGGCGTGGGAGTTGCCGGACACGCAGATGCTGCTTCGGCGCTTGAACGGTCAGGCCGACCCGACGTAAGACGACTTTGGGCTGCACGAACACGGACGCAGGACCGAGGTACAGACATGGCGAAGAAAGTGAAGACGCCGAAGGCTCAGCCGGTGTGTGAGCACAAGTGGAAGCGCTACGGTCATCGAGGCGGCGGTAAGGGCGGGCAGACGTTCGTTTGCCTGACCTGCGACAAGTGCAAAGAGCACTCGGAGCGTCCTGCCACCGAGCCGGAGCGCAAGAAGATCCACGCGGACAAGGTTCTGTTCGAGCGCCGCCAGAAGCTGATGCACAAGGCGTGGCGGCCGGTACAGAAGCTCTGGGAGGACATCGAGAAGAGCGGGGTGGGCTGGCCTCGCGGCGATTCCGAAACGGCGGGGGGCAAGGACAAGCTCGCCGCAGGCATGGAGCGACTCGCGAAGCGCTTCCCAGAGCACATTCACAACGCGCGCGTGGATGACGACTACCACGCGAGCAGCGACCTCTGGTTCATCTCGCACTTTTACGACGACGAGAAGGTTGGGCGCGGCTACTGGGGCACGAGCGTGGTCTACATCGGCCAGTGCTCGGACGATCCGCCCGTGCGTTTCTTCCTCTACCCGGACAGCCACATGAAGTACGTGCTGGCGACGGCGACGAAGCTCCACAAGAAGGCACGCGCCCTGAACAAGGGCAAGAGGTACGGCGAAGTATGAGCACTCCAACACCGAGGCGTACGAGCGTCATGGCGTACCACGAGATTTGCGACTCCGGCTTGCTGGGGGAGACGCAGAAGAACGTGATTCAGGCGCTCGCCGAGAAGGGACCGCAGACCGGGCGCGAGCTGGACGAGTATCTCTGCTCGCCCGACGCGCACAAGCGACTCTCCGAGCTGGAAGACATGGGCGTCGCCCGCTCGGCAGGGATGAAAATCTGCTCCGTCACTGAGCGTGAAGTCGTCGTCTGGGAGCTGACCGGCGACAAGCCGTCTCCGCCCAAGTCGAAGCCCGGTGACACGCCCACGAAGCGGGAGCTGGAGAAGGCCGTCAACGAGCTGTCGGCGAAGCTGAAGCAACTGAAGTCGCTCGACTCCAAGTTCATGCTCGGGCCTGAGCTTCAGAAGGTCGGCTTGTGGCTGCGAAAGAAGTCGAAGTGAAATTCGACGCGAAGTACCCGGACAAAGTGAATCCGCAGAAGGTCTACCCGGACAAGCTGATGGGGCCGCACAAGGAAATCTACGTCACGGAGTCGCTCGTGCAGACGTGGCGGATGTACCCGTGTTCGATGTGCGGAGAGCGAACTGGTTGGCGTGATCTCTCGGAGAACGTGTCGGTCTGCGTCTGCTCCGAAGAGTGCATGAAAGCGCTGGCGCAGCAGATGGCGGAGTCGTTGGACGAGCGCGAACGTGAACAACAAAACGAGGAACCACATGGCGAACCTTAAGTACACCGACGTGATGAAGCCGGAAGACATCAGCATCGCGAACCTGTGGACGGTGTTTGCAGGCGCGGTGATGGACGCGGGCGCGCCCCAGATGCAGCGCGATGAGATGCGCAAGAGCTTCTACGCAGGCTTCGTCGAGTGCTTCAAAATCATCACGGACCTGTCGGACGTGATGACGGAGGCGGAAGCCGTCAAGACGCTGGAGCGCCTGAAGAACGAGTCGCACGCGTTCTTCGAGACTATGATCGCCACCCATCCTCGAATCACTGGCGGGCGTTGACAATCCGCACGCCTTATGTTTAATGGACTGATGGACACGGTTACGCCTGAGCTGGTGAACGACCCGGAGCTGGGCTGGATAACGTACAACTGCCCGACGTGCGTGGATCTTCGAATCCGTTTGCACGCTGTGAAGGAAGGCGAGCCGCATCCCGTGACTGTGCTCGTGATTTTCTCGGAGAAGGGGAAGCACGAGGCGGAGACGAAGCACACGACGTTCGGCTGGAAGTTCACGAACAAGGTGCGGAAGCTGGCGGACGAATTCATCGCCTTGAAGGACGAGGCTTCGGGCTTTTGGGTGGACTTCAAGGCGCGGCATCTCTCACTACCGATGACGAGCGGGGACGGAGGCCAAGATGGAATGCTCGGAGGCGATTGAGGGCGTTCACGAAGACCACTGCCTTCACGATCTGCGTCGTCGTGACACGAGTACGCGTGGGATTCTCGCAGCCGGTGGGTATGGCCAAATCTGTTGTTGGTGCGGTGATCTTTTTCACAGCCGTCAGGAGACGAATCAGCACGGCGAGTACGAACCGGGGATTTCTCGCTTCGTAAAGTTCAACCGTGAGGCCGCGAGTCGGAAAGAAGCGGCGTTGAAGCTGCGCGAGCATCGTCACGACGTGCGGATCTACAAGCGAGGGCACCTTTCCGACGAACAGGTGAAGGGCTTGGAGCGGCTCATTGCGTTGGGACCGAAGCAGAAGCAGAAGCAGAAACGAAGTTACGTCTATCTCTACGTCTGTCCGGAGTGCGGCAAGCCGAAGAGCAAGCCGGTGGTCTGCCGGGAGTGCAAGCGATGACCCCCGGACTGGAGCCTTTGCATCCGGCGAAGGACTCCGAGACGACCGAGGCTCTGGTGGTTTGGCGCGACACCTCGAACGGGAAGGTGGTTGTCGGGAAAGCTCGCGAGAACGCGCCCGCGTTCGAGGACCGCCCGGTTCCCGCCCAAGGCTTCTTCCGGCACTACAAGGGCGGCCAGTACGCGTTGCTTCATCACGCGGTGCGCGCAGGCAAGAGCGTCGGGCGCGAGCTGGTGTCTGAAGACGTGGTCGTCTACCGGAATCGGAAGACGCAGGAGGTCTGGGTGCGCTCCGAAGAAGCGTTCTTCGGCACGCTCGACAACGGGGCTCGTCGCTTCGCTCCGGAGTCCGATTGACAACCCCTCGCGCACAGAACATCACGAGCATGAACTTCGTCTTTCCAGAGAAGCCCGTTGACCTCTTCGAGCTGGTCTACTTCACCGCCGAGGACTACGGGGTCGTCGAGTACCGGTTGCTGTACCACGTCGATTCCAAGTGGGACGAGGTCTACCCGGATTCCAAGGGCGGAGCCGACCTCACCGACGATTGGCAGGTCTTTCGCAACGGTTCCTTCACCGGGCGCTACTCCGGGTGGCCTTTGAAGTCGCTAGGCGATCGACCTCGATACGCTACGCGTGCGGAAGCGATGACTGTCGCGCGCGCCCAGCTTGAGCGGAGCATCGCGATGCGCGAGAGCGAGCTGGCGGAGAAGCGCGCGCGTCTTGCGGAGATGGTCATTGTTGACAATCCCACGTCCGGTAACACCTCTCCGGCATGAGCCACGAATTCGCGACGACGATTGAAGTGAACGGTGACGAGCTGGACGTGGTGGTCGAGTACACCTTCAGCCCCGGCACGCCCGATGTGATGTACCTGTCGAACGGCGACCCCGGCTATCCCGGCGACCCCGGTGAGTGCGAGGTGCTGGCGGTCTACCGGACGGACGACAAGAAGCGCGAGAAGGATTTGATGCCTGCTCTGCCGAAAGACATCATCGAGTACCTGTTCGAGCGCGCGTGCGATGAAGGTCCAGACGCGTTGAACGACGCTTACGAAGCTGCGATGGAGGACAAGGCGGAAGCTGCGGCCGAGCGAGAGTGGGACCGCTGAACATGACTTCGATCCAGCGACAGAAAGTTCTGAAACAGGTGGAAGACGCCACGCGTCTGATGTACCGATTGGACGGCTCTGTGCGCGTCGAGCGTGTTACGGGGAACGTCGCCGAAGCGAAGCTGGTCATCGGCTATGTTCGCGAGCTGCTGAAGGACATCGAAGCTGCTGTGGAGACTGAATGATTGTGACCAAGCAGGAACGGTTGGAGCGCTCGAAGACGTTGGAGTCAGAGGTCGAGTGGTTGCTCCGTGAGCGCGACGAGACTCAAGCGCACCTCGATGACCTGTCGGGTCGTCTGGCGCGGAAGGTCGAAGAGCTGGAGTCGCTTGGGTGCGATTTTCTGACCGACAACGGACTTCCGTGTCGCGAGAACGGTGGTCGCCGGGCGCGGGTGGTTGACGTGGTGAGCGGCATCGCGTGCTGTGAGCGACATGCGCAGATCCGCAAGTACAGTCTCAATCCTTCGGCTGTTGCGTAGACCGCCTTTGTCGTGGCAAATGAGCCCGACAATGAGCGCGACGACGAAAGAATGGGCTGTCTGGATGCCTGCTGCTGATGGAGTTTTCCCGGTGGCGGGCGGTAGCTACACGAAGGTGCGTTGGAACCGCACTGCGGTCTTCGAGCGGCGACAAGATGCCCTCGACGAGGCTGTTCGTTCCGGGACCATTCCATCCGGTCCTCTGCGCGGCCTTGCGCCTGTTGTTCGCACATCCGGTACGACGCCTTCGAACAGCTTCAACTGAGGTTCCCCCTTGTGGTCCAGCTTCGGTAGAGTTCGACACATGGATCTGAAAACTCGCAAAGAAATGGAGCGGCTGGTCGAGGAGGCTCCTCGGCCGAAGCCGCCGATGCGTGGTCTCGGAGACGCGGTGGCTCGGGTGACGAAGGCGGTGGGCATCACGCCTTGCGGACCTTGTCAGAAGCGTCAAGAGATTCTGAACCAACGGTTCCCGTTCAAGCGCAAGTAGTCCATGCCCAAATCTCTGAAGTCCCCCGCACGCGCTTGCAGGCAGTGCGGGAACGAACTGATTCGTCTGTCTCCGGACCATCCAACCGGTGACGACGTTATCTGGGGGCTCCCTTCTGTTGGGCAGTTCTGGTGTCGGAAGTGCGACATCAAGACCGCTGTTCCTTTGGGTCCAGACGAGATGCGGGACTTGGAACTGGCTCCCCGTGCTCGCGCCTGAGTAGGATCTCCACACCCTTCTCTGGAGACGCGCATGGACCTTGGACCGCTCGAAGTTCTCTACTGCTGGCAGTCCGTGCTTCTGGCCATCGGCGTCGCGACCGCTACTCACGGGGTCAAGCGCCTGTTCGATGTGTTCGTGGGAGGCAAGGAAGCTCGGAAGAAGAAGATCATCATCAACCGGCTCATCCTCCCCGCCACGCCCATCGTTCTGGGCGCAGTCGGCGCGGTTGTCGTTCCGATTCTTCCCGAGGCCCTCATCGCGTACTCGACACTTCACGGACTGGTCGGCTTCAAGCTCGTGCTGGTGAACGCCGGGTATGGGGCCGCCGTTGGGCAGTTTGCGGATTACGTGTGGCACCGGTTCTCGGGCATTCAAGCGGACGTATCCCAGAAGAAAGCCGAGAGCGCCGCCAGCAAGGCCACAGGCGTGGTGCCGAACCCGCCCGTCAGCGCCTCCACCCTCTCCGAGCCGCCGAAAGGCGGAGACTGACCATGACGACCCCCAAGCTGCTGACCGAGATTGTTCCCACGCCGACCGTGCCGCTCCAGTCGTCGCTGCCTCAGCCGACCAACACGAAGTGCCTCGGCTGCGGTGCCCAGCGGAAGGCCGAGCAGACGCTTGAAGCCTGCGAGCACTGCGGCTGCCCGGTTCGTAGTTGAACTGAAAAGCGCAGGTTCGTAGTTGAGCGGATCTTCTACGAGTTTGCCGTGTAGTTGCTGCACCCCTGTCGGGAATCGCGTTCAGCAGTCGTCTGGCGTAGAATCTCGTAAGCAGGAGGTGTAGCGATGTCAATTCACAGCAACGACACATGCGATTCCTGCCGGGAGAGCGTCCCGAAGTCCAAGCTCGCGCAGGGTCTCGCGCGGGAGTTGGAGTCGGCGCAGGAAGTCGCGGAGAAGATGCACAACCGAGTGCAGGAGCTGGAGCAGGCGATTCGCGCGGTGTGCCGGGGCAAAGTCCCCGTCACCATGCTGCGCGAGTTGGTGGAGCTTCCGGGCCTGACGTAGTCGGTCGTTGACAATCAACGTTGCTGTTGCTACCAACCGAGAAACGCGGGCAGTTCGGCGCGCCGGATGGAGGCACCAGATGACGGCAGCAAGGAAGTCGAAAGAAGCCGTGTTCGAGGTCTACTCGACCGGCATCTGCTTCATGAGCGTCTGCACCGACCTGCCTGTTGAGGAGGTCGCGCAGTTCGCCAACCTCACGCGCCCGACCGGCATCAAGTCCAAGTGGACGGTGGCGAAGGAGGCGTTTCACACCGGCCAGACCAACCCGTGTCCGTGTGACCAGCACCCCCTGACACAGATCCACGTCCTGCTGGAGTGCTGACATGCTCACGCGCTGGTGGACACAGGGCTTCTTCACCACGGTGCAGCGAACCAAGCTGCACGCCTTCGAGATGACCGGACCGCTGCCTTCAGGGCGGCGGGCTCCGAAGGCGCTGTGCGGCTACAAGCTGAGCGGCAAGGGCGGGGCGTCGAGTCCTGACCTACCGAAGCCGAACGAGTGCTGCAAAATCTGCCAGAAGCGCATCGCTGCCGGAGAAACCCCATGAGCGACACCGAGTCCTTCGACGATGTTCTGGCGCAGGCTGACACTGAGAACGCGGTGCTCTGCATCATCGACGGCGAGAAGCACTGGGTGCCGAAGAGCGTCATCGTTGGCTCCGAGTCCGAGGTGAACGAGGCGGGCGACAAGGGCACGCTCGTCATCAAGGCGTGGTTCGCCAAGAAGGAAGGTCTCGTCTGAGCAATCACGACAACAACCGTCGTGGTGAGAAGAAGCGCACCGAGCACGGCCCGAAGTTCGAGGGCGGTGGCAGCGACAACTCGTGCGTGGCGAGGGCGCGCAAGAAGCACAAGAAGCGAGCAGCACGACAACTTCGACGGACTAGGAAGACGCGCGGATTCATGTCGATGACTGGCGGGAAGGGCTCGCGCCCCAAGCCGCCCTCGATTGAGGACAAGTCATGAGAACGGACGACGAGAGTGGACTGCCGTGCCCTGAGACGCTGGGCGAGTACCGCGACATGTGCAAGGCCATCGGCGGTTCCGAGTGCCGGGCTGTGCTCTTCCTCGACAAGAAAATCGCGGAGCACGAGAACGGACGCGATGAGAAGGTCATCGCGCCCGACTCGCAGATGCGCATGTTGCTGATGCCGATGCTGGTGGGCTGACCGTGAAGAAACAGCCGAAGACGAAGAAGCCCCTCGCGAAGCCTGTCGCGCGGAAGCTGAAGGCGAAGTGGAGGCTGCCGAAGGAGTTCAAGATCAACCTTAACTGGGTGGCGATTCTTCCGCCTCCGACTGAACTGAAGGCTTGTCCGCGTTGCGAAAAGCCGCACAAGAAGCTGAAGCCATTGAAGTTCGCAAAGCCCATGCTCATCCTCGACAGCACGGGGAAGCTGACGGCAAAGGCTTCGCACTGGTTCGCGTGTCCGAAGACGAAGGAACCGGTCATTCTCTTCGACCGTGTGGATGCGGGCGAGTCGATTCTGAACTTGGTTCAGCAGCAGGCGGTGCAGGACATTCAGAAGGCCGAGGACAAGGTGTTCCTCGACTCGATTTCTGCGCTGGTCGGCAAGAAGGGCTCGAAGAAGAGTTCGAAGAAGCCGAAGCGGGCTCCGAAGACCGAGACCGTGGTCACGGCGAAGGCCACACTCAGCGACATGCAGACGTGGTCGTGGTCTCTCGAAGATCCACCGGGGGTCAAGAAGAGTCCGAAGCCGACCGCGCCTGAGCCGGGTCGCAAGACCGCTCCGAAGGGCAAGAAGCGGTGACCCGGCGTCTGGACCATACGGTCCTCGGCGAACCGCGCTGTGCTGTGCGAAGTGCCCGAACCCGGTCCTGACCCGCCACCACGCCTATTCAGGCCCCAGAAGCCCGCCCAGAGCCCTCAAAGACCCCTTCAGGAGCTGTCCGTGACCAAGAATCGTGACAAAGACCTCTACTTCATGCGCATGGCGAGCGTGGCTTCGACACTCGCGACCTGTCCCCGAAAGTCCGTTGGAGCCGTCATCGTGCGGAACAAGCGCATCGTGACGACCGGGTACAACGGGAGCATTGAGGGTCAGCCGCACTGCGAGGACGAGGGCTGCATGATGGAGGACGGCCACTGCATCCGGACTATCCATTCCGAGTCGAACGCCATCGTGCAGGCCGGACGCACCGGGGCGAACATCGAGGGCTGCACCATCTACGTGACTGCCAGTCCCTGCTTCAACTGCTTCAAGCTCATCGCCGGGGCGGGTCTGAAGCGAATCGTCTTCGGTGAGCTGTACCGCGACGAGCGCATCCGGGAGTTTTCGAAGGCTGCCGGAATCGAGCTGTCGGACATGACGCCCCCCTCCACCTGCAACGCGTGCAACACCTGCGACATCGAACGGTCAGGCTCCTGCGCCTGTGATGGCGCGATGGACGACGGGTGCTTCAATTGTTCTCCCGACACCCACGGGAGACCGTCGTGTCCGCCCGACCTGCTCGCCGCCGAGCGCAAGAAGTGGAACTGGGTCGCGTCGTTTGAGTAATCCGTACTGGCAGCCTCGCCCGTTCCGCCCGGTTTTCAACAACCGGGAGGAGCTGCTCGACATCCTCTGGGTCTACGCGAGCTGGTACAAAATG
>Ga0315288_10005080_pt1 | contig 16745 bp, 14 predicted proteins | sample YL17G11_20_MG_FD_203454 | JGI IMG/M metagenome (GOLD analysis project Ga0315288, IMG submission 203454) | Sediment microbial communities from Yellowstone Lake, YNP, Wyoming, USA - YL17G11_20 | ecosystem: Environmental > Aquatic > Freshwater > Lake > Sediment | place: USA: Wyoming | collected... | reverse complement strand
TAAAAACAAGGAAAAAATGACACATAATTCAATTATTTTAGGCAGTTAATAAATTTTACTTTTTACGAAATCATCAATTATCATTATCATATTTTTTTTGCCTAAAAAGTCAAGGTATTTCCTCAACCCGCTCGCATCCACTCGAAAATACAACGGAAAATGTCAGCCTTTAATTTGCATTTCTTTTTCCTGTTGGGGAGAAATTTTGGTCAGGAGCTTTGGGAGGCCAAAAGGATTCGGCCTGGGGGGAGACAGAAGGGTCTCGGAGGGGTTAAATTTTCCGGGATCGAATTCTACGGCCCGACCCTTGGCTGATCCTCCGGCCGAGAGAGGAAATCATTTCGGTAATGGTTTGGCGGTCCACGGCCGTCACGGCTTTTCCGGGGTAAATCTGGTAGTGTTGCCTGTATCTTGGAGGGGTTATATCCGGCATAATCACATTGGCCCCGGCCAACATCGCTTGGCGGCGCCCATTTGGATCCAGAACTCCCGAGGCCGTGGTGGCCGGCAAGTTCGTATCGCGGGTAACGATACGGGTAATGGCCAAAACCTTCAAGGTTCTCTCTAACCGCCCGTTTGCCGCCGACCCCAATGGTGTTTGGGGGTGAACAATAAATGGCCCGATCCCGATCATATCAAAGTCAAATTGCCTGAAAACCTGGATGTCTCGAACAAGGTCTTCATCGCTTTGGCCAGGAAGCCCGACCATATTTCCCGAACCCACTTCGTATCCCAGCTCCCGCAACCCGCTCAAGGCTCTCAATCGATCCGGCAATTCGGTCCCCGGCCGGAGCCTTCTAAAGAGCAAGGGGGACGAAGTCTCATATTTCAGGAGGTACCGGTCCGCCCCCGCTTTTCTCCAGGCCAAGTAATCGGCATAGGGTCGCTCCCCCAGCGAAAGGGTGATGGTCAGATCGGTGTGTTCCTTGATACTTTGAATCAGAAAAGAGATTCGTTCTTGGGTAAACCAGGGGTCTTCACCGGATTGCAGCACGATCGTCCGAAAACCCTCAGATCTCACCTTCTTTGCCGCCTCGAGAATCTCCGCAAGAGCCATCCGGTAACGGGAAATCGCCCGGTTGTCCCTACGCAGGCCGCAATACAGACAATTCTGAATGCAGAAGTTGGAGAACTCTATAATCCCCCGGAGGTGCACTTCATCTCCGACGTGCCTTTGCCGAACCCGATTTGCAGCCTTATAGAGGGCCTCGCTTTCCCCTTCTTCCCTGCAGGAGAGCAGAAAAAATAGATCCTGCTCGGGTAGGGCCCCACCTTCTTCTCCGGCCTGGAGGATTTTTAAAAATTCTTCCCGAAGCATAACAAGTAAATCCCCAACAGCCTGGAGAAATGGGCGGAGAGAAAAACACTATGGGCTCCTCGCCCCTTACTCTTCGCTCTTTGCTCAAAAGTAAAGATCCCTTGTTCCTGCCTTGATCTTTTCCAAACGCCGCTCCGTCTCTTCCCGTAAAGGACCAGCGGAAACCTCGGCGAGGTGATGGCGCAGGCTCTCCTCTCCAGTTTTGCGGGTCTCCTCCGGGGCATAATCCAGAAGATATTCCTTGAATGTCAGAATCGCGTTGGGGCCACAGAGCTCGTGGATGTCCCCCGGTTTGGCCATATCCATGAATTCCTTCCCCGTTCTTCCGCGGCGGTAACAGGCCGTACAGAAGCTCGGCAGATAGCCTAACTCGCAGATCGAGCGGATGACTTCGTCGGGCCGGCGATGATCCGCTACCCGAAACTGCTCGCTCTGGCCCTCCTCTTGATCTTTGCCGTTCTTCCCGTAGGCTCCCGGGGAGGTCCGGGAACCGGCACTGGTCTGGGAAATGCCCAGACTGAAAGCTTCCGTCCGCATCTCCACGCTTTCTCGGGTGGAGATAATCATTCCCGTATAAGGGACAGCCAGGCGGAAGATGGCCACCAACTTTTTGAAGGCTTCATCGGATACGGGATGGAGAGGTTTATAGGCTACTCCCGCAGCCGGCCTCCATCGGGGGACGGAGATGGTATGGGGCCCTACACCAAACTTCTCTTCCAGGTGACGGGCATGGTACAGGAGCCCCAGGACTTCAAACCTGTAGTCGTAAAGACCGAAGAGTACTCCCAGGCCTACGTCATCGATGCCTGCCTCCTGGGCGCGGTCGTGGGCGAAGATCTGCCGTTCATAGTCCCTTTTGGGTCCCTCGTGGAGAGCTTCATAGGTGGGACGATGGTACGTCTCCTGAAAGAGCTGGTACGTCCCAATCTTGGCTGCCTTTAGGCGACGGTACTGATCCACGGTGGCGGCGGCGATGTTTACATTCACCCGCCGGATCTCTCCCTTTCCATTCTTGCAAGCATAGATGGCCGCAATGGCCTCTTCGACGAAATCCATACCGGAAAGGGGCGACTCCCCGCATTCAATCAAGAGCCGTTTGTGCCCCAGATTCTCCAGTTCCCCTACCTGTTCACGGATCTCCTCGACGGTTAGGCGCTTCCGGGAAATGGACCCGTTGTCTCTACGAAATCCGCAATATAGGCAATTATTTATGCAGTAATTGCTCAGGTAAAGCGGAGCAAATAGAACCAGACGCTTCCCGTATATTTTCAGCTTGATCTCTCTGGCGGCCTGGAAAATCTCTTCGATCAACCCCGGGTCTTCAACCTGCAAGAGGGCCGCTGCTTCCCCCGGCTCGATTCCTTTGGCCTCCCTGGCCTTGGCCACGATGGCCAAGACTTCCTCTTTGGACTTTCCTCGTCCATCCTCCAGCTGTTTATGAATCATCTCTTCATCGATGACTTTTAATTTCGAAAACATATTTCACCTTTCTTAAGATTTTTCTTTACTTCTTTATCAGTTAAACCTCACCCTTAACTCAAGGAAGAACAAACGTGGACCCCCTTGAGCATGCCCAGCTTACCCGTTAAAGAGCCCAGCTCATCCGTCGTTCCATCCACAATCAGGGAGATGACTGAGACATTCCGATCTTTGTATGGTAAGCCCATTCGGCCGGCGATGATTTCCCCGTGATCACTTAGAACCTGATTTACCCGGGGAGCCATTGCTCTGCGCTCCTCAATGACAATTCCTATAACCCCCAGTCTTCTCTCCATAAAATATCCTCCATAAAAAACCCAGGCCCTGTAAGGGGCCCGGGTCTTAATCATTCCCAGCCGTGTCGAGCGGAAATTTCGTTCACGCTGGGTTTCTCACCCTTCCCCTAAGAGCCAGCCAACGCCTTCCCCGCAGGGTAACAAACAATTAATGAATTTATGGATTAAGGAATTATTGCTTCCGCCTGAATCCCTGAATTTTTTTTTAAATTGGGAGAAGCACCCGGAAAGTGCTTCCCTGATGCAGTTTGCTCTCTACCTCGACGTGCCCGTTATGGGCTTCGACAATTCTTTTGGCGATAGAAAGTCCCAGGCCTGTCCCGGTGATTGCCCGAGTCTCTTTGCTCTTGACCCGGTAGAACTCGTCGAAGAGATGCCCGGTGTCCTTTTTAGGAATCTCGATCCCCGTATCCTGAACTTCTACCCTGACGAAGGTATCATCCGCGCTAGCACGGATGAATACCTTTCCCCCATCGCGGTTGTATTTGATGGCATTGTCTAAGAGGTTGGTGACGACCCGGGTGATATCCTCGCGGTTTACGTAGACCAAAGGAAGATCATCCGGAACCAGCGTTTCCACGGTCACCTTCCTCCCCAATGCCTCCCCTTTGATCAATTCTACGACGTCTTTCAGCAGAATGCTCAATTGCAGCTTCTCTTTTTCTTTGGCCAACCGCCCGGCCTGCATGCGCGAGATGGCCAGAAGGTCGTTGATCAAGGCGAGAAGGCCACGAGTCCGTTCCCTGGAGCGCTCCAAGATCTTGTGGATCTTCTGAGGATCGTTGCCCCCCACTCCTTCCAGAATAACGTCCAGGTATCCTTCGATGGCCGCCAGGGGAGCGCGCAACTCATGGGCTACCATAGAAACAAATGTGGATTTGGCCTTGTCCAATTCTTTCAATTCGGTGATGTCTCGCAGAACGGTCACGGCCCCGATGATTTGGCCCTTCTCATCCTTCACCGGAGCGCAGTTGGCCATGAGCACGGGATCAGACGGGGTTCGCGCCGCCAGCTCTTTGGAAGCCATTTCATGTCCTTCTTTCAGGTTCATCGCCCCTTCCACCAGCTCGATGAATTCGGGATCATTGGCCACGCTCCCCAAGGGTTCTCCCACCTGCAAAGGTCTCTTAACTTTCAACAGCCGGCGACCGGCGGGGTTGCAGAATACGACCTGTTTATCCCTGTTGGTGACTAGAAGTCCATCCCCCATACAATGGATAATGGTCTGCGTTCGGTTTTTTTCATTGGCCAGTTCGAGCAGGTTTCTCTCCCTTTCCTCTCTCAATTTCCGGGCTTCAAACTGGAGGGATCGTTTTTCCAATCCTCTGTTCACCCGTGTCCGTAACTCGCCGGGGGTAAACGGCTTGGGGATGTAATCGTAGGCTCCCTTCTGTACTGCTTCAATGGCCGTCTCCAGCGTGGCGTATCCGGTAATCACAATTTTAATCATGTCCGGGGAGAGTCGGGTGAGGTGTGAAAGGAGCTCCATCCCGTCCATCTGGGGCATCTTCAAATCCACGAGAGCCAAGTCGAAGTCATTCTCTTTGGCCTTCTCCAAACCAGCCAGGCCATTCTCGGCTGTTTCCGTCAGGGCTCCTTCTTCAGATAGAATCTTAGCGCAAGCCACCCGGATGGGCTGCTCATCGTCGACAATCAAGATTTTGGCACCTTTGATCATGGGAACAAATCTATCTATTTTCTCTTCGAAACGATCCTCTGGGCCAATAGCTTCTCCACTTTTTCCAGTAAAGCTTTAGCCTTAATGGGCTTGGTACTGAAATCATCGACGTTCAGTTGCTTGAGGTCCTCTCCTGTTTGGGGGGTGAAATCCATGCCGGTGTCTCGTGCAATAGAAGTGAGCATGAGAATGGGAGTGGAGGCATATTGCCGATGATTCTTGATCTGCTGACTCAAGGCCATTCCGGAATCCAGACGCTCCATCATTAAGTCCAAGATAATTAGGTCGGGCTTTTCCTTTTCCACCATCTTCCAGCCCTCTTTAGCGCTGTAAGCAGAAAAAACCCGATAGCCCTTCCCTTCCAAAGAGAGCTTGCCGATCTCGATGAAATCCAAATCATCATCCACGATTAGGATCTTCGCTTTGGTTTTCATGATTCCCCCGCTCCCTCCCCTCTGAATCCAGAAAGCTCGTGGCTCCCTCTATCCGCCAATGATTTCTCCCCCTGACTTAACCGGGTTGACCACGGGTAGTTTCACTACAAAGGTTGTCCCTTCCTTTTGCTTGCTCTCTACATCAATCGAACCCCGGTGCATTTTGACAATCCCATAAGCAATCGCCAGGCCCAACCCGGTTCCCTGGCCGATCTTTTTGGTGGTAAAAAAGGGCATGAATATTTTATTCAGGTTCTCCGGAGGAATGCCAAACCCCGTATCCCGGATGGTGACCTCTATATTTCCACCTCCGTTGTTAAATCTGGAGAACACCGTCACTTTCCCCCCATCGGGCATAGCCTCTCCCGCGTTAGACACAATATTCAGGAAGACTTCTTTCAATTGGACCGGGTCTCCGCTCATTAAGGGCAACGAAGAGTCTAACGCCTTGATAATCTCCACTTTTTGAAAGGAGGGCTGTTTGGAGGCCAAGGAGAGGATTTCGATTAAGATCTTATTGAGATCAATATTTTCGATCTGCAATTTTCTCTGCCGGGCGAAGTCTAGAAGGCCCCGAACAATGTCCCGGCAGCGCGTGGCTTCCTTGGCAATGATTTCCAATTCCTCACGGCTTGAATCTTTATTTCCCCTCTTTTCCAGGAGCATATGGGAATAAAGGAGGATCGTCCCTAAAGGGTTGTTGACCTCATGCGCCACCCCGGCGGCCAGCTGCCCGACGGAAGCCATCTTTTCCGACTGGATCAGCTGCTGCTGGGCTTCCGATAGTTCTTTATGGGATTGAGCCAGTTGGTGTAGATTCTCCTCCAGCTGGTCGATTAGGTAAGGGAGACACATCTCATTTTCCGCTAACCCCCAATAGACCGCGCTAGCCTTTTCCTGGCAGGATGTATAACCACAGGCTCCGCAATTCAACTCATCTTCGGGGTGGATTTTATTCGTTCTCCGCAGGATCTCCCGGATGATTTCTTGGCTCGGAGTAAGTAATCGGTGATCTTCGGCTACAAAATCCCGGTTCAGCTTAACCCTCCGATATTTCCTTATGTCAGCCGCATGCCGAGTTTCGCGCTCCTGGGTCAACTTCTCCTGGACGTAGTTGGCCACCAATTCCTTCCGACTAAAAACCGAGAGTTCGTTGGGAAAGGCCGGCCCATTGATACACCCCTCGCAGAAAAGCAAATCCAAAAATTTGGCCTCCACTGCACCATCCAAAATCTCGTTCAGAACCTGAGCGCAAGCTTCTTTCCCCTCGGTGACCAGGATTTGATTTTGGCAGATATCCCCCTTCATGGCCGCGCTGCGGAGCAATCCCCCCGGGACTGGAAAGATACGCCCCAGCCTGGGCATCGGCCCATCGGACTCGCTTTCCAGAAGTTTCTCCAGGGCGATCCCAGCCTCTTGGAACATCTTCTCCAGTTCCACGAAGGTGAGGACCGCATCTACATCCCCCGCAACCTCCGGATCATCGATTTCTGCTTTTTTTGCAATGCAGGGCCCGATAAATACAACCTTGGCTCCCGGGCAGTAGGACCGCTTGATCACCCTGCCCATGGCCACCATAGGGGAAACGATCGGGGCTAAATTAGAAATCAGGGAAGGAAAATATTTCTTGATGTAAAGAATCAACGCCGGACAGGGAGAAGAGATAAAAAGCTTCTGGCCATTTTTCCGGGCCCAGTGGGCGTGAGCCCGCGCCACCAGCTCCGCCCCGAAGGCAACTTCCATGACCTCGCTGAATCCGAGGGCTTTTACCGCCGAGATGATCTGTCCTGGTTTCGCCTGAGGGAAGGCAGCGGGAAAAGAAGGAGCCAGACAGGCGATGACCTTTTCGTCATTCCAGAAAAGCTCCTTGACCGCAGAGATTGAGTCGCGTACGGCCTTTGCTTCCTGGCGGCATACCTTGATACAGGAACCGCAAGCGATGCACCGCTCTCTGACGACTTTGGCCTGGCCCTCCTCGACTTTAATAGCCTTGGCCGGACATTGGCGGACGCAGGTGTAGCAGCGTCTGCATCTTTCTTTTATGGTGGAGACAACTGGCATTGAACCAACAGATCCTTATTTCTTGCTTCTTATCGAGCTCTCTCTCGGGAGTACCCCGGAGTTTCAATGCTCTTTGTACTTTCCCCGTTTGGTGTATTTCGTGTGCAGCAAATGGTGCGATTTCTCTCCCAAGGGTTCTTTTAAGAACTCTTGGTAGATTTTGGTAATCGACGGGTTTTCATGGGATTTGCGGTATTTGAGTTTCTTATCCTCTTGGTAAAGAGCCTGGGCCCGGAGCCGGCGTACTTCATTGTTCACCGGCATGGGTTGTCCCCCGCCGGCGACGCACCCCCCGGGGCAGGCCATGACCTCGATGAAGTGATAATTGGCTTTCCCGGAAGCCAGCCGGTCCATCAGTTTTTTGGCATTCCCCAAACCATGGGCTAAGGCCACGCGCACTTCTCCCAACCCGTCTACGGCCACAGCCGCCTCCTTGACTCCCTCCAAGCCGCGTACGGCTGCGAAGTCTACATTTTCCAATTTCTTTCCCGTGGCTACTTCATAAGCTGTCCGTAGCGCCGCCTCCATAACCCCCCCGGTAGCCCCGAAAATCGTCGCCGCTCCTGTATATTCTCCCAGAGGATCATCATATTTCCCGTCCGGGAGATTGACAAAATCGATCCCGGCAGTCTTTATCATTCGGGCCAGTTCTCGCGTGGTCAGGACATAGTCTACGTCTTGAAACCCGCTGTCGCGCATCTCCGGCCGGTTGCACTCGAACTTTTTGGCCGTACAGGGCATGATCGAAACGGTGACCATTTTCGCTGGGTCAACCCCGGCCTTTTGCGCATAATAAGTTTTGGTCAGGGCGCCGAGCATCTGATGCGGCGATTTACAGGTAGAGAGGTGGGGTAAGAGCTGCGGATAAAAGTGTTCAATAAATTTTATCCACCCCGGGCTGCAGCTGGTGATCATAGGCAGGGTTCCACCATCTTTCACGCGTTTAAGGAGCTCATTGCCCTCTTCGATTATGGTCAGGTCGGCTGCAAAATTGGTGTCGAAAACGATGTCGAACCCCAGCCGTCGCAGAGCCTCCAACATCTTCCCTGTAACCAGGGTACCGGGCGGAAGACCAAATTCTTCCCCCAAAGCAGCTCGCACAGCCGGAGCATCCTGGGCCACTACGATCTTATCCGGGTCATGGATGGCCTTCCAGACTTCCTGGGTATAATCCTTCTCTGTTAAAGCTCCTACGGGGCAGACGTTGATGCATTGGCCGCAAAGCGCACAGGCCGTTTCCCCTAAATCGTCCCCGAAAGCCGGCCCGATGTAGGTGTCAAAACCTCGCTCTTGGGCAGACAGGGCACCGACCTGCTGAATTTCTTGACAGACCGTCACGCACCTACGGCAAAGGATGCATTTGCTCGAATCCCTCCGAATGGAGGTGGTGGATTCGTCGATCCGCGGTTCTGGTTTTGCCCCCGGAAAACGAACTTCCCGTATGCCCATTTCTTCGGCCAACCGTTGAAGCTCACATTTCAGGTTCCGGGCGCAGGTCAGGCACTCTTGCGGATGGGCCGAAAGGAGCAGTTCGACCGTGAATTTGCGAGCCTGCTGAACCTTCTCCGAGTTTGTATGCACGACCAACCCTTCCGTAGCCGGAAAGACGCAGGAGGCCTGGAGGCTTCTGTTCCCGTCAATCTCTACCAGACAAACCCGGCAAGCTCCAATCGCCTGCACTTCCGGAAGATAACAAAGAGTAGGGATGCGAATGTTCGCGGACTTGGCCGCTTCCAGGATCGTTGTTCCCTCAGGAACTTTCACTTTATTTCCGTCGATGGTCAAACCTACCATAGCCATTTTTAATCTCCTTTTCCTATTCTTGCCGGTAGCAATGCAAGCACCGCTTGGCTTCTTCCACAGCGAAACGAGTTGTATATCCCATCTCCACTTCCTTGAAGTTGTGGTAGCGGTCGCTCAATGGGGCCTCGGGGAGGGGTACCCGCGAGCGCTCCTCGGCGTAGGCTTCCTCATCGTAAGAAACCTTCATTTCCTTCAGGCGGTCGCGGTAGGCATTGGGCAATGAACCATCGCCTCCCAGAAGTTTATCGATCGACATTGCCACCTTTTGTCCATCGGCAATGGCTTCCACGGCTGAGGCTGGCCCACGGACGCTGTCACCACCAGCAAAGACTCCGGGGCTTCTGGTGGCCAGACTTTCTGGGTTTACGATAAACGCTCCGCTGGAGTCAAATTTAAACCCATTGCCCTTAAATGAGCCCGTATCTGGAACCTGACCGATGGCCGCAATCACCGTGTCCACGTCTATCTCAAACTCGGACCCGGTTATAGGAACGGGGCGTTTTCGCCCGCTTTTGTCGAAATCGCTCAGGACCATCCGGCGGCACTCCATCCTTTTCACACCACCATTTCCACCCCACATTTGAGCCGGAGCCACCAGGTAATGAATCTTTACACCTTCATTTTCAGCTTCGGCGATTTCCCAATCGGCAGCCGGCATATCCTCGCGTAGCCGGCGGTAGAATATCTGAACTTCCTTGGCTCCCAGGCGTAAAGCGGTCCGGGCTGCGTCAATAGCCACATTTCCACCCCCGATCACGGCCACGCGCTCCCCGACTTTCACCGGCTTACCTAAGTTGACGTCCCTCAAGAAGGAAACGCCATCCAAAACGCCTTTTAATCGTTCCCCCGCAAGACCTAGCTTCAAGCCCTTATGGGCACCCGTAGCCACAAAAACAGCCCGATATCCTTGAGTCTTAAGGGCCTCGACGTCAGTCACGGGTGAATTCAATTTCAATTCCACGCCCAGCTTGAGTATGTCATCGATCTCGTCCTGAAGCACTTTCCGCGGCAGGCGATACTCTGGAATCCCCACGGTCATCATGCCCCCCGCGACAGGCAAAGCCTCGAAGATCGTTATCGGATAGCCCTTTAAGCCCAGGAAGTAAGCCGCCGAAAGGCCGGCCGGCCCTGCACCTACCACAGCCACTTTTTCTGATTTTTTGGGGGCTACCTCCGGTATGTGGGGATCGTTAGACTCCAGGTCATAATCTGCGGCAAAACGCTTTAAGGCACAGATCGCCACCGGTGATTCCACCTGTTCTCGTCGACATTTGACCTCGCAGGGATGAAAGCAAATGCGCCCCATGGTCGCCGGGAAAGGGTTTCGCTCCTTGATCACCGCGATGGCCTCTTTGAATTTTCCTTCGCTGATCAACGTGATGTAACCCCAGGCATTGTTATCGGCGGGACAAGCATTCTGACAGGGAGCATCAAAAAGGGCCTGACAGACTCCGGCCCTACAATGCTTCTGTTTGATGTGCTCCTCATACTCATCCCGGAAAAAGCGTAGCGTGGAAAGGATCGGGTTGGGAGCAGTCTGGCCAAGGCCGCAGAGGGCCGATTCTCTGATACGCTCGCCCAATTCGATGAGTTGATCGATGTCCCCGGGCTGACCCTGCCCCTGAGTGATCCGCTGCAGAATTTCCAGCATGCGCTTGGAACCAATGCGGCAGGGTGGGCACTTGCCACAGGATTCGTCCTGGATAAAATCCATGAAGAAACGGGCCAGGTCCACCATGCAGGTGTTCTCGTCCATGACGATGAGCCCGCCCGATCCCATGATGGCCCCCACGTCTTTAACCGATTCGTAATCCAGAGAGATGTTCAAATGCTCCTTGGGAATACAGCCGCCGGAAGGGCCGCCGATCTGGGCGGCTTTAAACTTCTTCCCGCCTTTGATCCCACCGCCCACGTCATAAATTAACTTCCCTAGGGAGGTCCCCATGGGAATCTCCACCAGCCCGGCATTATTGATGTTCCCGGCCAGGGCGAAAACTTTGGTCCCGCGACTCCCTCCGGTCCCGAATTGGCTGTACCATTCTGGGCCTTTCAGGATGATTGGGGGAATGCTAGCGTAGGTTTCCACATTGTTCAGCAGGGTCGGCTTCTTCCAAAGACCGGCCACTGCGGGGAACGGTGGGCGTGGCCTTGGCTCGCCGCGCTTTCCCTCGATGGAAGTCATCAGGGCGGTCTCCTCGCCACAGACAAACGCTCCAGCTCCAATGCGAATTTCCAGGTCAAAATCAAAAGCTGTCTCGAAAATATTCCTGCCCAAAAATTTATACTGCCGGGCCTGTTCGATGGCGTGGCTTAACCGCTCGATGGCTAGAGGATATTCTGCACGCACGTAGACGTATCCCTGGTTAGACCCGATTGCATAGCCGGCAATGGCCATGGCTTCGATCACGCTGTGGGGATCACCTTCCAGGACGCTTCGGTCCATGAAGGCTCCGGGGTCCCCTTCATCGGCATTGCAGATCACGTATTTCGGGCTTCCCTGAGCCTGTTGGGTGAATCGCCATTTCGTCCCCGTGGGGAACCCTGCTCCTCCCCGGCCGCGAAGGCCGGAGCGCTGGACCACATCCACAACCTCCTGTGGGGTCATGCGGCTTAGGGCTTGCGCCAGGCTTTCGTACCCCTCCCGGGAGATGTATTCCTCGATATTCATGGGATCGATCAACCCGCAGTTCCGCAGGACAATTTTTTCCTGAAGCTTGAAAAAGTCGATTTCCTTGAAGGTTGGAATCAACTTGGTGGTTGCGGGCTCGGCATAGAGCAAGCGCTCGACCACTCGCCCTTTTAGCAGATGTTCCTCAGTAATAACCCGGGCATCCTCTGCTTTGAGTTTTTGGTAGAAGACTCCTTCCGGGTAAACCACTGCAATCGGGCCGAGGTCACAGGAACCGATACATCCGGTCTCGATAACTTTCACTTCCCCTTGCAGGCCAAATTCCATGATCCCCTGGACCAGAGCATCCCGGACCTCTCGACATCCAGAAGAGACGCACCCGGCTCCGGCACAGACTAAAACATGCGATCGCCAAATTTCCATTGATTAACCTCCTCGTAATCCGCTCAAAAGCCCCCAAAGGGTGCCATGCTTTTTTCTTTTCACTCTAAAAAATTCGCCTGCGTAAATCGGGGCTTTCTTCAAGCATATTTTTCTAAAATCTCCCCGACCTTGTTGTTCTTCACCCGCCCAAAGACATCTTCTCCCACGGTCATGGCCGGCGAAAGTCCACAGGCTCCGATGCATCGGACGACGTCCAAAGAAAACCTTCGATCATCGGTTGTTTCCCCCACGGGGACACCCAGTTTCTTTTGCAGCTCGCCTAAAAGCTTTTGCCCTCCCCGAACGTAGCAAGAAGTCCCCAGGCACACTTTGATGCTGTGCCGCCCTTTGGGAACCATGGTAAAGAAAGAGTAAAAAGTCACCACTCCGGCTACCTCGCTCAGGGAAGTGTCTAGGCCATCGGCAATCTGGCGCTGCACCTTTCGAGGCAGGTAGCCAAAAAGGTTCTGGGCTTTGTGCAGCACCAGGATCAAAGCTCCCGGTTTTCCCTTGTATTCGGCGATGATCTTCTTAAGCTTCTCGTACAACAATTCTTCCGAAGGCTCAGGTTGAGCCTCTTTGATTTTTTGGGCCGTCATTCTATTTCCCCCTCCTGGGTCATTTCTCCTGGGCGAAGACGAATTCACCCGGCACTCGTCCGCCAACGATATGTTCAACTACGATCTTCCGGGCTTTTTCCGGGGTGACTTTTCCATAGGTCACCTTCTTCTCCCCCGGCCGCAAAACATCCACCAGGGGCTCCTGCTCGCAGAACCCGGCGCAGCCGCTCTGGATCACCGTTACGTTTCCGGCGCTCTGTTTGGCCAATTCATCTTTGATGGCCGCCATGACGGGCCGCGCACCCGCAGCAATGCCGCAGGTCCCCATTCCCACCACTATTTTGATGGCCTTCTCCCCACTGCGAAGTTCCATCTCTTTTTGCACTTTCTCCCTAATCTTTTTGAGTTCTTCTACGTTCACCGCAACACCTCCATGATCTTAGGAAAGGTAGCCGCTCCGATTTTCTTCAACCCCGTCTGAATATCCTGCTGTACAAAACGAAGCACCGAGGGGTCGTCCAATCCGATTGGCCCCAGGATTTTCCGCATCTCCCCTGTTTCCAGCCCATAGGTTTGGCCATCCACCTGATGTTCATACAGAAAGTCCACCTCTGGGTTGCCCGAGATAAGGATGCCCATGGTTGCCCCCATGTCGCCCAGAGGAGCCCGATCAAAATGATCAAGCCGGAATCGGGCTACGACCTTCGTTCCCCGACCTTCCTCCGAATGGACTTCCAAGCAACCTTCACAGCGCTCCGCCGCCTCTTTCAGCAAGGAGAGGCCCAATCCAACCGGGCGGGTCGTCCGCGAAGTGACGAAGGGATCCATCACTCTAGGGAGCATCTCCCCAGGGATTCCTCGGCCGTTGTCTTTGACTTCGATAACCAGAAGGTCTTCTGGCAAATTTTCCCAGATTCTAATTTCCACCCGAGTCGAGCCAGCAGCCAGGGAATTTTGCGCGATATCCAAAATATGCATGGAAAGCTCCAGCATTCCTTAACGCGCTCCGGTGACGCCCAACTGGTAAAGGCGACCTACAACCTCGAAAGTGGGTAGAGTCGTCCTGAAAATAGGCACCATCTTTTCCGCAGCTTTCTCCAGGGTGTCGGGATCTGGCTCGGCCCCGTTGGCTAACAAGATTCCTGAAAGATCCCTCATCACTGCAATGGCTACGATATTCAGGTGGGTCTGGCGAGTCACCCAGAGGTCTCCTTCGATGGAGTTCGCTAAAACATCGCTTAAAAGGTCAGAGGAATAACCGGTTTGGACTTCGGCTTCGAGCGGTACGTTCCGCGTCTTAAGCTCCCAGCCCAAGCGTTCGGCCAAGTCTTTTAGTTTCATCTTCTTTTTGTCCCCTGCTGGAGAGATACTTGCTATTTTTATCATGATTCAGAATCCTTCTTAGGGGCGTTCAACCGGGAGCCTCTTATTTTGCGCCTGGGTCGAACCGCGCTTTTTCTTTTCAATACATAAAGACAGTCACCCTCTTGGGCATGGCCCTGGACTATGTCTTCGGCCAAGGCCAGGCAATTGGGACATCCACATGAACCACAGTCTATACCCGGGAATTTTTTAACCACCTCATCGATTCGGCGCAATTTATCCATCGCCACTTTCAAGTTCTCATCCAAGCGCATCCCAGGCCTTGGACGGAAGGGTTGGGAAAGCCGGAAGCTATCCATAGGCCCGGACATCTTCTTTTTGATCTCCTTTTTCACCTTCCCTTCACTCCTCCGGATCCAAGCCATTAGATGAAATCGGGCCAAAAAGGGGTCCTGAATCGTCAGCGGCCCCCCCAAACATCCGCCTGTGCACGCCCAGGATTCAATGAACGGCACCTCTCTCAAAAGCCCACTTTCCGCCAACTCCAGGACGTCAGCCACGTGGTGAATACCGTCCACGACCAAACTTCCCGTTGTTCCCAGCGCATCGCTCTCCCCACCCGCAGCAGCCCACCTCATGCCGGAAAGAGAGGTCTCATCCATAAAGGAAACACCCGAGGAGGCCTCTTTTCGGGAGATGACCCCTTTGAGGGGATTATAGACATTGATCAAGGGGATGGCCCCATTGACCCGTTTCCCTATCCAGGGTGGCTCCATGGCGGCTCTCGCCTGAGCTAGGCAAGGAACAATATAATACAACCGCTTGGTGGAATTTCCTGGGTCAATATCTTTCTGGTGGCTGGTCATAATCTTCAAAGGAGGAAGAATTGGGATCAGGTTCTCAAGTAGCGATGGATATTTAACCTGTACGAGCTGCACCACCGCGGGACAGACCGAAGAAATTGCCGGTAAGGGTCTCTCCTTTGACGATAGATAACTTGAGACAGCAGCCCCATAGATTTTCAATGCTTCTCCCAAGTCCTGCACCGCGGCAAAACCAACCTGGAGGAAAGCTTCGGCTACTTGCAGAGGAGGAATTTGGCCGCCAAACTGCCAGAAAACCGTGGGGTCTAGGATGGCCACGCCATCCCCCCCCCTCTTAACCTTTTCCAGGGAATCTGAACGCACCTCCCAAGCAGTCCGGGGACATATCCGAATGCACCTCCCGCATTGCACGCAGCGATGGGGCATGACTTCGGCTTTTCCATGGCGTATCCGAATCGCTTCGGTCGGGCAAACCCGGATACAGTGCGTACAGCCCTGGCAGCGCTCTTTTCTCAAGACCAATGGAAGCTCCGGCCGGGCCGGGGTTCTCATCTCCTCCTCTTTTTTTCTTCATTGAGATTGACTTTGAACCGCAACGTGGTTCCGCGGTTCACCTCGGATCGAATATCCATCCAGTCTGCATTCTTTTGAATGTTAGGGAGTCCCATCCCGCCTCCATAGCCCAATTGTTTTACATACGGAGGAGCAGTGGTGTAGCCTTCTTGCATGGCCAATTTGACATCCGGGATGCCCGGGCCAACATCCGCAATGATCACATCCACGCATTGATCCTCGATGCAAACTTTCATAGTTCCCTTACGAGCGTAAATGATGACATTTATTTCACCCTCGTATGCTGCCGTGGCCACGCGGCGAATGATGTCCGGTGGAAGTCCCAAACGTTTCAGCCGATGCTTTACCTCAAAGGATGCTTCCCCGGCTTTCTTGAAATCTTGCCCGATTATTTCGAATTCAAGGTTCATGACCCATCACAAAAGAATGGCTGGATGCCCACCAAGCAACCATTTTTTAATCATTTAGCAAGGAGGATGCCAAGATATGAAAAATCTTCGGGGAGGGCAATTTGATAATATGTTGAAATAAAAATATTTTTTTGTCATGGTGGGAATGAAAAATTGTCTAAAACAGAACATATGCCAAAATATTTGACATATTGTCAATCTTTGCAGAGCAAAAAATGATGATCTCGTAAAAAGTCGGGAAAGCCGTCACTCCTGCCAAAGCAGGAGTCCAGAACTACCTGAATTAACCGGATTCCCGCTTTCGCGGGAATGACGAAAATGGGACCAAAAGGACTTTTTACGAATCCGTCAAAAATGATAATCTCGTAAAAAGTCGTCACTCCGGTGGAAACCGGAGTCCAGAGACTTTATAAGTATTTGAAAAAACTGGATTCCGGCTTTCGCCGGAATGACAGAAAACCGCATTTTCAGACTTTTTACGACTCCATCAAAAATAGAACCTCCCAAAATTTCGGTAATTTGAAAAATTCTACAGTCCTTTAGTTTTTTAAGGGGAATCGAACAGATAGAAGTTTTTCGGGAAAGAACTCTAATCTGTGATGAGTAGCTGAAAAGGACAAATTTAATGATCTCGGAATTTTTTTCCAAAAGCGGGGAAAAACCTAATTTTGAAAATCATTCCTTTCCCCGGCCGATTTTCTTCTTGATCAATTCCAAGGCCGAGTGCAATTCTTCGCTGCCCAAGAAATAACAGGCTCCTCCATACACCAAAATACTAACCAGGATGGCTCCGAGTAAAAGGCCAATCTTTGTCCCCGTTACCCCGGTTGTCTCCCAGGGACCGGCAAAGCATATGGCATAAGCCACGACACCCATCAAAATAGAGGCTCCCAAACTTTTGAAGAAAGAACGAATGATCTTTGAGGCCCCAATT
>Ga0315288_10005079_pt1 | contig 16746 bp, 30 predicted proteins | sample YL17G11_20_MG_FD_203454 | JGI IMG/M metagenome (GOLD analysis project Ga0315288, IMG submission 203454) | Sediment microbial communities from Yellowstone Lake, YNP, Wyoming, USA - YL17G11_20 | ecosystem: Environmental > Aquatic > Freshwater > Lake > Sediment | place: USA: Wyoming | collected... | reverse complement strand
GGGAATTCATAGGAAGGTCATACTAATTGAAGGAAAAGCTACTAGGAATTGCAATCACAGTCCTAGTGCTGACCATGCTCTTTACTTCTCCTTTTTTATATAACATCAAACCTGCAAAAGCAGGTACATCAACATCAGCAACTATTTATTCAAATGGAGATACATATATAAATTCTTTAAGTAATACTACTAATTATGGAACAAGCAACGATTTATATGTATCATCTATATCTGGAACTGGAGAATTAAAATATACTTTTCTCACATTCAACATATCAGAACTTGTTAACAGCACAACTGTTATAACATCAATAACAAATGCTACACTTTCTCTCTATTGTACATCAGAAGATAATGGAGATATATCCTGTTATCCTTCAACTTATTGGGATACTTCAGAAACTTATCCTCCAACTTTCAAGGGAGAAAATACAACAACATATGGTTCTGGATGGAGTAGTTTTACAGTTACTAATTTTCAAAATATAACCACAACAGGCTGGAAAACATGGGATGTTACAACACTTGTTAATTTCTATGGGCAAACTGATTTTGCTCTTGCACAGGATCATGGAGACCACACAACTGTATTCTCATCAAGGCACACAGCAAACAAACCATATATCAATATAACATATACTTATGCTTCTGTAACTCCAAGCAATTTTGGTAAGTATATTAAATGTTATTTCAACAATTCTGGTGGAGATGTACTCACAAACTTTGTAGTTCCTATATCAATTCCAACAACAACTCTATCATTCTGGAATTATGTTGGATTATATTGGCATGATATATACTTCTTTGATGAAGATAATGCAACAAAACTTTATTATGAAGTAGAATATCCTAATGGTTGGGCTTCAGTTGATAAGAGAATGCAAATATGGGTTAAAGTACCACAAATCAATGCAAGCAATACAGACTTCATATATCTCTATTATAATTACACAGAATTAATTATGATGCCAATGGAACAAGCATTTAATTTTGTATTAAATCATACTGCATATTGGGATTCAAACTATGGAGATAATCATCCAAACGTATGGTCTGCAGCAAATACTGCATGGCATCTGGGAGAAACAATCACATTCATTGATTCTGCAGGAGCTAATTTAGCAACTGCAACTGGCACTTTACTTAGAAATCAGACAGGTGTCTATGATGGTAGTGTGTTTACTAATACAACTTTAGGTGGATATGCTGTTGATGGGCAAGCTGGAATGTTTGAATATAATCAAGCATTTTCTGGTTCAGTATGGGTTCAACCTTGGATCTATACAGCAACAGGTGCTATGACACCATTCTCTAAGAGAGGTCCAACAGGAACAGGATGGGAATTTACTATCAATTGTACAGGTTCTGCAGGAAATGTGTATGGTGTATTTTGCAATACAATAACAACAAATGACATAGTTGTAAGAGGAAATGATACAGTTTTAAATAATACTGTGTGGCAATTCATAGCATTCACTTATGATGGAACTCATACTGCTGCTGGAATACAATTCTATGTTAATGGTGTCCAGCAATCAAAAACTACAATTAGGGATGCACTCTCTGCATCAATTAATACCACAGCAAACTTCCAAATATCAGGAAGACTTGGAAATACTTCAAATATATTCCAAGGTGGGTTAGAGGAAATTAGAATGTATCCCACAAATGTTTCATCTAATTTCATAGGAGCAAACTACAAATGTGGAAAAGGAACATTCATTACATATCTTTATCCTAAAATATGGAAATATCTTAAATGTTATTTCAATAATGCAGGTGGAGAAGCACTCACAAACTTTACAGTTCCAATTAATGTTTCATCAACAACTTGGCAATTTTGGAGTTATGTTAATAGTTCTGCATATGATGTATACTTTCTTGATTCAGATAATACTACAGAACTTTATTATGAAACAGAATACTGGAACTATGCTGCAAATTCTAGTTTATTCTGGGTCAGAGTTCCACAAATCAATGCTTCAAACACAGACTTCATATATCTTTATTATTACAACCCAGCATTAAGTTCATATACTTCCTACAAAGATTACACTAAAGTATGGACACAATGGAATGCTGTGTATCATCTCTATGAAAATACTGGTAACTTTAATGATTCAAGCCCTAATGCTTACAACATGGTAGCAAACCATAGCCCAATAAGAAATGTCTCTGCTGTATTTGATAATGGTATGAAATTTGCAGAATCAGATTATCTAGAATCAACATCATCTTGTGGAAACTTTACATATACAGATGCTTTTTCATTATCAGCATGGTTCAGGTCTAACAAAACTGTTTCTGACCCACATTTCTTTGTAAATAAACTAATTAATAGTGGAACATATCGTGGATATGAATGGTATCTACAAAATGGTGGAACAGGTGCAATCTACTTTTATCTTATCAGTGATTTCGGTGCAAATAATTATCTTGGACTCCATTCAACATTAAACATTACAGATAATGATTGGCATCAAATAGCAGTAACTTATAATGGAAACAGTTCACAATATGGAGTAACATTATATATTGATGGTGCAGTAGCAACAGTAAACTATGACCATAATACATTATCTGCTACAACATATAATACTATAGCAACAGACATTGGTGCTTTGGGTGCTGGTGCTACACCAGTATCACAACATATGGAAGATGAAACTAGAATAATCAAAACAAATCTCACATCAGGATGGATTGGTGCAGAATACAAATGTGGAATTGGAACATTTGTTACGTTTGTTGTATCAAAAGTTTGGTTTGATGCCGAAACATGGAATGGCAGACTCTATAACTATTCATGGTATGGTGTAGAGAATTGGATTGGACAAATGGCAACAAAGATATTCAATGCTGTAGAACTTTGGAATGGACTTCTTACTCCAAAACTATTCTACAATGCAGAACTTTGGAATGGATTACTTAGTACTCTTGGGTTCCGTAATGTTGAAACTTGGAGTGGAATACTTCATACTCTTGGATGGTTCACAGCAGAACATTGGGAAACAAACTATACAGATATCCAAGAATATGATATAGTACCATTACACGATGATAGATTATTACATGTTACTGGTCAAGAATGGTGTACAAGTGATGCAGATAATGCTACAAATAATCCTTGGATAAATGGTTATAATGACTTTAGATATCTATATGTTTACCATCAATTATATACTGAAGGATACTTTACTTTCAACCATTTGCCATCAACAATAGATTTTACACAGATAAAAAATATAACAGTAATGGCTACATGGTCAAATAATAATCCACCAACTTCAAACTTAGTTCTTCATTTTTACCCAAATAGTTCTGCACTTTACCAAGAAACATGGGGTACATTAACTACTGGTCTTGGTAACAATAGTTATTATAATGTTACATTACAAAATGGTAATAATTTATTAACATACTTAAGAGGTATTGATAAACTTAATGATTTAAGGATGAGTATGAAATTAGGTTTTGATGTAGCTCCTAATGATGTACTTGTGGATTATGTAGTCCTTAAAGTATACTACTATCCAAAGTATCTTGCTATAGGTAATTGGGCTGAGTTTAACTTTGTAGAAAAGTTTGTAATATTATTTGGAGAATATATGCTTATAACTTTCGTGAGATGGAGTATACTTGGGTTAGGAGTTGGCTTCTTGCTTCTTGCAATGATACTATTATATGCTGGATTTAAAATGAGAAAAGGAGTGTTACTTATAGCTGCATTAATAGTATTTCTATTAGGGATAGTAATGGCAATAGCAGGAGCTGGAATATAGGAGGTTGATGTTATGACATGGATGTTAATGGGAGATTTCATTACAGCAATAGCAAATGCTTGGGGTACAACTCCAGAAAATGCAGGACTTATAGTTTCATTCATATTCATAGCAACATTAATAATCATAGCACTTGCAAGCAAAATGGGTCTTGAAGGACTATTCGTAGTATCTTTAATTGGAATTCTATTATTCACAGGCATGGGATGGATTGCTCCACTCTATGGCATTGGAGTCACATTTGCGATTGCTATTATGGCTGCTGTATGGATGAGTAAAATCACAAATAGGGGTAGTGGAGACTAATGGGTGACGTACATAATGGAACACTAGCTCTTATGCTATTCTCTGTAATATTCTGTATATTATTTCCTATCATAGCATATCCAATAAGCCAAATGAAACCATCTGGTTCAACATCTATGACACAACTTGGTGCTGGTGGTAATGTAACATGGTCAGATTTAGGTGTTACTGGTCTCTACATATATCAAAATGAAACAAAAGGTATCATAGATAATTTTGCAAGATACTATATTACTTTAGGTCTAGGTCAATCAGACCAAATGAAATATGAATATCATTGGGATGGTGCTCCAAATAATTATATTGTAATTAAATGGTGGAAAGCACTTGGATTAGATTTTCTTAGTGGATGGGGATGGATGGACCTATACTGTGATGCATCATCTTATACATCAACTCATGTTAATAATACAGAGATAATAAATGCATGGGTAGCTTCAGGGAACTATTCAAAGTTGACTTGGAGAGCAAATCCATTACAAGCTGGTACTCAAGATTTAATGATGTTTATATATGATAATAATAGAGCAAGAAATGATATTGTACTAGCAATTAATGTAGATAAAAAAATTGATATTAATATAGCAAAAGGAATAACTACTCTTGCTGCTCCATCATCAATGGACTTTGGTGCATACTTTATAGCAATGCTTACATTCCAAGATGTATTTGGTTTAGGAAGTATATCATGGATGTTTACAATAGTATTATATCTTATGAATATACTTGCAATAATTTCAAGTATAATAGTAATCAAAGCATTAGTATCAGGATGGTTGTAAAATGACGGAGGAAATATGGTTCATGTTCATTGTCTGGCTCATACTCTTTCTGGTGAGCTGGAAGTTGAACAGGACTGTAATCTATGTCTCAGGAGGTCTAACAGGAATATTTCTGGGTTTCCTAGTCATGACTGGCGTGTATGTATGGCTGGGAATTATACTTTTAATACTAAACATTTATATAATCTTTCATGGACTATTTCAGGTGGTGACAGATAGATGAGATGTTATGTTATTACCAAGTCCAAGAAAGTTCGTGTCATTAACCTCAGAGAAAGCAGACCATACCTTATCTACAATGAAGGAGTATACAAACTGGATGGAAGAAAAGTTAATCTTTCATATAAAGAAGGAAAGATTAATCCAACACCAGAGCTAATATATTTTGAAAATACACCAATAGCATACAACCCAACTACAAAAATAATAGATGAATCATCTCTTATTAGAGACACTTTTCTAAAGAATTTCTTCGAGAGCACTGCAGAGTCAGGAAGCAAGATTGGAGGAATGTTCAGCTTTTTAGGAGACCATAAGAAGTTATTTGTTGGTATAGGAATAGTTGGTGTATTACTAATAATATTCTTTGCTGCAGGAGGATATAAAGGAATATGAGTGACAAAATTACATTCGGGAAGGAAGGAGAAGTGCTCATGCAAAGAGGAGAATTGATACAGTACAAACCAAAGATAGATAAAAAGAAAGACAGACTAAAGATAATCATAATCAAGAGTGGAACAAATGCACACTACATCATGCCATATGAACCAAAAGAAGATACAAGTGTAATTATAAATGATGTAAATTACAATATACCTGTCAACAAAGTAATGCAACTGATGACGAATATCTTTCAAACTTTGAAGGATAAAATTAATCTCTTCAACAGGATCAGGAGATGGTACGTGGCATTCTACAAAGAAGGAGAGCCTGACCCATTGGAGTTCAAGGATGCCCCAGAATCACCAATAACAGCAGTAAACTTGTCAGAAGTTGTTTTCAGCAAAGTAATAGGGTTGGGTGTTGCTTCTCTCTTCAGAAAGAAGTACAATTTTGATTTCAACGGGAAAATGATTATTATGGTTGTGATAGTTGTGGCTGTGATGATCGGGATATTCTTTGCTTGGCAATCTGGAGTATTTAAAAGTTTAATGGGAGGAAATCCAGCATGAGTGACAGAGATAATCAGGGAATGGACAAGAGTGTAGTAAAACAGATATCTGCATATAACTTTGGGGAAATAGATGGATTCAATGTACAATTAGATGCAAGAACTGATGTCAGCACTAAAGAAATGTTTAAAGCATTAGCATATTGTCGTGGAGTAGCAAAGTTTTTCAGTTGCAAAGAAGCAGATGATGTTGCAGATTTCTTTGCTAGGTTACTCATTTCATCTGAAAGAAAAGGAAGAACAGAAGCAGTACAATCTCTAATGCAAAAGTTCCCGAAGGTAGAGAAACAATTTGAAGGTTCAGAAACAATGATCACACCACCATCTACAGAGGAATAGTATGATATGGGGAGGCACACCTATCCTTCGAAACATAATTCAAGACCACTCACAAAAGGAGATTATCTTAAGAAAAGAAAACGTGCATATAAAAGTAGACAAAGAAGAAAAAGAGGATGGATGTGCATTCCAAATCCAAGGTGATTAATTATATTCACAAGTACAATTTTAATTAACAAAGCATGGAACAACTTCGAGATGCAACCATTCATAGTGTACGGTCCGTATGGATATGGAAAAACATCTTATTCAATAAAAGTATTGGCAGAAGTATACGGAGAATACAAAGATGGTGTATGCATTAAGCCAAATTATGATTGGGAAGTCATCAGAAGTCATCTCTATTTCCATCCAAAAGACTTCTTGGATAAACTTATGAGCATGAGTGGTACGAAGCAAAGAGAAAAGATTATTGTTTGGGATGATGCAGGATTCTGGCTAAGTTCTTATGAGTGGCATGAGAAATTCATTTCACTCTTTGCAAGATACCTGAATGTTGTCAGGACACACTTCAGTTGTGTAATGTTTACAACACCAAGCCCTACTTGTGTTATCAAACGAATCAGAGGAATGCCATCACTCATTTCAATTAAGATATGGAAAGACAGGAATAATGAAACAGAAAAAAAGAAATGGCAAAGATGTGGACAAGCATACAGATGGTGGCTCATGCCAGATCAGAAAAAGTCTGGAGTAAAATCCATGTATCAAGATCATTTTTCTGCAAAGTTGCCAGACGATATCTATGAAAAATATATGGAACTCAGAAGGGACTATGCAGACATGGCAATCATCATGATGAAGCAAGAATTAAAAGAGTATGACAAGCATGGAATAGAACCAAAGAAAGATTTCATAAAAGAATTACCTGTGATACCACTTGAAGAACCTGATGTCTAAACTGCTATTCTTTGGGCTGTCATTCATCGTTATCTTATCTCTGTTTTCAAATATCTATTCTGTTGGTGCAGTCTCTTGGATATCTGGATTCGGTTACAGGAAATCACATGTCATCAATGCATTGTCTGGCGCAGGAACAAACTATCAAGTAAAGATAACAACACACTATGGAACAGGTTCTGATAGTGTTGCAGATGTATATCTAAATAACCACACACAAACAGACTTTGATGATGTCAGATTTACTAAATCAGATGGCACAACATCTCTAGATTATTACAAGCAAACATATGTTGCTTCTGATAATGCTGTATTCTGGGTAGAACTTGCTGATAACATAACAAGTTCTTCAAGTACAATATATCTTTATTATGGAAATGCTACATGTGCAACAACATCAAGTGGAGATAATACATTCCAATTCTTCGATGACTTTAATGATGCTAGTTTAGATCTAAGTAAATGGCAGTTATCTGGAACTGCTACAGAATCTGGAGGATTAGTAACTATTGATGGTAGTTCTTACATAGCTCAGAACACAACAAACTATCCAGTATTCAACAGAACTGTTTGTTTACAGATGAATGCTAGAGCAAACACAACAGTATATTCATATCCACAATGGGGATTCTCTGATATTACAGGAAATCAAGAAGCAAAGATGTTAGCATATACTGGTTATGGTTATTGGACATATCAAAATCCAAATTTAGCAGAAACAAAAAACAATACAGGTTTCACAACATTAGCAACATATGATATTACTTGGAACACATCAAGATGTGTATACTATCAGAATGGATACTTAGCTGCAAACCATGCAATAGTTCCATCAAATATGAGAGTGATGTTGCGTAATTATGGTGGAAATCCTAAAATAGTTGAAGGAGATTGGTGTTTTGTTCGCAAGTGGGTATTTCCAGAACCAACACAGAGCACATGGGGTTCAGAAGAAACAGCACCATCATTTCATGCTGCAGAATCTTGGTCTCTGAAACTTTACAATTTTACATGGTATTTAGCCGAGACTTGGTTGGGAAAACTATATAACTTCTCATGGTATCAGGCAGAATTATGGAACCTTTTGCTGAGAAATTCTACATGGTTCACAGCAGAAAGCTGGCTCTTAAATCTATACAACTTTTCTTGGAGCACTGCTGAATCATGGATAGGGAATCTATACAACTTCTCATGGTATCCTGTAGAAACATTTCTAGGAACATTGTATAATTTTACTTGGTATAATGCTGAAGCATGGCTCTTGAATCTCTACAACTATACATGGTATTCTGCAGAAACTTGGACTCTTCTATTGCAAACAAGAGATTGGTTTGCTGCTGAAACTTGGAACATCCTATTGCAGACCAGAGGCTGGTTCAATTCAGAATTATGGGAGGGCTTGTTACGGAATTCAACCTTCATGAATGTGGAGTCTTGGAATGGAAGTCTAGCAACAGTTGTATGGAATCTTGTAGAAGAATGGACAGGAAGATTATATAATTTCACATGGTACAGTGCTGAAAGTTGGATAGGAGAACTGCTCACAAGAAATTGGTTCACATCAGAATCATGGTTAGGTTTACTGAGAAACTCTACATTCATGAATGTTGAATCATGGAATGGATTATTAGTTGGTAGATTATGGTTTGCTGTTGAAACATTTACAGGAATGCTATATGGATTTGTTCATGATTATCTTGTATATGTTGGGATTGGTCTGGGAGTTGCTGCATTAGGTATGGTCATTGTATACTCAATCAATGATGAAAGGAAAAAGAGGAAAATATAATGAATAAAGAAGCACCAGTAATTATTGTGCATGAACTAGAAGATTGGAAGTATCCACACACTAATGGATATTATGATATGGTTAATAAAGAGATTCATATATTGGAAAAAGATGCATTATATGAATGGACTTTGTATCATGAAACTTGCCATTATTTAAGAAGAAAAAAGTTTACTACAGTTATGGCTGCATATTTCCAGAATCCAATATCATTGATTGTTGCTACAGCATTAACATTATTAGGAGTATTAGTTTCTGTATATACACATCATTTTGCAATATTATTCTTTGCTTCACCACTTATAATATTTCTTTTATGTTACTTCTATGAAGAATTATTCATGACTAATTCAAGTTGGAAAGAATTCAAGATATTGAAAAAAGCAGGGATATTGAACAAGAAATGAATATGTTCTATGTAACTATTGAAATACAAGCTGTTATAGTGACTGGTCTTACAGTAATCTTATCATTGATTTCATTATATTCAGTCAGAAAAATTATAGAACAAAGTGATAAAAATGAACGAATATCTGCAACTCATAGTTAATGGTTTATGCAGTGGACTAGGTTGCAGTATTGGAACATACTTTGCTGCAAGAATATTCATCAGACAAATTGAATCTGTTGAAAAAAGATTAAAGAATGGTGGTGAAAAGGATGACAAAAGAAGTTAAACAGAAGTGCACGAGACCAACATACAAAAAGAAAAGTGATGCTACCAGACATGGAAGTATCACTTATGCTGGACATTATCGTGTCAGAAAGACTAAGAGTGGATGGAGAGCTTACCAAAGATAAAGGAATAATATTGAACAGAGGTGATAGGAATGGTAAAAACTAGAAGAGTACATGGCAAATTGACAGGAAATGTGAGAGCAGGATATTCTGGTGTCATAAAGAGACAACAATCATACAAAGGATTGAAGAAACGAGTTGCAGGAAAACTTGAAGGTGATGTCTATGGTGGATATATCGGTCAAATCAAATCAGAAAAGAAAGGACAACTGCAGAGAACACATCCCACAAGAAGCCAGATTGCATCAAGTAAACCAAGAGATAAACTTGGGCATTTCAAATAATACACCACAAGGTAGCTTGTTGTGGATATTGAAACAAGATTAAAAGCATTTGCCATAGGATTACTAACATTATGCTGTGCTTTGGCTATATCTTTTGGTGCATTACAATATGCTGTAAATGTTGTAAATTATAGTTCTATCAATACAAATCCACCACTATATCTGTATACAAATGCAACAAAAAAAGAACAACTTGTATCAATTGATTGGGGTTCTCTATATCCAGACGATATAAAGAACTTTTCTTTTTGCATATGGAATGATCATACTAGGAATAACCTTACACTTTCTATGCTGGTAACTGACCCACAACCAGCTAACTTGTGGAGCTATGCAAATCTCAGTTGGGATCAGGAAGGCACTATCTTGCATCCTAAGACATATGTTAACACAACAATGTCTCTGTGGATCTATCCCAACATGACAGGGATAACCAATTTTTCATTCAATGTTACAATCTCAGGAATGTAATTACCAAAATGTTAATATACCAGAATAAGTAATATGTCTATGTGGTGAGCCAGTACTTGAAAAAAACCTTCTTTCGGCGGTTGGTTTTGCCAAACAAATCACCTACCTGTACTGGCTCGCCTTTTAACCATGAATGATATTAAAATTCAAAAGATCTATGTGAACCATGTTGTCCTTGAAATCCAATGCTATAATGTGAACCATTTGATGCATATAACCCAATATGTATATGTGATAGTTTTTGGCAAAACCTTATAATCATTTCAGTATTCTCTACTCTTTTTTGTATGATGTGAATAGAAGTAAAGCATCAAAGTTGTTAAGGTATATTCAATATGTTGCTGCTGGAGAATACATCGGAGAACTCTATGAATATCTGAGGTATAGGTATTTTTGAATATCAAAGATTCTATCCTGTACCTCTATGACATCTACAACCTCATTTTGGCAAAGATTGAATTGAATATCGCCAACGACAACGCCAGACAGAAACTTTACAAACGATAGTTCTTATTTTTCAGTATTCTAGTTTCTGTTTTGTGCCATAATAACTAGGACTTCTTTTTTCATGGATCACGATGGTGTTCTGGTGTGATACGATACCGAATGCCATTCAGGAAGTGCTAAAATATTCCATCAGAATGGACTCTGCAAAATAAGGACAACAACAACTTTATATACCAGCAACACCACTATATCTTTAAGGTAAAAACATGAGCATCTTTGAACTGATATTCCCCAAGTCTGTTAAGAGGCTGGAGATAGCAAGAGAAATATTTGTGGCATTGAGGGCTGGACCATTCAATCGCAACAAAATGCAGGAACTTATTGAACAAATTTCCAAGAAGACAGGTCGTTCCCAAACAACTGTCCAGATAGTACTTAAGGATCTGAAACATGCTGGAATGGTAGTGTACACCAGACCCAACTACAGCATCAGCCCTGCATTCGTCAGCAGGATGAATGAATCATGGACAGAAGTAATCACAGGTGCTAAACAATGAAGTTAGATCTAGGCAAGAGATTCGAAAGACTTCCAGCAGAAATGAAGAAACCGAAGACTATCCTAGGCTTCTACGCAAACAGAACACATTTATCAACTATCTGTACGGAATGTGGTAAGGTCATTCCTAAGAAACATTTTCCATACTTGGTTCCTGACGGTTTCATAATTCTTTGTTACGATTGTTATGTCAAATTCAAAGAGGCGACACAGAAATGAAGAAGATCTTCCTAGCAGACATCAGGACTGCAATGGATGAGAGACTAAAAGTAATGGAGAGATTGAAATGAATTTTCTTGATGTAACAATTGGTTTCTTTGCTGGTGCTTTATCTATTGGTGCTTTAATGTTATTGTTGATTACATATTTTGCTAAGAGAAGAGTAAATCAAATAATGAAGAAAGCACACTTTATACTTGAAGGTATAGACAAGATGCCAGAAGAATTAAACTATGATAAGAAGATGGAGGAAGAAGAACAATGAAATTAATATCAATCTTATCCATAATAGTATTTGTTATCTTTCCTTCAGTATCAGTGATATTCTTTGGTGTATACTCTCTCATTCCATTCTTTTTAGGAGCATGTTGGACAGCAGTACAACAAATACTATACAAGTTAGCAAAGGATAAGGGAGAACTATAATGAGCTGTTGGGAGTGCTTGATAAAATTGTGTCAGAGTAAATGGGAATGCCCGAAGTGTGGAAGCTTTAATCCTGTAACAGAAAACAAGTGCCAAGACTGTGGATACAAATCAAAATACATAAAGAAGAATACAGCATGAACTTTGAAGAAGAAATCCTCTATTCAAAGTGTAACAAATGCAAACACATAACAAGAAGAGATTATTTGAATACAACACTTCTCTACTGCAACAAGAAGAAATCTCACTGGTATCCAAAGATTGAATTTGTTTGTACAGATTACACGCCAGAGCCTTACAAACTTTCTACAAAGGAGAAGAAATAAAAAATGCGTGAAATTGAAGAATTAATATGGAATACAGTTAGCAATATTAATCAAGAAATAAATCTATTAAATCATCTAATTGTATGTAGTAAAACTAATTCTGACTATATCTATATGCTTCATAGTATTAAGCATGAACTATCTTTAGTCAAATTGGCTTTGAGACATAACACATTAGATGCCAAAAAACAAAAACAGAGGTGATAAGGATGGTAAAAACTAGCAAGCAAACAAGTCTCCCTTGGATAAAACCAGCATTGGTTAATGATGGAGATCTTTGCACCATAGTTGACAGACCTTTTGTACAGCCAGCAGCAGAAAACCAGTTCAAGAAGGACCGCACTATAATCACTGTGAAACTTGCAAAGAATGGTGAGGTTCACAGGTGGGGTCTCAACGCAACAAGCAACGACTTCCTGATGGAAAAGTACGGTGAAGAGATGGACAACTGGTTCGGAAAGCCAGTAAAGATCCAGAAGATGCCCACTGTAGTCAGGGGAGAATCCAAGGAAGTCTTGTATGCCCAGCTACCGTAAGTACTCTAATTTTTTAGAGTATTTCCTCTATTTTTTTCGACAGGAATCCTTTAATCCAAGAATTCCCATTTCTCTAAGTTACCGAGGTTGTTTTTATGACTGAAAAACCAACTAAAATATGTTGCCAATGTTCAAAATTTCTTACCCCAGATTGTTCATGGATTGATGCATTTCATGATGGAATTGCATTATCAGATGATTGTGCGTGTTGTGATTTTGTATGAGTTTTCATACACCAAAAACTTGTAATTCTAACCATCTTGATTACAGAGAATATCTAGAAGAAACAACACATAGATTTATGTGGGAACGTATATATCAACAATTAATAACTGATTATATGTTTGTTACAACAAATGATACTGATGAAATTTATTGGTTTGATGTTGAAGTTGGTTACTGGAAACCACATGGAGAATGTTTAATAAGAACAGAAATGGTAACAAGAGTTGGGAGATTATTTAATCCTAATGCATTAAAACGTGTTATTGAAGCTATCAAAGGTGCTACATCTTATGATAGACCAGAACAACCAAATGATAAAATTAGGTTACAAAATGGAATATATAATATTTCAAAATGGGAAATGGAAACTTATGGAAATAATCCAGATTACTTCTTTCAATATGCTTTACCAATTAAATTTGATGTAGAAGCTAAATGCCAAAAATTTATAGAATTTATTAAAAATGCATTAGGTAATGAAAAGGAAATACTAACTTTACAGGAATTCATAGGATATGTTTTTTATCCATTAAATATTAAGAGTATTGCGTTCATATTTCTTGGAGAAACAGATACTGGAAAAACCACATTTGTAGATATACTTTGTAGATTAATAGGAGATAATAATGTGGCTCATTTAGGTGTTGATGATGTTTTTGGGAAACAAAATCGATTTGCAACATCAACCCTTATGGGAAGTTTATTATGTAATCTTGGAGATATGCCAATAGTTCAACTTCCAGATACAGGTTTATTCAGAGAAATTACTGGTGGTGGTTCAATAAGAGTTGAAGAAAAGGGTAAACCACAAACAAAATATAGAAATTTTGCAAAATTAATAGCAACAGCAAATGTTGCACCAAAATTTAAAAATATGACTAATGCTGATTATAAAAGATTAAAGATATTTAAATTCATGAATATGATACCAAAAGAGAAACAAAATCCAAAACTTGCACAAGAAATTATTGATGAAGAAGCATCAGGTATATTTAATTGGGCTATGGAAGGATTGAAAAGATTACTACAAAATGGTTCATTTACAAGTATAGGTGAACTTGAAGAGCAAAGAATAGATTATGATAAACAAATTAATTCTCATGGTGTATATTCTAACCTATTTCTGGAACATGATTTAAGTATTACTAATTATATTGACAAAGCTACTATATATAAAAAATACAAAGAATGGTGTGAAAAAGAACTCATTGCTCCAGTTTCTCAAGGAGAACTTTCAAGGAGAATTGCTGAAGTTTTTGGAGAAGATATAAGAGCAAGCAGGTATGAACATCAAATTGAAATTCCATGTTTTATACACTTAAAATGGAGACCTCTAATTGATGTTGCAACAGAACAATAATCACCACCTCCACTACCACCTTCACTATCCATTTGAGCAACTAAAAAATATCACCACCTTCGCCACCACCAGTACCTCCCCTTCTATTTATATTATAATACCCCCCCCCATATAAATTGAGTATAACAGGTATAGTGGAGGTGGTGTTTTGTGATTGACTCTAATGAATCTTCATTCTTTCCTAAAGAAAAATCAAAGGTTGTCCCAGAAAAAATAGAGCCAACTTTAGCTGGCTGTATTAGTTGCCCTGTTTGCAGAAGAGAGAGAGGAATTAATATGCAGTTTGTTATTCAATCTGATTTGAATAGGCACATCAAAGCTCATCATCTTGGTTCAACAGAAGCTATGAAGATAATACAATATGAAATTGACAATGATATCAGAGAAGGAGACAAAGAAATGCAATATGAAATTAAACAATTTTGGAGAGAACTTGATGAAGAAACAAAAGCAAAACGTGGAGACAAATGGTGGGAGCATGGAGTTGTATTATAAATTGAACTGAGGGCTTTGATTGCTTGTTTGGATAAAAATCTCTAGGATACGTATATACAATATACTAATAAGGCGATACTTATAGTGAAGAAACTATGGAAATATCTATTCTGCTATGTCTTTTGTGCCCTGCTGTTTGTAATAGTAAGCAGTATCCTAATACGATATGAGCATGACCACAAGATGGACCTGCTCAGAGGAGACATAGTGTATTATGTCCTACTGGATGGAATAGTATATACATTGCTTGGTGCGTGGGTATACTTCATTAAAATAGAAAAGACCATACAGAAACAACTAGAGGCACAGCAAGACTTATAAGCCAAATGAGTTCCTATATCTGGGTAGAGTCTGCTCTCGTATGAAAGCTGAGGGATTCTTTGGAATCGGGATTACCATACTTCTTTTGGTTGCAGTGATGCTCTATGTGCAAAGTTATGCAGATGCAATACAGAACTCGACTACAGTTGATAATTCTACCAAGACTTTTGTATCATTTACACCAGTTCTACTTGCAATGGGCATTTTTATTCTGGCTGGATTAGGCATCGTCATGGTTGCTTTGGAGATGAAAAATAAATGAGAGCAACAAATAAAACCAAGGGAGGTTTACAAATATGAACTTTCTTAAAAGACTTTCCTTAAAATTGCGAAAAGGAGGCGAAGGTATCCAAGGGCTGGTTGTTGTGCTTGTTTCTGGAATAGTACTCACTGTTGTCGCAGTGATCTATAGCACAGTAATTCAAGGCAGTCTGCTCTTGATCAACGGAACTGCTGGAACCTTTGCAGAGATGGCAGGTTGGTCATTGTGGATTGCATCATTCCTAATGATCATAGCCCCAGCTATCGGTATAGTATATAAGCAATTAACTTAAGGAGGTCAAAAATATGAACAAAATAAGAATATCTATAATTCCATTGGTAGTGACATTGCTAGTAGCAACTCTATTCCTTTCAAGTCCACAATACTGCAACCTAGTCTATGCTGCTGGAACACCTGATGCTTATGGAGACCACATAGAACTATTCCAAGTATGGCAAAACAATACAGGTGCTTACCTGTACAAAGGTGCTGTATCTGGTGCAAACTACACAGCAAGCTTCCAGATCAAGGTGGATGCTGGACCTGCAATAATGTTCAACGTAACAGTGCATCTAAACTATACCTTTGCAACTAACATTGGTGAAGCTGTAACAAACACTAGAGTATACATGAACGTCACAGGTGGAACTTGTGTTGGATGGACAAATCATCTCATGGCAAACAATAATGGTGGAACTGATGGTGGAACATACTGGTCTGTCATATGGTTCGATGTCTGGAATGAAGCACTACATCCTGCTGCTGGAGTAACATACACAATATCTGCTCTATACCAAGCATACTACTAAACTCCCCCTTTCTTTATTTTAAGGGAATTCATAGGAAGGTCATACTAATTGAAGGAAAAGCTACTAGGAATTGCAATCACAGTCCTAGTGCTGACCATGCTCTTTACTTCTCCTTTTTTATTTAACATCAAACCTGCAAAAGC
>Ga0315288_10005078_pt1 | contig 16750 bp, 4 predicted proteins | sample YL17G11_20_MG_FD_203454 | JGI IMG/M metagenome (GOLD analysis project Ga0315288, IMG submission 203454) | Sediment microbial communities from Yellowstone Lake, YNP, Wyoming, USA - YL17G11_20 | ecosystem: Environmental > Aquatic > Freshwater > Lake > Sediment | place: USA: Wyoming | collected... | reverse complement strand
GGGTGAGGGGGCGTAGTGTAGCTCTTCATGGGCGTAATATGAAGGGGCACAAGGCCCTGCACTACAAAATATTATTGCGTTTGAAAATCCTACTTAGGACCCACAATCTCCCAGTTGGTGTCGGTAACCTGCATGAGTTCCGCATAACTGTTGTAAGTAGCCCCGTTCATAAACCATATAATGTTCTGACCTGTACTTTTGTTCCTCCAGAGAATATCGGTCTTACCATCGGAGTTAAAATCACCTGTTCCAACAATTTGCCAGTTAGTGTCTGCAACCTGCGGGAGCTCCGCATAGCTGCTCAAAGTGGTGCCATTCATTAACCATACAATATTCTGACCCGTGCTCCTATTCCGCCAGAGGATATTTGTTTTGCCATCGCCGTTCAAATCTCCCGTCCCCACTATCTGCCAATTGGTATCAGCAACCTGCGTAAGCTCTGCATAGCTGCTAAAAGCCACACCGTCCATAAACCATACTACATTGCGACCCGTGCTTTTGTTCCTCCAGAGGATGTCTACCTTGCCGTCGGAATTGAAATCACCTGTGCCGACTATCTCCCAATTAAGATCAGGCACCTCCAAAAGCCACGCATAGCTGCCATAATTGACACCGTTCATCAACCATACCACATTCTGACCAGTACTTCTATTCCTCCAGAGTATGTCTGTCTTGCCATCACCATTGAAATCACCCGTCCCGACAATCTTCCAATTGGTATCAGTGACCTGCATCAGCTCTGCGTAACTGCCGTACGTAGCCCCGTTCATGAACCAGACAATGTTCTGACCAGTGCTCTTGTTTCTCCAGAGAATGTCTGTCTTCCCATCCCCGTTAAAGTCACAACGATTAGATGGAGATTCTCCTATTGTCTGCGTTATCTTTGTTGTCTTTGGCACCGAGACGATCATCGCCTCATTCATCGCATACACCGTAATTGTGTATGTCCCCGCGACCGTAAAGCCATCATACGTCCCCTCATACCTCTTGTTCTGTTCATTCCAAGTGAGATCAAAGGACGGAAGATTTGTTATCGGGTTGTCCGGTGTGTTTGTAAAATCAGGGCTGTGCACCATTGCCCATACCCTTATTATTCTCCCTGTTGTAACTATGTTCTCTACTGTTATTGTGGCTGAAGTCTCACCATTTAGTACCTGATCCTGGCTTATGCTACTTATGGAGGGAATATCTCCAGCTATGACGAACCCTTTGCCTATATATTTGTTCCTTGCCAGATCCCCATCTGTCTTCTCGTTGCCGATCCCATTGCCATTGTCGTCTATCTCCGGGTTCTGGCTCTTCCCTGCACCCATTGCTACCCCTATAACGTCCTTTCCCACAATATAGGCATCATAGATCTTTGCCCCACCAAAGATCTGGCTCCAGAAGGTATAAGAAAAGGACAGTGCCCCTTGGCTCAGAAAATAAGCAGGTTCCCCAGGGGATGTGCTCGTGATGATTATCCTCTGTCTTCCTGGCGGCGGCACAAGCTTTGATACAAAGCTCCCTGATTCACAGGCATCATAGATGACGGTTACGAGCCCCGACATGGTCTGCTGAAGTTCATTCAACCACAAGGCAAGATCTTCGGCCTTGAGGACTTCTGTCTCGCTCATCCTGAATGTCCCATTTCCCCCGTGGCCTGTCAAGTAAACCACAAGGCTCTCTGCATCCTTCGCCCACTGGGTAATCGCACTTTGAAGATTGCTATTCGTTGCATCTGCATCAACATCAGGGATGCGGTCGCCATTGAGGTCGAGATTTCTGTCCGAAGAGAGATAATAAATCGTATCGTTGGTGTATCCCTGATAGGTCAATACACGATAGGCAAAGTTTGCGTTCATCTCGGTTGCGTCCCAGAGGTTGTTCCCCTTATATGGACCACTCCCTGCTACCACGATAGCTTTCATGACTTTGTTGCTTGGAATATAGGATTCCGGCTTAAATACCTGAATGCGGTTATTACCAGGTTCAGAAACATAAACCTGACCATCTGAACTTACTACAATTCCCTCTGGAAAAATAAATTCACCTGCATCACTGCCCTCGCTTCCCCATTTGGTCACAAACTGACCATTGGATGTAAACTTCTGGATGCGGGAATTACCTGAGTCAGCCACATAGACATTTCCACCGCTGTCTACGGTTATACCCGTAGGGTCATAAAATTGCCCGTCTCCACTGCCATAACTTCCCCATTTGGTGACAAACTGGCCGTCTGGCGTTAACTTCTGGATTCGGTGATTCAATGTGTCAGCAACATAGATATAGCCTTTTTTATCTGCGGCTATGCCCTGAGGATAACTAAACTGACCGTCTCCACTACCACTACCTCCCCATTTGGTGATAAATTGCCCATTTGATGTAAACTTCTGGATTCGGTGATTCAATGTTTCAGCAACATAGACATAACCGCTGCTATCAACTGCTATGCCTTGTGGCGAATCGAATTGCCCGTCTCCGCTGCCTTCGCTTCCCCATTTGGTGACAAACTGGCCGTTTGACGTAAACTTCTGGATGCGGTTATTCCATTTGTCAGCGACATAGACATTACCGCTGTTGTCTATGGCTACGCCAGCAGGCCCCCAAAACTGGCCGTCTCCCCTGCCCAAACTTCCCCATTTGGTAATAAACTGCCCGTCTGAGGTAAACTTCTGGATGCGGTCATTGTTTGAGTCAGCGACATAGACATTACCGCTGTTGTCTACGGCTATGCCAGTAGGCCCCTCAAACTGACCGTTTGCACTGCCACTGCCAGGACGTCTCCATTTGGCGATGAAATGGCCGTTTGACGTAAACTTCTGGATACTATCATTGTATGTCTCAGCGACATAGACATAACCACTCCCGTCTACAGCTATGCTAGTAGGCTCGTTAAGCTGACCGTCTCCGCTGCCGTAGGTTCCCCATTTGGTGATAAACTGACCGCTTGGCGTAAACTTCTGGATGCGGTTATTTCTTTGGTCAGCGACATAGACATTACCACTGCCGTCAACGGCTATGCCAAAAGGCGTTTCAAACTGCCCATCTCCGCCGCCGCCACCTCCCCATTTGGTGACAAACTGGCCACTTGACGTAAACTTCTGGATGCGGTGATTATTTCCGTCAGTTACATAGACATTACCGCTGCTATCAACTGCTATGCCTTGTGGCGAATCGAATTGCCCGTCTCCGCTGCCTTCGCTTCCCCATTTAGTGATAAACTGGCCACTTGAGGTAAACTTCTGGATGCGGTGATTATATGTGTCAGCGACATAGACATTGCCGCTGCTGTCTACGGCTATCCTAGAAGGGGAACCAAACTGCCCATCTCCGCTGCCATAACTTCCCCATTTGGCAATGAACTGACCATTTGATGTAAACTTCTGGATGCGGTCATTGTTTGTGTCAGCGACATAGACATTACCGCTGTTGTCCACAGCTATGCCTGCAGGCCAACTAAACTGCCCGTCTCCGCTGCCTCTACTTCCCCATTTGGTAATGAACTGACCATTTGACGTAAACTTCTGGATGCGGTGATTCCATGTGTCAGCGACATAGACATTGCCGCTGCTGTCTACGGCTATGCCATAAGGATGATTAAAATACCACGGCTGTTCTAATACAGGCCACATCCTTTCGTATTCATAAATTTCCTCTGAAGAGGCAATAAACGGGAAAGTTAGTGTATAAAGCAAAATAAGGAAAGTATTAATGAGTAATTTTACCATCACAGTCTCCTTAAATCCCCTCCCAACTCCCCTTTTCTAAAGGGGGTGAGTAATTCTACTTAGGGCCAACGATCTCCCAGTTGGTGTCGGTAACCTGCATGAGTTCCGCATAACTGTTGTAAGTAGCGCCGTTCATAAACCATATAATGTTCTGACCCGTGGTCTTATTTCTCCACAGAATATCTGTCTTACCATCGGAGTTAAAATCACCCGTCCCGACGATCAGCCAATTTGTATCAGGCACCTGCATAAGCTCAGCGTAACTGGTATAAGTGGTGCCATTCATTAACCATACAATATTCTGACCCGTGCTCCTATTCCGCCAGAGGATATTTGTTTTGCCATCACCGCTCAAATCTCCCGTCCCAACGATCAGCCAATTGGTATCAGTCACCTGCATAAGCTCAGCGTAACTGGTATAAGCGGTACCATTCATAAACCATACGATATTCTGACCGGTGCTTTTATTCCTCCAGAGAATATCTGTCTTCCCATCACCATTGAAATCACCTGTGCCCACAATCTCCCAGTTGGTGTCAGGAACCTGCATGAGTTCCGCATAACTGTTGTAAGTAGCCCCGTTCATAAACCATATAATGGTTTGACCTGTACTTTTATTTCTCCACAGAATATCTGTCTTACCATCGGAGTTAAAATCACCTGTTCCAACAACCTGCCAGTTGGTATCCGTGACCTGCAGAAGTTCCACATAACTACTATAAGTAGCATCATTCATAAACCATACAATGTTCTTGCCAGTGCTTTTGTTTCTCCAGAGGATATCTGTCTTACCGTCACCATTAAAGTCACAACGATTAGACGGAGATTCTCCTATTGTCTGCATCACCTTTGTCGTCTTTGGAAGGGACACGATCATCTGTTCATTCATCGCATACACCGTCACCGTGTATGTCCCCATGACCGTAAACCCATTATACGTCCCCTCATACTTCCTGTTTTGTTCATTCCAGGTGAGATCAAAAGACGGTAGATTTGTTATCGGGGTGTCGGTTGGATTTGTAAAGTCAGGGCTGTGTACGATAGCCCACACCCTCGTTATTCTCCCTGTTGTCACTACCTCTACTGTTATGGTTGCTGAGATTTCGCCACTCAGTGTCTGATCCTGGCTTATACTACTTATGGAGGGGATATCTCCAGCTATGATTATCCCTTTGCCTATATATTTCCCCTTTGCCAATTCCCCATCGGTCTTCTCATTGCCTATCCCGTTGCCATTGTCATCTATCTGTGGATTCTGATCCTTCTCTATACCCCTCACCACCCCCACTCCATCCTTCGCCACTACATAGGCATCATAGATCTTCGCTCCACCAAAGATCTGACTCCAAAACAGGTAGGAAAATGAAAGAGTCCCCGTGTTCACAAAATAGGCACTCTCTCCCGATGAGGTGCTCGTGATGGTGATCCTCTGCCTCCCTGACGGCGGCACAAGCTTTGATACAAAGCTTCCTGATTCACAGGCATCGTAGACGATCGTAACTAATCCCTGCATCATCTCCTGTAATTCATTCAACCATAAAGCAAGGTCTTCGGCTCTGAGGATCTCTGTCTCTGACATCCTGAATGTCCCATCCCCTCCATGGCCTGTCATGTAAACCACAAGGCTCTCCGCATCTTTTGCCCACTGGGTAATCGCACTCTGGAGGTTGCTATTCGTTGCATCTGCATCTACATCAGGTATGCGGTCACCGCTGAGGTCAAGATTCCTATCTGAAGAGAGATAATAAATCGTGTCATCGCTGTATCCCTGAATGGTCAATACACGATAGGCAAAGTTCGCGTTCATCTCTGTTGCATCCCAGAGGTTGTTCCCCTGATACGGACCACTCCCTGCTACAATGATCGCCTTGGCCTTTGCTGTAGTAACTGATGAAGGTTTCTTAAAGACCAGTATCCGGTGATTGCCGGTATCAACGACATAAACTCTGCCATCTGAGCTTACTGTAGTTCCTGCTGGTTGCTTGAATTCATCTGTATCACTTCCACGACTTCCCCATTTGGTGATAAACTGCCCGGTTGATGTAAACTTCTGGATGCGGTCATTGTTTGCGTCAGTAACATACACGTTACCGTTGCTATCTATTGTTATGCCCTCAGGCCCCTCAAACTGCCCGTCGAAACTGCCCCTACTTCCCCATTTTGTTATGAACACTCCATTTGAGCTAAATTTCTGGATGCGACTATTTCCATGGTCAGCAACATAGACATTGCCGCTGCGGTCTATGGCTATTCCATGAGGTTCAATAAACTGGCCATCTCCGCTGCCCCAACTTCCCCATTTGTCAATAAACTGCCCGTTTGAAGTAAATTTCTGGATGCGATGATAGTATGCGTCAGCTACATAGACATCGCCGCTCATATCTACGGCTACTCCATACGGATAACCAAACTGGCCGTCTCCGGGGCCAGAACCTCCCCATTTGGTGATGAAATGTCCGTTTGAAGTAAATTTCTGGATGCGATGATAGTATTCCTCAGCTACATAGACATTGCCGGTGCTGTCTGCAGCTATACCATTTGGCGAAATAAATTGCCCGTCTCCACCGCCATTACTTCCCCATTTTGTAATAAACTGCCCACTTGAGGTGAACTTCTGAATGCGGTAATTGCCTCTGTCAACGACATAGAAATTAATGCTGCTGTCTACGGCTATGAAAGAAGGCCATTTTAAGTGACCGTCTTCGCTACCACTACTTCCCCACTTAGTGATGAACTGCCCGTTTGAGGTAAACTTCTGGATGCGACCATTTGATATGTCAACTACATAGACATTGCCACTGCGGTCTACGGCTATGCCAGTTACCCAAACGAATTGCCCGTCTCCACTGCCATAACTTCCCCACTTGGCAATAAAATTCCCACTCGATGTAAACTTCTCGATGTGTCTATTTCCTGTATCAGTAACATAGACATTGCTACTGCTATCAACGGCTATCCCACCCGGGGTCCCACTTTCCCACTTGGTAATGAACTGCCCGTTTGAAGTAAATTTCTGGACGCAGTAAGCGTCAGCGACATAGACATTACCGTTGCTGTCTATGGCTATGCCTTTAGGCCCGTCAAACTGACCGTCTCCGCTGCCTTGACTTCCCCATTTGGTGATAAACTGACCGGTTGAGGTAAACTTCTGGATGCGGAAATTGTATATGTCAGCTACATAGACATCGCCGCTCATATCTACAGCTACCCCATAAGGGTTCAAAAACTCCCCATCATCACTGCCCCCGCTTCCCCATTTCGTTATGAATTTCCCATCTGACGTAAATTTCTGGATGCGGGCATTTGATCTGTCAACTACATAGACATAGCCTCTGCTGTCTGCGGCTATGCCACACGGGTAATAAAACTCCCCATCTCCGCTGCCAGAACTTCCCCATTTTGTGATAAACTGTCCGGTCGAGGTAAATTTCTGGATGCGATTATTGTTTGCGTCAGCAATGTAGACGTTACCGCTGCTGTCTACAGCTACACCTTCAGGATAATCGAAATACCACGGTTGTTCTAATACAGGCCACATCCGTTCATATTCGTAGATTTCCTCTGAAAAGGAAATAAATGGGAAAGGCAGGATAAGAAGCAAAATAAGGAAAGTATTAATGAGGGATTTTGCCATCACTGTACCTCTAAGAAGGGTTCGAGGATTCGAGGATTCGAGGGGTCAAGTGAGGGAAACTTAACCACTTGAATCCTTGACCACTGGAACCCTTGAATCCTTATCACTTTCTATTTAGGACCCACTATCTCCCAGTTGGTATCGGGGACCTGCATGAGTTCCGCATAACTGTTGTAAGTAGCCCCGTTCATAAACCATATAATGTTCTGACCTGTGCTTTTGTTCCTCCAGAGGATGTCTGTCTTACCATCACCATTGAAATCACCAGTACCGACAATCTCCCAGTTCGTATCAGTGACCTGCAAGAGTTCTACATAGTTGCTATAATTAGCACCATTCATATACCATACTACATTCTGACCTGTGCTTTTGTTCCTCCAGAGAATATCGGTCTTGCCATCGCTATTGAAATCACCTGCACCAACGATCAGCCAATTGGTATCAGTCACCTGCATAAGCTCAGCGTAGCTGGTATAAGTGGTACCATTCATAAACCATAATACATTCTGACCAGTGCTTTTGTTTCTCCAGAGAATGTCTGTCTTACCATCACCACTGAAGTCTCCCGTCCCCACTATCTGCCAATTGGTGTCCGGAACCTGCATGAGCTCTGCATAACTGCTGTAAGCAGTACCATTCATATACCAGACCACATTCTGACCAGTGGCCTTGTTTCTCCACAGAATATCGGTCTTACCATCGGAGTTAAAATCACCTGTTCCAACAACCTGCCAGTTGGTATCCGTGACCTGCAGAAGTTCCACATAACTACTATAAGTAGCATCATTCATAAACCATACAATGTTCTTGCCAGTGCTTTTGTTCCTCCAGAGGATATCCGTCTTACCATCACCGTTAAAGTCACAACGATTAGATGGAGATTCTCCTATTGTCTGCGTTATCTTTGTCGTCTTCGGAAGGGATACTATCATCTGTTCATTCATCGCATACACCGTCACCGTGTATGTCCCCATAACCGTAAACCCATTATACGTCCCCTCATATCTCCTGTTTTGTTCATTCCAGGTGAGATCAAAAGACGGTAGATTTGTGATCGGGGTGTCGGTTGGATTTGTAAAGTCAGGGCTGTGTACAATGGCCCACACCTTTGTTATTCTCCCTGTCGTCACGATCTCTACTGTTATAGTTGCTGAGGCCTGGCCATTCAGTACCTGATCCTGGCTTATGGTACTGATGGAGGGAATATCTCCGGCTATGGCGAACCCTTTGCCTATGTATTTGTTCCTTGCCACATCCCCGTCTGTCTTCTCATTGCCTACGCCATTGCCATTGTCGTCTATCTCGGGGTTCTGGCTCTTTCCTGCACCCATTGCTACCCCTATCACATCCTTTCCCACAACATAGGCATCATAGATCTTTGCCCCACTAAAGATCTGGCTCCAGAAGGTGTAAGAAAAGGACAGTGCCCCTTGGCTCAGAAAATAAGCAGGTTCTCCAGGGGATGTGCTCGTGATAATTATCCTTTGTTTCCCTGACGGCGGAACAAGCTTTGAGACAAAGCTCCCTGATTCACAGGCATCATAGATGATGGTGACGAGCCCCTGCATCGTTTCCTGTAATCCATTCAACCACGAAGCAAAGTCTTCGGCTTTCAAGACTTCTGTCTCGCTCATCCTGAATGTCCCATTTCCTCCGTGGCCTATCAGGTAGACCACAAGACTCTCTGCATCCTTTGCCCACTGAGTAATTGCATTCTGGAGGTTGCTGTTCGTTGCCTCTCCGTCCACATCAGGGATGCCGTCACCGTTGAGGTCAAGGTTTCGGTCTGAGGAGAGATAATAGATCGTGTCGTTGGTATACCCCTGATAGGTCAATACACGATAGGCAAAGTTTGCGTTCATCTCGGTTGCGTCCCAGAGGTTGTTCCCCTTATAGGGACCACTACCTGCTAAAATGATCGCCTTGTCGTTAAAAGGTTTAGAAACCTTACCGAATACCTGGATACGGTTATTCGCACTGTCAATCATATAGATATCGCCGTCAGAACTCACTGTCAATCCGCCCATGCTTTCGATTTGGCCAGGATTACTGCCCCTTGTTCCTAATTCAGTAATAAGCTCTCCTTTTGGATTAAACTTCCTTATTTTATAAGAATTACTTACATAAATATTTGTATCTTGATCTATGGCTATTGCAGTCGAACCCAAATTTCCTGGAGACCATCCTGCTTGCCACTTCGAGATGAACATCCCATCTGATGTAAACTTTTGCACACGATCTGTGTTTAAATCGACAACATAAACATTTCCTTCTTTATCTGTCGCTATTCCAGTTACCCCTTGAAATTCCCCATCACCTAAACCCTCCCTGCCCCACTTTGCTATAAATTTTCCATCTGATGTGAATTTCTGAACTCTGTTAAGATAGTGGTCTACTCCATAAACATTACCTGCCGAATCTGTTGATAGATCGATCGCAAAATTAAATTGTCCATCTGCACTCCCATCACCACCCCACTCTTTTAGAAAGACGCCATATGAATTGAACTGCCGAATAAAATAATTGAAGTTTATAACAAAGACATTTCCCGTATTGTCTACAGTTACGCCACCGGGATACTCTAAGCCATTGCCATCCCACTGCATAATGAAATTACCTTCTTTACTGAACTTCTGAATCCTATGATTCCAAGTGTCAGCAACGTAAACGTTTATGGATTTATCCACTGCTATACCTCTAGCATCCTTGAACATTCCAGCATCGCTTCCGGAGCTAGACCATTGAGAAATAAATTGTCCGTAATTCGTAAACTTCTGAAAACGATGTCCTGCATACTCACTAATGTAAACATTCCCATTTATATCTATAGCAATACCCTGAGGCCATCTAAACTCCCCTTCCTTAGGAATCCAAGCCCACTTACCCCACTTGCTAACAAACTCTCCTTCACGAGTAAACTTTTGTATCCTCCCATTCTCCCCATCAGTCACGTATAAGTATCCGTCAGGACCTATTTCTAAATGATTAGGCTCATTGAACTCTCCATCGCTGGAGCCGTATTGCCCCCACTTCTTTAGGAACCTCCCGCTGGAGTCGAACTTTTGAATCCTGTGATTCCCACAGTCGGACACATAAATATTTCCTTCGGCATCTATAGCTATGCCAGATGGTCCGTTAAATTCTCCATCACCTGTCCCATATCCTCCCCATTCAGTAATAAATTCACCATTTGATGTAAATTTCTGAATGCGATGATTCCCTCTATCACCGGAAGAATGCTCATTGCCATCAGCAACATAAATGTTTCCAAACTTATCAATAGCTAAATCAGAGGGATGGAGAAACTGACCAACACCGCTACCATAGACTCCCCATTTGGAAATAAACCGTCCATCTGCAGTGAACTTCTGAATGTTTTTCTTTCGAGGATCTGCTACATAAACAATCCCATTAGTATCTATTGCTATCCCATGAGGAAGCTGGAATTGCCCATCCCCATTTCCTTGACTACCCCATTTCGTTACAAATTGACCATCCAAGGTAAATTTCTGAATTAAACAATTATACATATCAGCGATGTAAATGTTGCCATCATTACCTATGGCCATACCAGCAGGGCTATTAAAATACCAGGGTTGCTTCAAAACTGGCCACATCCTTTCATATTCATAAATTTCCTCCGAAAAGATATTAAATGGATAAAGCAAGCCGAGCATCAAAATAAAAAAAGTATTCAGGAGTCTTTTTGCTATCACTGGAACCTACAAAATCATTTATTTCATTAACAAGCTGCTCAAAAATGGCATTGTCACTCCAGCCCCTGCTTTCGCACGAATAACATGGATACCGAAAGACATGGAACATTAGTTTCAAATCACCCCCACCCTCGCCCTCCCCCCTTGAGGGGGAGGGGTGGGTGGGGGGTATTAATCCGTCAGCGTAAAATTCATATCCCCTGTCACTGCACGCCTATTCAATCCATCCCAGGACTCCACATACCAAAACATCGCCCCATAAGGCCAGCCCCCTCTCAATATCTTATTGCCCCGTCCCACTCAACGGAATGTCGGTGAGCGGAGTATCAGGATCATTGGAAGTAATTCTTAAGGTCGCTTGCTTCGATCCTTTTGATGTGGGTTTAAATGTCACCTTAAGCGTCAAGAACTTGCCCGGTTTTATCGTCTTGTTCCCACCTCCGCTCGTTAGTCTAAACATCGATGCATCCGGCCCAATCATTAATGTCGCTATCGTAAGATTAGCCTTCCCATCGTTCTGGACTTTGAAGGAAGCTGACTTGCTCTTTTTCACCTTCACATTCCCGAAATCATAAGTCAGTGGAGTGACTAAAATATCAGGACCATTTGTTACAGTAAAATTAGCTGTCACTGTCTTGTTCCCGTCCATTGTCAGCGTGATCGGGTTTGTGCTTCCACTGGCATCCCCACTCCAATTGTTGAAGGTGAACCCGGGGGTTGTCGTAGCTGTCAGCTGCACCGTTTCCCCATGGCCATAGGATGCCTTGTCAGGGCTCTTGGTGACCGATCCTGTCCCCGGAGGAGCGATGTTGACGTTGAGGGTGTATTGATTCTGAACGAAATTAGCCGTCACATTTTTATTGCCATCAATGGTCAGGGTGAGAGGATTCACAGATCCACTGGCATCTCCACTCCAATTGTTGAAGGTGAACCCGGGGGTTGTCGTAGCTGTTAGCTGCACCGTTTCCCCATGGCCATAGGATGCCTTGTCAGGGTTCTTGGTGACCGATCCTGTCCCCGGAGGAGCGATGTTGACGGTGAGGGTGTATTGATTCTGAATGAAATTAGCCGTCACATTTTTATTGCCATCAATGGTCAGGGTGAGAGGATTCACAGATCCACTGGCATCTCCACTCCAACCCCCAAAGGTTGAACCTGCATCTGGCGTCGCCGTTAATGTGACGATGGCCCCCTCACCGTATGACTCACTGCAATCAGAACCACAATCGATGCCGGATGGACTACTGGTGACTGTTCCGGTCCCTGTTCCTGAATTAGATACGGTGAGGGTATACAGAGTAGACAGAAGCTGCTCTACCTTTGTTGTCCTTGGCACCGAGACGATCATCGCCTCATTCATCGCATACACCGTCACCGTGTATGTCCCCATGACCGTAAACCCATTATACGTCCCCTCATATCTCCTGTTTTGTTCATTCCAGATGAGATCAAAAGACGGTAGATTTGTGATCGGGGTGTCGGTTGGATTTGTAAAGTCAGGACTGTGTACAATGGCCCACACCCTCGTTATTCTCCCTGTTGTCACTACCTCTACTGTTATTGTAGCTGAGGTCTGGCCATTCAGTACCTGATCCTGACTTATGGTACTTATGGAGGGAATATCTCCAGCTATGATGAACCCTTTGCCTATGTATTTGTTCCTTGCCACATCCCCGTCTGTCTTCTCATTGCCTACGCCATTGCCATTGTCGTCTATCTCGGGGTTCTGGCTCTTCCCTACACCCATTGCTACCCCTATCACATCCTTTCCCACAACATAGGCATCATAGATCTTTGCCCCACCAAAAATCTGGCTCCAGAAGGTGTAAGAAAAGGACAGTGCCCCTTGGCTCAGAAAATAGGCAGGTTCTCCTGGGGATGTACTGGTTATGAGGATTCTCTGCTTTCCTGACGGCGGAACAAGCTTCGATACAAAGCTTCCTGATTCACAGGCATCATAGATCACGGTCACAAGTCCCCCCATCGTCCCCTGTAATTCATCCAGCCACGAAGCAAGATCTTGGGCATTAAGCGTCTCTGTCTCTGACATCCTGAATGTTCCATCTCCTCCATGGCCTGTCAGGTAGACCACAAGGCTTTCAGCATCCTTTGCCCACTGGGTAATCGCACTCCGAAGATTGCTATTCGTTGCATCTGCATCAACATCAGGTATGCGGTCACCATTGAGGTCGAGATTCCTGTCCGAAGACAGATAATAGATGGTGTCATTCGTATATCCCTGGTAGGTCAATACACGATAGGCAAAGTTTGCGTTCATCTCGGTTGCGTCCCAGAGATTGTTTCCCTTATATGGACCACTCCCCGCTACTATTATAGCTTTTATAATTTTGTTGCTCGGGACATAGGAAGCCGGCTTAAATACCTGGATGCGGTTATTACCGGTATCAGAAACATAAACCTTACCGTCTGAACTTACTGCAATTCCGCCTTCATAAGAAAATTCACCCGGGTTACTACCAAGGCTTCCCCATTTGGTGACAAACTCTCCGTTGGGCGTAAACTTCTGGATTCGGTGATTCAATGTGTCAGCGACAAAGATATTACCGCTGCTGTCCACGGCTAAGTCCCAGGGCTCCATAAACTGCCCGTCTTCGCTGCCCGCACCTCCCCATTTAGTAATGAACTGGCCATTGGAGTTAAACTTCTGAATGCGAGCATTATATGAGTCAGCGACATAGACATTACCGCCGCTGTCAACGGCTATGCCTTGTGGCACAGAAAATTGGCCGTCTCCCGTACCCTCGCTTCCCCATTTAGTAATGAACTGGCCATTGGAGTTAAACTTCTGAATGCGGTTATTATCTGCTTCAGTGATATAGACATTACCGCTACTATCTATGGCTATCCCCCAAGGTCTTCTAAACTGACTATCTCCGGTACCCTCACTTCCCCATTTAGCAATGAACTGGCCATTGGAGTTAAACTTCTGGATGCGGTAATTATATGTATCAACGACAAAGACATAGCCACTGCCATCCACTGCTATTCCTTGTGGTGAAGAGAATTGACCATTTTCGTCGCCCACGCTTCCCCATTTGGTGACAAACTGACCATTGGATGTAAACTTCTGGATTCGGCAATTGGCTGCGTCAGCCACATAGACATTTCCACCGCTGTCTATTGCCAAGCCTCCTGGCGAAAAAAACTGCCCATTTCCACTGCCCAAACTGCCCCATTTGGAGATAAACTGCCCATTTGACGTAAACTTCTGGATACGGTTATCGCATATGTCAGTGATATAGACATTGTCACTGCTGTCTACCGTTATCCCAAAAGCGCAGTCAAACTGACCGTCCCCGTTGCCCGAACTTCCCCAATTGGTGACAAATTGCCCGTTGGTTGTAAACTTCTGGACGCGTTGATTCTCCGAGTCAACGACATAAACATAGCCGGTACTGTCTACCACTATCCCACAAGGAGAACTAAGCTGATCGTTCCCGTTGCCCAAACTTCCCCATTTGGTGACAAACTGACCATTGGATGTAAACTTCTGGATTCGGCAATTGCCTGTGTCAGCGACATAGACATTACCGCTGCTGTCCACGGCTACACCATTAGGCCAACTAAACTGTCCATCTCCACTGCCCCAACTTCCCCATTTGGTGACAAACTGGCCGTCTGAGGTAAGCTTCTGGACGCGGTGATTGTACGTGTCAGCAACATAGACGTTACCGCTACTATCTATGGCTATGGCAGCTGGGGAATCAAACTCCCCATCTCCACTGCCATAACTTCCCCATTTGGCCACAAACTCTCCATTCGATTTAAACTTCTGGATGCGGTCACTCCCTATCTCTACAACATAAAGGTTTCCGCTGCCGTCTATGGCTATGCCCGAAGGGTTATCAAACTGCCCGTCTCCACTGCCATAACTTCCCCATTTGGTGACAAACTGGCCGTCTGAAGTAAGCTTCTGGATGCGGTGATTGTATGTATCAGCGACATAGACGTAACCTCCACTGTCTACGGCTAAGCCATGGGGACGATTAAAATACCACGGCTGTCCTAATACAGGCCACATCCTTTCATACTCATAGATTTCCTCTGAAAAGGAAATAAATGGAAAAGATAGGATAAGTATCAAAATAAAGATAATATTAAGGAGTCTTTTTACCCTCATAACAACCCCAAAAATTATCACCCCCACCCTTGCCCTCCCCCGTCGAGGGGGAGGAGTTGAATCTTTGGATTTTTATGGTTCGAGAGTGAAGAAGCTGCCATAAGAAATTGGCTCTGAAATCCCTTTCAATAACCCCTCCCACCTCCCTTTAGAAAAGAGAGGTGGTAAAAGGACTCCATTTAGTAAAGGGAGGGTAAGTTTTTTCACCCTCACCCCTACCCTCTCCCATCAAGGGAGAGGGGATATATTTTAAAGGGTGAGAGGGATTACTTTGTAATCACCATGTCTTTTATCTTGACATCTTGCTCTTTGAGTTTGTCTGATAATTTTACCTTTGAAAACCCCTCTTGTATCTCTTCAATAAAACCTTCGCCAAGCTTAATGATATCTTGGCCCAGTGATTTACCTGTTACTGGATGTTTGATCTCATCGCCCTTCCTGCAGAGAATAACCCCTGTGTACCTTCGTGTTTTTGTCGATGCGCCGATGTCGGTGTAAACCTCCTTTGAGCCTTTCTTAATAACCATTCCCTCGGTCAGGGGAAAACTATTGGCTATCTTTGACGCCAGCCCGGTCATAAGCTCTTTGATAGCAGCCGTACTCTTATCCTCCGAATAGACGTCTTTGACATCTACCACCTCTGACGTCATGGTATTGATGACCCGTGAAATGACCTCAACGGATTTTGCATCTTCTTTGAGTGATGTAGCAAGCATGGTGTCTGCAGACATGATTCTGCCCACCTTGATGGAATATTTCAGGTCGGTAAGCTTTTCTTTTGCGAGTTTCTGTTCCAGAAGAACCTGCTCGAGCTTTGCCCTTTCAATGACATTGAAGCGCTTCTGCTCGACAAACGATTCTGTTAACAGGTCATAGGCCCGATGGCCCAGAGAGACATCACCCTGCGTGATGTCAAAGGGCAGAAGGGTAAAACTCATCCGTGAACCAATCTGAAGTGGGGCTGGAATCTCTCTTTTTACCGTAAACTCTGTGGTTGCCTTATTGCCCGAGGAATCATAGGCTTCGATTACAATCTTGTTTACCCCCTCACGGAGAGGGTTAATTTTACTGAAAAATACTTTTTTCCCCTTCTTGGTTGAAATTTCTTTATTATTAATGACAACCCTTTCAACTGCCCTGTTGTCACTCGCTTCTCCCTCAACATAGTATTTATCGACAAAGACAGGAGGGGTATCCCCCGCTTCCCTGAGGGTAATGACCGGAGGGTCTTTATCGGAGGAGAAGAGCCCGCTTCCACTGAATGCGAGCAGTACCCGTTTCTGTGGCTGGTTTAAGGCAGTAATTTCCCGCTCAATGTCAATCTCTGCGGTTGTCGAATTACCTGGTATATCGAAAGCCGTAATGATCAATTTTGTTTTCTTTGTCTCCTCCGGTAAGGTCAGGTCAAAATGATAGGTCTTAACATCACCCGCCTCTGTCTGTTTATCCCGTATCACTACGGTGCGGATTCCCGTGTCATCCGTAACTTCTCCTTTCACCCGCACGAATTTTTGCCCCTCTCTCTCCTCTCTGGAAATATCGGTTATGT
>Ga0315288_10005077_pt1 | contig 16751 bp, 13 predicted proteins | sample YL17G11_20_MG_FD_203454 | JGI IMG/M metagenome (GOLD analysis project Ga0315288, IMG submission 203454) | Sediment microbial communities from Yellowstone Lake, YNP, Wyoming, USA - YL17G11_20 | ecosystem: Environmental > Aquatic > Freshwater > Lake > Sediment | place: USA: Wyoming | collected... | reverse complement strand
CCAGGGCAATCGCATTTAATACGGTTATATACCAGCTTCGCCCCGAAGGGGCAGGATATGCTAGCCCAGGGCAACACCCTGGGGAGATGAGAGCGAATGGATCTAAGCCCTGAAAGGGCGAAAGAGGACGAGGAAGGTATTTATGCCGCCCTTTCAGGGCTGTCTTCCTAGGTCCGCTAACCCAGGGCTTAGCCCTGGGCTTCTATATATCGCCCCTTTGGGGCTTCAATCGTCAGATGCGATTGCCCTGATCCTTCCGCCTTCCTCCTTTCCTTATCTCTCTCCATTGATGTAGAATCAAGTATCTTGCTCTGTTGCAAAGCACAAAGAACAGACTCTAGATATTTATAGAACCAGGCGGAAAAGCGTTCAATTTATCTTTAATTCAAGGCTCGGCGGGGCACGGCGACCCCGCCCTACATGTGCTTTGCAACAGAGCATCAAGTATCTCTGCGAGTATTTTAGATGGATTCTCTTCGTTATTACATTCAAACCTATGGTTGTCAGATGAACGAGGCGGACTCGGAGGCGATGGCGCGGCTGTTGGAGCGCGCCGGATATGCCCCCGCTAGTCAGCCCGAAGAGGCCGCCATTATCATCCTCAACACCTGTTGTGTGCGCGCCAAGCCGGAGCAGAAAGTCTATTCCCGCCTGGGTGAATTGCGCGCCATCAAGGAGAAAAATCCCGACCTGATTATCGCGGTGGCCGGCTGCATGGCGCAAAAAGAAGGGCCGGCGATGTTGAAGCGCGTGCCTTATTTGGACATGGTTATCGGCACTCGCCAGTTCCACCGCCTGGAGGAATTTCTGCATACTTGCGGGCCGGGCGGCCTGCGCATCTGCGCCCTCGGGCTGGAAGATGATCCCTCTGCCGCCCGCGTCGCGCCCAGCCCAATAGTTCAGCAAGATACTTCAAATCTCAAGGCATTTGTGCCGATAATTCTCGGCTGTGATAATTATTGCACCTACTGTATCGTGCCCTTTGTGCGGGGCCGCCAAAAGAGCCGGCCCATTGAGGAATTGCGAAGCGAAGTCAGCGAGCTCGTCGCGCGGGGCTGCAAAGAAGTAACGCTCTTGGGCCAAAACGTCCTCGCTTATGGGCGCGATCTGTCCGACGGGCGCGATTTCGTCAGCCTGCTGGAGGAACTGAACAAGATTGACGGCCTCGAGCGCATTAGATTTACCACGGCGCATCCGCGGGATGTGGATGACCGGCTGATTGAAGCGGCGGCGAATTTGCCCAAAGTCTGCGAGCATCTGCATTTGCCCATTCAGGCCGGACAGGACCGGCTTTTGCAGGCGATGAACCGGGGTTATACAACGGCCTATTATCTGGACATGGCGCAAAAGATACGGGCGAAAATCCCGGATGTTGCCATCACCACGGACATCATGGTGGGTTTTCCGGGCGAGACCGAGGAGGAGTTTGCCGCCAGTATGGAGTTCTATGAAAAACTGGCCTTCGATCAGGCCTTCATGTTTATCTATTCGCCCCGCCCGGGCACGCCCGCGGCGAAGATGGCGGAGCAGATTCCCTACAAGGTGAAACAAGCGCGCCTCGTGCAACTGGTCGAACTGGTGAATACCACCTCGATCCGCATCAACCGGACCTGGATCGGCCGCACGGAGGAAGTTTTGGTGGAAGAAGTGAGCGAAAAAGACGCGGCGAAGATTTCCGGCCGCCTGCGCAACAACAAAATGGTCGTCTTCCCCGGCCGGGCCGAACTCATCGGCCAATTCGCGAAAGTGAAAATCACCGGCGCGCATTTGTGGGGATTGACGGGGGAAGCAAAGTAGGAGCGCATTTCCAGGTGCTCAGCCAGGATACTCAAGAAATAACTTATTGGGAATATTGGTCAGGATTTCATACATAAGGGACTGGAATTTTTAAGAGACTGTGGTATAATGTCTTTAATCCAGTATTCTGGAGGTGGATAGCCCGCGTAGGGCTAGCGTGAGAGAGGCCCCCCAAAGGGGTCTTTTTCATTTGGGGAACATGATCCTGCCATACCCCTCAATTCTTCCAGTGTAGAGCTGCTTGTTATACTTTCCTTGCGCTATCGCCAATAATCTGGCATCAAAGGGGGATATATCTGTCGTCAGAAGTTGATTTTCCCTTAATGTGTCATCTCTAACTGCATGAGCCAACAAATCCGCTAATTGCAATCCCGCGATATTTTCTGATTTCCTCTTTAGCTTTGCATCCTTGCTTGTTAACGCGCGCCGGAAGAAATCCGCTTTATGGAAAAAATCACCATGTTGCCAGGTATGCTCATAGGCATTGCGAAGAAGCCCGTCTTCGACGGCTCCCCGGCTCTCGGCCATCAAGTCGCCCTGTCGATTGAAATGATTCAGCCACCCACAATAACGTTGAAGCAGGAATCCAAGACCCATGTGATAGGGATGGAAAGGTTGCGGATATTGCTGTTTAAGTTTCAACTTATCCACACATACGCCGACAATGATAAAGTTCATCTCATCCAACAATTTGCATAGGTCCTCATTGAAGGAGCGTCTTGTCTCCGGATTGCGCAAGCGCCAAAATCTGCCGCGCCCTTCGATGAGTTCTTTGCGATGCAGGATCAAGGGCTCATCTGGACTATGGGGGAAGTACCTTTGCTTGAGATCCTCTAATGCTCTCTGAAATGTGCTATAAGTTGATCCTTGTGGGAACCAGCATCCGACAAGCGCAAGAAATCTATGGCCAGGCAATGCCAGAGCTGACTCATCATGAAATACATGATCGCCGCACTCATCTAAATAGAGACGATATCTTTCGAGCGCTTCATTCATACTCCATGCCTTATCCTATAACCACATTCCTTCAGCCTTAGCGCCCGCCCCCAAACTTCTTTTTTCGCCTGGTGATATTAGCGATTCAGGCTAGACTGCTGGTACTACGGACGTAACTTTCACTCTCGGAACTTCCTCCCAGGTGCGCCCGTCAAGACTCCGGCCGTTCCGCTTTTTGAACACTCCGCCCCATTGCTTAAAGAAGAATGGAACCTTCGCGTCCTGGCATTGCTCGCGAATGTCGCGCACCCAATCCGCCTCCATCGTCCGCGCGCCGGGCCCCGATTCCCCTCCCACGATAACCCAATCAATCCCGCGCAAATTCATTTTCGGCATCGGCCCCAGCAAAGGTTCTAGTGAAACGAATTTTATCTTCGCATTCGTTCTGCGCAGCAAATCCAACCTGTAGAGATAATCTTCGCTCTCAACCGTTACTCCCACCCAGACATTCTCCGGCCAGGAAAGCAGTTTATCTATTTCCGCAAGCCGCTCCGCGCGCTTGGTCAGAACCTGAAACTGATGCCACTTAGCCTCGCGCATAACATCAAAGACTTTTTGAATGAACTCGACGGGAACCTCCGCATGGAAAAGATCGCTCATCGAGCAAGTGAAAATCACCTGCGGCTTGCGCCAGCCCAACGGTTCCTTCAAGACCTTTGGATGCAGCGTCAACTCGAAACCATTGCGATACTTCTTTTGCCCACATTCCTTCAACCTTAGCGCCATCCGCTCCGCATAGCAGTGCAAACACCCGGCGCTGATTTTCGTGCAGCCGGTTACCGGATTCCAGGTTGATTCCGTCCATTCGATACTTGATTTAATGGCCATGTTCCCCCCTCAATCCCAAACTACCTCATATTCCTCCACCAGCTCACCGATTCGCCGCAATATCCTGCGCTTTTCTTTTATGTAAGATTGCATCTGCTGCTGCCATTCCTTTGCGCCCTTTGCGTCTTGGCGGTGAAATTGAAGCAGTTCTCATACCTTCCCCAGTTCCTCAAACTCCCCTTTGAGCGCGGGATAGAGCGAGCGGTAGATCTTATATAACTGCTCATAGGTTTTGGCGTTGGCGGGGTTCGGCTGGGTGGAGGAGACGACGCGGATGGCGGTTTTGCAGGCGGTCTGTATGTCTTTATACAGGCCGGCGCCGACGCCGGCCAGGAGCGCGACGCCGAAGGCGGGGCCTTCGTCCACATTGATGGTAACCAGTTCGCAGCCGAAGACATCGGCCTGCATCTGCCGCCAGAGGGGGCTACGCGCACCGCCGCCGGAGGCGCGCACTTGCTTGATATTCAGCTTCATGGCGCGCAGGATTTCCAGCGAATCCCGCAGGCCGAAGGAGACGCCTTCCATGACCGCGCGGGCGAGATGGGGCTTGCCGTGCCGCAGATGTAATCCCACAAACGCGCCCCGCGCATTAGGATCGGGATAGGGGGTGCGTTCGCCGGTCAGATAGGGAAGAAACAGGAGACCTTCCGCGCCCACCGGCGCCTTTGCCGCTTCGTCGGTGATGATTTCATAGGGATCAATGCCGCGCTGCGCGGCGAGCGCCTTCTCTTCTGCGCAAAAGGCATCGCGATACCAGCGTAGCGACCCGCCCGCGGAGAGCATCACGCCCATGACATGCCATTTCCCCGGCACGGCATGGCAAAAAGTGTGGGTGCGCAATTGCGGGTCACACACCGGCTCATCCATATAGGCGAAGATTACGCCCGAGGTACCGGTGGTGACGGAGATCACGCCCGGCTCCACGATGCCATTGCCCACGGCGCCGGCGGCCTGGTCGCCCCCGCCGCCGACCACCGGCGTGCCGGCCTTCAGGCCGGTCTGTTCCGCCGCCTCCGGGCTGATGTGCGCGGACGGCTCCCACGATTCATACACTTTTGCCAGCATATCCTCGGTCAAATCGAGTCCCGCCAGCATGGGCGCGGACCATTGGCGTTTGGGCACATTCAGTAGCGACATGCCGGAGGCGTCGGAGACCTCGGTGGCAAAGGCGCCGGTCAGCAGGAAGCGGATATAATCTTTCGGCAGCAATATGCGGCGCGTCTTTTTCCAGTTCTCCGGCTCGACCTGCTGCAGCCAGGCGATCTTGGGCGCGGTGAATCCGGTCAGCACGGGATTGAGGGTCTCCGCGATAACCACTTTTTCACCCACGCGCTCGGTAATCCAGCGGCACTGCTCGGCGGTGCGCTGATCGCACCAGAGGATTGCCGGCCGCACTACCTGGTTGGCGGCGTCGAGAAAGACCGAGCCGTGCATCTGTCCGGACAGCCCCAGGCCCTTGATATCTGCGGCGTTCACTTTGGCGTCGGCAATCACGCGCCGAATCGCCTTTACCGTGGCGCGCCACCAGTCCGCCGGGTCCTGCTCCGCCCAGTTCGGTTTGGGCGTATGCAGGGGATACTCCTCCACCGCCCGGGCCACGATGTTGCCCTCCACATCCACCAGCAATACCTTCGTCCCGCTCGTGCCGACATCAATGCCGATAAGGTAGTTCATATTTGCCTCCAGGCGATAGTTACCGCCCCAAATCTACTATAATCAGGTTCACCGCGCGTGGCGGAATTCCTGCTCTTTCCCAAATTTTTGCTGCCGGCGCTTGCAGGAAATGCCCGATTAGGTGTAGAAATAGGGGAAAAATAGTTCACAGTTGAGAGTTCAGAGCACATAGACATATTTACTCTCAACTTGCTCTGCTGCAAAGCATAAAGAACAGACCCTAGGTATTAATAGAGCCAGGCGGAAAAGCGTTCAACTTGGCTTTAATTAAAGACTCGGCGGGGCGCGGCGACCCCGCCCTACAGGTGCTTTGCAACAGAGCAACTCTCAACTCTGAACTTTCAACTGTCAACTATCTTGTCGCGAGGTAATCCAATGAGCATACGCATGCGCTGGACGATCTTTATTCTAATCTGTGTTATCGGTATAGCTTTGCTTACCTACCGGCAGGTGAGCCGCGCCGCGCTGTTTAACCGGGTGGCTTCCAATAATATGCGCGCGCGCGTGGCGGCCACGCAGATCCTCTTGGACAAGAAAATAATTCCGGGCGCCTTTCCGGCGCAATCGGTGGTAGTTCGCAACAAAGTCAGCAAGGCCTTGGCGAAAATCGGCACGCCGGAAGCCATCGCAGCGCTGATCAACCTGTTGAGCGATATCGAAGACGATCCCCGGCGCTTTGCCAAAGACGCCCTGGTGGAACTCGGCGAGCCCGCGCTGCCCGCGCTTACCCAGGCCTTAGCGGAAGGGGATGCCAATACCCAAAAGAAAGCCATTGAGGGTTTGAGCGAGATAGGCGCGCCGGCGATTCCCTATGTGCGAATGTTGCTGACCGATGCTGCGACTCAGGCCAACGCCTGCCTGATTTTGGGGAATATCGGGGCCGATAAAAAGAGTTCGCCGCAGACCGCGCAGGAAGCGCTGGAGCCGCTAATCAACTCGATACTGGCGGCCGACACCACGTTGGCCAATGCCGCCATTCCGATTTTGAGTGATAAGAAGGTCGTCGCCGCGGTGGAACCCTTGCGGCAGGCGCTCAAGGTGGAGGCGCTGCGCGCCAATGCCCTCAGCGCTTTGGGAGATATTGGAGACGCCCGCGCGACGCTCGATTTAATTCCCTATATAGCGAATAAAAACCTGCGTGTAAGCGCGGTGCGCGCCTTGGGCAAAATTGCAGATCCCCGCGCCGCCGCGCCGCTGGTGGCCACCTTGGCCGAGCGCGACCGGGACTATCGCAGCGCGCTGACGTTGGCGCTGCAGAAGATCGGCGCGCCCGCGGCCGAGTTGCTGATTGGTTATCTGAAATCACCCGATGTCTATGTCCGCCGGGCGGCCGCCCAGGCTTTATGGGGGGATGCCGTGCCCAATACCATTCCCGCGTTGCGCCAGGCCTTACTGGATAAAAATGAGGATATGGAAGTAAGAGCGGCGGCCGCGGCGGCTCTCGGTTGGCCGCAAAATACCGCCGCCATCGAGATCCTGCTGATTGCGCTGCATGATCCTGAGGGAAGAGTGGTTGACGCCGCGGTCAATTCGTTTGCCGACATCGGCCCTTCGGCCATACCGGCGCTGATGCCCCTCTTTGTGGCTGCCGACCCAACCTATGCTCTTTATGCCTCCCATGCCCTTGTGAAGATGGGCGATGCCGCCGCGCCGGCACTGATGCAGGCGCTGGATTCGCCGCAACCGCAGGTGCAGCTCTGGGCTTCGATCACCCTCGCCGATTTGGGCTATCGGCAGGCTATCCCCAAATTGATTCAGCTCTACGAGAAGTCCCAGGGCAACTTCAAGTGGACCGTAGCCCAGGGCCTGCGCAAACTGGGCGCGACCTTGCCGGCCGCGCCGCAATCATAAGAGCGACCGACGCATCCTCAATGTGCGGACCGAGCGGGAGCAGGTTTTGGGTTCGCTAGAGTCATGATACGTTGAAGCTCCTTGACGCTTTCGGCTTGGCCCGGAAGTTTTGCAACCTCGTCTATTATTTTCTTCGCCAAATCGAGTTGACCCGCAAGCTTGTAATAGATAACCAAAGTGGAAAGCGCGGCCACCTCTGCCTTTGTTCCTGGATGCGCCTTCGAGATGTTATGCAGGTCTTCCGGCGCCTTGCGCCAAAGCTCAGTGCCGGAGGGGAATGTCAAAAAGACTCGCAGCGCCCGATAGGTCTCTTGGTCATTAGGGAAATTCTGCGTATATTCAAAGGCTAATTTGCGTGCTTCAGCGAATTTCCCCTCAAGCCCCACACATTCAATTATATGGGCTTCCACGAGCGATTTATACTTAACGCCAGTCGGCGTACGGCCAATTTGCTCTAACAGAGTTTTTGCGCGGGCAGGATTAGTGCGCTTAATTGCGAGAGGTTCATTGAATTCCGGAGGAAGGCCGCCGGGGCCGGTGGGCTTTGGAGACGGCGCTTTTTCCGGCAGGCCGAGCAGCGCCTTTATCTGGCCTTCCGAAAGGTTATCGGCCGGTATCATAAAATTTCCATCCGCGATTCTTCCTTTTACTACCGGGGCCGCAATTACCTCACCCCCAAATACTATGAGGATATACTTATTTAAGTTATCTCCCGTTAATTTTGCAAAAGCAGTTCCATCTTCTTTTGTCATCTCGATTAGAATGGCTTTCGACGTTTCTTCTATCTGCCGGCCGTCTCTCCATTGGGGAAACTCCTTGAATTTGGCCTTCACATCGAATATTTGGAAATCCGCTCTTTCCTGAGTCTGAAAATATTGTTGGTTTGGGCCGAATTGCCAAAATTTGTAGCCCTTTGGAGGAATCTGCCCCGGTGGCATGCTCCTAATATCTGCGGCAACATAGAAGTGCAGCATGTGCGAAAAACGATTATCCATGAACCATTTGAGGTTTGCGGCATATTCCGAATTTCGAGTCTTCATCATTTCATAGATTTTCCCGGCCTCTTTTTTATCATTAGTCCAAATGTAATGAATCCCCAATTCACGCAACGCCGCATCTGCGATGGGCGTGCCCGGATATTTTTTCATAAGCACCTGCATGGCCTGCGGGGCATCAGAAAAGTTTCCCGCGCCGGCCAAATCCGAAACAGCATATGCCGCCACCTTGGTCTTGGGGAAGCGCTCCATTAATTCCTGCAAATATTGAAGCTCTTGTTTACTGTTGTGTTCCATCCCAGAGGCGCGTGCAAGCAGCCTGAGTGACGCAGGCGCGGCTTCTGCATATTTCGGATCGTGCTGGTGGTTCTTTGCCAAATCGGCCATAACTTTCGCGGTTTCCTTCATTTCGGCCGGCGTCTTCTTGCGCAGGCCTAGATTGTAGAGCGCATTAATTTGGATGCCAGGAAATTTTGGATACTCGTTTCTTGCTGCCTGCCAAAATTTTGTGATAGCTTCATCATCCTGGCGTTTATACAATTCATACGACTTACGCATTAGCCGCGAATAGATTTGCGATTCCTCATCTTTTCCTTGGAACATTTCCTCCGGCCCGGCAATTTCGGGGGCGATGGATTCTGCTATCACGGATTGCACTTTACTGCTTTCTATTGCATGGCGGTTCTTGCTCGCGATCATCCCGGCCAGCGCTGCGGCGAAAATCAAGGCCGCCGCGATTGCCGGCAGCCAACGGCGAAATCCCCGATAAAGCCGGCGCGCCGGGGCGACGCAACTCGACGCGGTATCGCTTTGGGGATATTGCCGCGCTATTTGCGCCTTCGCCATGGCGGCTCTGGCGCGTTCCCGGGACTCCGGCCGGGGCGCGGTTCGCGCCGCCCGCAATAATTCCGCAAGCTGTTCTTCATTCATTGTGCTTTCCCAACCTTTCCCGCGCCTTTTCTTTTGCCCGATAGAGCAGCGAATCAACGGCTCTCTGTGATCGGCTAACAATACCGGCAATCTCTTTGAGCGAGAATCCATCTACATAATGCAGGGCCAATACTTCCATCTCGGCCTCGGAAAGGCACTCGGCCAGCAACTGCACTTTCCGCTTAGCCTCCAGCCTCGAAGTAAGGGAAGCGGCCAAATCTTCTCCTGCCGCCAAATCGCTGTCCATATCAAGCAGCACCTGCGCATTCCTTGGGACGGACTTGCTTTGCTTTTGCTTGCGCAGCTCAAGGTTGATGGTTCGGCGCGCAATGCCATAGATCCAGGCTGACAGCGTGGATTTGTCGGGATTGTAATGTTGAATGCAACGAACCGCTTCCGCCAGGCTCTGCACCATCACCTCTTCCGCCAGACTTTCGTCTCCGTTCAGACGGGCGCCGGCGAAGCCCTGCAGGCCCGCAGCAAAGCGACACCAAAGCTCGTCATAGGCCGTCTCGTCCCCCCGTTCCAGGCGACGCGCTAACTCGTCGCCTGCCGCACCGACCGGCGGTGCCTTAGCTGCTTCCGCTTTCATGTGTCTTCCTTTCGTTCCGATGCTGCCAAGCCAGCTACCTATAGTTATGCGAAATAGAGTAAAACACCGCGCTTCAATGCGCACATATTATTCAACATATTGGCTGAAGAATCCTATCTACCACCGCTTCCCAGTGCTCAGTTCTCAGTTCCCAGTGCTCAATTACTAAAACTCTCAACTTCTGGCTCCACATACAAACAGATTTTTGTATAATTCTTCGCACAATCTTCCTACATTGCCCTGGAAAGTTTTTCTGTTTGCTCTTGCGCGCGGCCTTATGAGGGTCTAGAATTAAATTGACATGCAACAGGAAATCTCCAAAAGAATGGTTATACATCTTTCTGAAATGGCTTTCACCAGCATGGTGCTGGCCGCCCTGGAGGCCTTCAGAAAGGAGACCTATGGCCTGCTGCTGGGGCAGAAAACGCAAGAAGGCCTGGTGGTGCAATATGCCATTCCCTATCAAACTGCGGAAAGGCATACCTCCTGGGTGAGCCGCAACGAAGTGGCCCATACGCGCATGGAAAATTTTCTGCGCAACCTGCATCATCTCAATCTCATCGGCGATTTCCATTCCCACACGCAGCGCGGCGGCAGCGATGCGCTGTGCAGATTGTCGGCCATGGATAAAAAGGGCCTGGCCTCGAACGATATCTGCCTGGTTATTGCCCTGAATAAACGGCAGAAATATCAGCCCTGGAAATCCAACATTGACGGCAGCCTTTCCGGCACCGTGGAGGAATTTTTCGTCAAAATCGGCGGCTGGCATCAAGGCAAAAACGGCGACCACTCCTCCGCCAGAGGCACGTTGGTCTGTCCCTTTGCGCTCGGCTCCGGGTGGAAGTAGGGGCAGTTCAGAGTTGAGAGTTGAGAGTTGAGAGTTGCTCTGAATTCTGAACTGTGAACTCTGAACTGTGAACTGTTATTTTCTGTTGCAATAATTCCCGGATTGCGGTTTAATGTTAGCGTGGTTATTCATCCGACTTTTACAGCGGCTAAAATGCATTATTTCCCCCGTAGTCTGCTTTATATTGTCCTGGCGAGTTTGCTGGTGGTCTGCTCCGCGCGCGGTGGAAGGACGGAGGTCCAGGTTGAGACCTTGGCCGGTATCGCGCGCGTGGAAATCAACCTTGACCCCTTCTCCTATGGCCCTGCTTTGGAAAAGGAAATCTCCCGGCAGAAACCTCGCACCACCTTTGAAAAAGAACTGCTGAGACGCCTGCGCGAAGGCTCTTCCGGCAGCGCGTTCTGCGTCGGCCCCGAGCTGCTTATAACCAACGCGCATGTAGTGCTGGCCGGCACGCGCTATACCAGGATAAAGCTTTCGCCGGAGCAATGGGCGGCCTTGGAAGCCAGGATAATTGCCCTCACCAAGCCCTGGATAATCGTCAATTCCGCGGGCAATCCCCAAGCGCGTTATCGCGCGGAGGTAATCGCCTTTGATGTGGAAAAAGACCTTGCCTTGCTCCGCTTTTATGGCCCTAAAGAGGTTTTGAAGCCGCTGCCGTTGCTGCCTGCGGAGCAATTGACCAAGGGCCTGCCGGTAATGGTGGCGGGATATGCGGCAGAGGGCCTGTGGGTGGCGCGGGGCGAGATAATCTCCTTGATCCGCGGCCAAAAAGTGGCGGAATCCGCGGTTTTGAAAAGGGACCCCAAACAGGATAAAATTCCCATCATCGTTGGCGCCGCGGACGGCGAAATCATACGGATTCAACACTCCGCCACTACCGATGCCGGGGTAAGCGGCGGGCCTGTGCTGGACCGGCAGGGAAGAGTCGCGGGCGTGGCTTATGGGCTTTTGAAAAGGTCGGGCGCGCCTGAGGAATCCTCTCCCCAGCTCAATCTTGCCATTGCGGTCAATGTGCTGGAAAAGTTTCTGCGCGAACAAAGCGCGGCCCTGGAGGCCATTGAGCAAGAAGCGTCGGAAGGTAACGGCGGTTCGGCAACTCCAAGCCCGGCCCCATCGTCCTCCTCCAATTCCCCGGCCTGGGCCGCAAATTCCGGCGAGGATTTGGGCGCGCTTCAGAGAATGCTCGAAAGAAACGATATCAAGACGATTCCTCTGCTGGAGGCGCGGATAAGGCGGAATCGCTATGATTATCCTGCCCGCGCCCTGCTGGTGCAGGCGCACTACCAGGAATCCCGTTTTAATATGCAGGCGAAAGCGCACCTGCTGGCGGCCTTTTATCAGGCGGCCTGGTTGGCCTATTTTGCGCCGGAAAATAATTTCGGCGAAAGCGGCCGGAGCTTTATCGCCGACCTCGTCGGGCGCGATGAGGTTGCGAGCTATGCCCAAACCCCGGGGGCCAAAACCATCCTGCTTTCCCTCCAGATGGAGGTCCAATTTCGGCAAGCCCTGAAGACGGAGGCGGATATGGCCACCGCGCAGAGCGCGCTGGAGGCGCTGCTGGCGAGTGCGGAACAGGCCTATGAGCGCGCCGGCCGGACGGATCCCGTGGCCACCGCCGCGCTTATCCAGGCTTATATAACATTGGAGCAAGCTTTCGATCCGGGAACATCGCCGGCCGGCAACAAGGATTTAATTGAAAGGCGACGGAAATTGCTGCAAAAGGCCCTGGCGCTGGCCCAGCCCGGGGCCGCGCAATTGGAAGCCAGCCCGGGCGCGCAGGCGCGGCTGGGCCTGGCCTATGCCCGCCTGGGCCGCCTGGAAAACAACCGGGAGGCATTGGATCGCGCCCGCCAGGCCTTCGAGAAGGCGGCGAATCTGGACCCAGGCTCGGCCACCCTACGGGAAGCGCTGGCCTTGCTGGAACACGCTTCATAACGTAATAGTCCACAAATGATGAGAAAATATATTCGTGAGCCATGAAGCTCAATTCTCTACGCTTGTAAATCAGCAATCTAAATTACAGATATTTACTTGTGTTGGGAGCGGGCTTCGTGCCTCGAATTCCTCGGCATCCCGAGTAACACCGAGGGACAAAGCCCGCTCAACTTTGCTTTGGGCGGACTTTGCGAAGTCCGCCCCCAACTTCAGTGCCTAATTACTGGCCCCTCAGTAAGTGTCAATTGTTGCTCATAACCTCAACTTGCAGTATCTTCAACCAAGCTACGAATGCCATAGCTGCCAAGCAATTGCTCTCGCGAGCACTGCTAATTTCCCCGGCTTCATGGAAACATCCCTTCTTTATGGAATAATTTAAATAGTAGTTGTTGTCTTGCCTATGCTCTGGAGAGACGCAGTGCATTGTGTCGAGAGAACAGCTATAGTCGCGTCTCCTTGCTGGACAACCGTCGCCCTGCGGCGATGGCCAAGAGAGGCGTCTAAAGGTCTTGATAATTAGAGGAAAAGGTTGATTAAAATATCGTTACAAGTCCACGGCAATCTAAGGAGCACTTCCGCTGCCGGGCCGGCCATAAAAGAGTATCATGCAACTCCCGGATGTAGAGTTCGCGAGTTATTGGGGGAATTAAATATCTGTGAATCGGAAGTTCGCCGGGTCATGCGCAATGGTCAGCTTGCCCGCATGGATTCCCGGCTGCAAGCCCGGGATTTGCTGGAACTATTTCCGTGAGCGCACTGCGGCAATTTGGTAAGTGGGAGAGGGTTATCCCTTCCATGCCCGCCTGGGCGGCCAATTCAGGCGGGCATCTTTTTGCCTCCATGAAAAAAAGAAGCCCCCGGCTTTCGCTGAGGGCTTCCTGTCTGTGGATTCCAAGTTTAACTAGCGCAAGGCCGCCAGTTCGTCGGTCAGTTGTGCCGGAACAATCAACCTGGCGGTACGGGTGGTTGGGTCCCAATCAATCCTGATGCTTGCGGCCTGGCAGAGGGGCCGCAGGGCAACAATCAGGCGGTTGTTTTCAATGTGCGCCTTTCGGCCCAAGGATTTTGGCGCGCCGTCCACTAGCGCCTGGCTGCTATTCGGCGCCACTTCTATACGATGGCCTCGCGCCGTGGCGACACCGATGTGTTGCGCGGGGATCCATTCCACCCGCCAGCCGGCGCGGGTCATTACTCCTCGAAAGCCAACTTCAAATCCCGAGTCAATCAAGGCCGCCAGCGCCGCCGAATCGAGCGGGCTGCCGTTCACCAGGACCGAGGGCTTGCCCGCCGCAGCTTTTTGCGCCGGGCGCGCCGCCGAGACTCGCGCGGACGGCAAACTCAGCGCTTCCGCATTGACGCGGGGTTCGGCTTGCGCCGGGGATGGATGCGCAGTAATCAGAGCGACCACGGACGAAGGTTTTGCCGTTGCCGGGCGCGCCACAGAAATCCGCGCGGACGGCAGGCTCAACGTTTCCGGATTGACGCGGGGTTCGGCCGCTATGGCCTGCGGCTGCGCTTCACTTTGCAGGGTCTTGCCGACGGCGCGGGAGATCAAAGCCGCGCTGCCTGAATCACGCGGCGCCTCCTGCGGTTTCGGCGCCTTCACCACCGGCACTTCGACTTTACGGGAAACGGGGATCGCCCGCGCCGGTTTGGCGACGGCATTTTTAACCAGCACTTTCACCCCTGAAGTGCGGCTCAGCAGCCCGGCGCGGCTATAGGCTTCGGCGAAAAGCACATGATAGCCGTCGGAAAGCTCGGCTGTGTCCAGCGTAAAGTTATAGGGGCGGGCGTTCGTCGAGCAGGTCCGCTCTTTATCAATGCCGAGAATGACATAGGAGATCTCGGGTGCGGTTGCATCTACCTGAACGACCACGTTTCCGTGCAGGGCCGCCCCGGTGCGAGGCGTAATTATCCGAATGGAACTCCTCGCCACGGCCAGTCCACCCAGGCTCACGAGCAAGCCCAGAATAACCAGCAGGCCAAGAAAACGCCACCGGCCGACTTTTGCGGTCATATTAGCTCCTTTATGGAGAAAGATTCACTTGCTCTTTCTACATACCACATCAGGCCTCCTTCTTCACAAAACACCCAAAATAGGGCGAAAATAGGGAAATAGGAGGCCGCGGGGGTATGTTTCCTGCCGCCCGCTTGGGGTGCATCGTTTATAAGCCGGTTGGAGTCCCTTTTAGGCAGAACTCTGAGCACGAAGAAAGTGGGGAGAAGGAGGAAGAAACTCTTGGCAAAAGGTGAAAATTTGTGCTGTCCTCTTACTTTTCTGGATAATCCCCTTCTCGCCATCCTCTCCGCGACAGTCATGTTAGGTGGATTCTATAGGACGGATCTGGCTATCCAGGGCCCGGTTCCGCTTCGTTCAGTTATTATTGAGAACAGTGTTCGATTTGAAGTGAAACTCGCATTACTTTGTCAACATAATCGAGCGCACTTCGATACAAGTAGACTTTTTGTCAACAAAAACGAATTCGCAGAGCACATATAGTCGTTTTAAATCGGCTGTTTTGAAATCAGAAAGCCTAAACTCATATTTTGTCCATGCCTTAGATAGCTTTCTAAGGATTTTTGTTTCGGAACCGTTATCGGGATCGGTATTATCCTTGATGCCGACCTGGACCACCTCATTACCATCTTTACCTCGCATCTCAATAATAAGATTGTTATAATTTGAGTAATCTCGGCCAGGGCGATTGCTGTCCTTGGGTTCGCCAAGGGTGATAAAGACAACCCCCCATTTTTGATTAGAGGGATAATTCATTACCATAATCTTACTTTTAGAAGTGACTATGCTGCTACCTTCTGTTCCCCTTTCTTCTTCCAGTATAAGCCACCCAAAATGTGAGCCTGATGTATTGAGTCCCATGGAAAGTCCTTGTGCTAAGTGATCTTTAAAAACGAGATAAATATTATCGTTAGGCATGCTATAGGCTGAACAATTCCACACTGATAATAGTAACACTAATAATGGTATATGAATGATCTTATTTAGGACAGAAGCTGGATTAGTGTTTTTCCCCCCGAAGGCAATTTTCGTTTGACTATACAATTGACATCTAGCACGGAAGTTATTGTATAAAAATTTGCCGCGCATGCGACGTAGATTGGTATAAAACATCGTGCACCTCTTTTACTATTATCTCAACACTGACCAACTCGATAGAAATATTATTCATCTGCTAGAAGAACTATTACAGTGAAGTGACCGGGCTGTAGCAATATTCAATATCCAGCGACTGCTGCAGTCAATACTCCGCCTAATCCTACTGCAGAAATCATATTAAGAAGAATCAGTATGATAACCGCAATAAACGGGAGAAGGAATAATTTTCGAACAAATCTATGTTCCCAAGGCCACTTCAAAGCCGCCAATCCTGCGCATGCAGAAAGAGGAATGACTAATACTGCTAGATTACCACCGACTATCGCGACACCTGTAAACAGAATCGTGAAAAAAAGTTCTGGGATGCCGATAATCTTTCTTCTATTTAACCAACTGCCGTCACGCTCTTCTAAACCTTGTGCTCCAGTTACTGGAAAATAATTTCGTCCAGAAATGAGCATTTGCAGTAGATTTCTTGCCTTCGGGAGCACCAACGACAAATGGGTAGAAGTCGAAATTACTATGTGACGTAGCAATTTGCTTGGATGACGCCAGAGGTTACATATCGTGGACATTAAGGGAGCCATAAGCGTAATAGTAGTCATAAGAAGAAATAGCCTAGGCAATGGAAGACAACTATTCCCTGTAATCGCGAGCCCATTAGTAAAGGAATTATGGACGGTTCCTATATTAAATATAGATGGTAACACAAGTGTAAAAACCAGCAAAAAGAGCAGGAATGATACAGTTGAGGTCATTGCCATAGTATTCAATAGCCTATCAATCTTCTCAAACCACGTGATCTGTTTTGAACATAGGAAAGACCACATATACTTGAGCATATGCTCGCAAGTTGCACGAGTGTATTTTAATTCGCGCTTAACAAAGGCGCTATAGGTGCTGGGGAACTCTTCTCCGCATATAACATCATCAGCAATAATTCCCACATATCCTCTTTCTCGCACGCGTGTAGAAAAGGCAAGATCCTCCGCTACAACGGGCGGAAATCCTCCCACTTGCGACCATACCCGAGTACGAATAATTCCTCCATGACCGTGGAACATAACGAATCCGAAGTCGTCGCAAGTAGACGCGATCCACCGCCAGTAGGTATCTACACTGACTCCCATGACAGATGCAAAGGAAGATTCTGGTCGTGTCATTACTGTACTTTGAATTGATTGAACA
>Ga0315288_10005076_pt1 | contig 16754 bp, 16 predicted proteins | sample YL17G11_20_MG_FD_203454 | JGI IMG/M metagenome (GOLD analysis project Ga0315288, IMG submission 203454) | Sediment microbial communities from Yellowstone Lake, YNP, Wyoming, USA - YL17G11_20 | ecosystem: Environmental > Aquatic > Freshwater > Lake > Sediment | place: USA: Wyoming | collected... | reverse complement strand
GAAATATCTGGATGAAGGGCACCAGTTCCCTTTTATGAAGGGCAAGGAAGTCTTCAAGGTAGCAGTGACCAAGATCCCCGAGGTAATTCAGGAGGCATTGCAGGCAAATAATCTCAAGGTCGAGGACGTCGATTTGTTCTTACCCCATCAGGCCAATCTCCGCATAAACCAGTTCGCCGCTCAACAACTGGGGGTACCACAGGAAAAATTTTATAACAACATGCAGCACTATGGGAATACGACGGCGGCATCGATTCCCCTCCTTCTGTACGATGTGCTCGAGAAAGGTATGCTGAAAGAGGGCAATATCGTGGTGATGGTAGGTTTTGGGTCTGGTTTCACCTGGGGTGCTAGCGTGATGCGGTGGTAGAAGTCGGTGGTCAAGTTTCTTTGCACATCGCTTCCTGAAGGTAGAAGCGACCAGAGCTGAAAGGCTAAGGGGAAGCGTCTCACTTCAATAACTCAGGGTTTACAAATAAGGCGTCTCGGTTCATAATGTGACATTAAGCGAGTATCGGTGTGGAGGTGGGAGCATGCAACGCAGACGACCCAACGATGACGAGCTTAACAATATTATAAAACTGAAACAGTCTGGCGCTAGCTGGCTGGAGATTCAAAGAGAGACAACAATCCCCCGACGAACAGCTAAGCTTGCCTATGAGGCATGGGAACGACAGCAATCGATGCGCGAATTGATGCAGGTGCGCAGGGAGGTGGCGGCGGACGAGTTCCGAAGGCATATCGACAGGCTCACGCGTTTCTCTGCGGCTTTTCTGGATAATCTCAGCGTGCGGGGTGCGCCGGCTGAGATGAGCAGCGCGGATGCAGCGCTCGACGAATTCTGGCGGAGGGATGTTTTCGGTGAACACGGGCAGGGCAACTTGCATGCCGGGCTGAACGAGAACAATGACCACCGTAATATGCGACAGAACCTGATGCTGTTCAAGGCTCTCAACGAGCATACGCGGGGAGCGATACGGTGGGAGCATCTGGACAAGTGGAAGGACTCCTGGAATCAATGTGCCATGACGCTGATGTTGCTCCAGAAACAGGGGCGGGAGTTGCTGGACAGTTACTTGATGCGCGAGCCAGCCTTGAGGGAAAAGGTGGATATGGGAAGAGGCGCTACAGATGCTCTGGAACTGATGCTAGGCGGATTGCTCTGGGCAATCTGGCAAGCTGTACGTTTCGAGAAATATAAGGATGGCTTTCCTTTGTTCATGGCGTCCGAGCGCGTAGGGTTCGTGGAGGTTACTACCAGCGAAGGGAATCCTGCCATACGTTTGAAATTCTCAGAGCATGCTGCTGCGGGGAAGGCGGCTGTGGTGTGCAACAATGCAGCTCGCGCTCTGTGCAAGGGTGATACAGTAAGCCGTCTGGAGCAGGAACTTGACGCTATCCAGAAGAGCGTTGGCGAACTGGAAGAGATGTTGAATCCCCTGGCGCTGCGTCCGCTGATACTGAAGACACGCTGTATCCTGTGCCCCGTGTAAGTTTCGCTGCTCTAAGTCCTCAACCACGGTTCTATCGTCCGCCAGACAGAAATTGTCTCCTTTGCCCACCTCCTGGATTTGTTAGTCAGACTACATTTGGCACGAAGCGGGAATTAGTGTATAATAATCTGAAGCTAATATCTTTATACGCAGGGTGGGGAAAATAGAAAAATGGGCGTTATCGATTCTATAGGGAATACTCCTTTAGTCGAACTTAAGAACCTGAATTCAAATAATAAAGTCAGGTTCATGGCTAAGCTCGAGGGCAGCAACCCCGGCGGCTCGGTGAAAGACCGCGCTGCCTTGTACATGGTCAAGAAGGCTATAGAGTCAGGGAAGTTGAAGCCCGGCAAGACTATCCTTGAGCCGACCTCGGGCAACACCGGGATTGCGCTTGCCATGATAGGGGCAACTCTCGGTTACAAGGTGAAGCTGACTATGCCCGAATGCGTAAGTATGGAGAGAAGACGCACCATCGAGGCGTTCGGCGCCGAGATTGAGCTAACTGCGGGGCAGCGTTCAACGGACGGCGCGATAATTCGGGCGCATAAAATCCTTGAGGAGAACCCTGACAAATACTTCATGCCCAATCAGTTCGATAACGAGAATAATATGCTGGCGCATTACGAGACGACGGGACCTGAGATATTCCGCCAGACCAAGGGTGAGGTGGACGCTTTCGTGGCTGGGATGGGCACGACAGGTACGCTGATGGGCGTATCGAAATACCTCAAGGAGAAGAAGCCCTCTGCAAAGATTGTGGGCGTGGAGCCTACCACTAACCACAGCATACAGGGTCTCAAAAATCTGCATGAATCTATAGTGCCTCGTATCTTCAAGGCATCTGCTCTGGACGAGGAGCTTACTGTAACAGATGACGAGGCGTTCGATACCACACGGCATCTTGCCACTAAAGAAGGTTTGTTTGTGGGGATGTCGAGCGGGGCGGCGGTGGCTGGGGCATTGAAATACGCCAGGGGTATGAAGTCGGGCACGGTGGTTGTGCTTCTGGCGGACCGCGGCGACCGCTACTTGAGCACCAAGCTCTTCATGTCAACCTGCGCCTGCTGCCCGCCGTAGGGCACGGAGCTGATCGTGCCAGGAGCAGACGCTCCTGGCTACCCTCCCAAATAGTCACAAACTTATCTGATTTGGAGTCAACTTTGTCTGGCGAGGAGGGCTGCTCCCAGGGCACCGACTATTTGAGGTTCCTCCGGAATCAGGATGGGAAGCCCGATTCCGGTTTCGAGGGAATTCTTAACGCCCAGGTTCTTAGCGACGCCTCCGGTGAATACCACTTGCTCCCTGTAGCCTACGGTTCTTCCCATGACCACCACTCTTGAAGCCACAGCCCGATGAATCCCGGCTACTATGTCCTCCCTCGTCCTGCCATCGGCGCGCAGCGAGACCATCTCGGTTTCGGCAAATATGGTGCAAGTGCTGCTTATATTGCAGGGCCCTTTGCTGGTCAAAGATATAGGTCCCATTTCCTCAATAGCGAGTCCCAGAACGTCAGCCATAACCTCCAGGAATCTGCCTGTCCCGGCAGCGCACTTATCATTCATTACGAAGTCGCTGACGGTGCCATTTTCGCGGACTCCAATGACTTTGCTATCTTGCCCGCCTATGTCGATGACCGTTCTGGCTCCCGGGATTAGAAAGTTCACCCCTTTGGCGTGGCAGATTATCTCAGTTACTGCTTTGTTGGAGAAGGTAACGCTGTTCCGCCCGTAACCCGTGGAGATGACAAAGCTGAGGTCAGACATGGAGAGCCCGGCTTGCTCCAGAGCTGCTTTGGTTACTTTTTCTGCTGCTCGAGAGACACTGTCGCCTGTCTGCATAACAGCGTAGGACAGAATCTTACCGTCTGCCACGATGACTGTTTTGGCAGTGGCTGCTCCAACATCAACTCCTGCGGTAATCATACTTTCAAACTATTCAGCAGGTTTCCATGTTTCCTGACACCTGCAACCCTATCTATAGAAGATGTTTATCGATTGATTTTCAACCCCCTGTATCCCCCAGTCTTGGGGGAATATAGGGTTTGGGGGACACCCCCAAACCCCTGGCAGGAGGAATCCGGCACTTCTTTTCAGTCTCTAGGTTTTCACTCTTAGGCTAATTAAGGTTTGGGATTTGACCCAGGGGGCTCTGCCCCTCTGAACTCCCCGTTGCTTATAGCCAGTTTGAAGACCATCAGCATAACCCTATGCTGCTTTGGCAGCTTTTGCCGCCCTCAGCAGTTCCGCAAACGTTTCGACTCTTGTCCTAAGCTGTCCGGCGCTGTAGTTCCGGGTGTCATAGCAGTCCCCCTCCAAGACCAGCACCGGTATGCCCAACTCTTTCTCAATGGTTCTCTTGGTTATCATCACGGTGGGGACCCACTCGCGGCAGGAGTAGGGGTAGAAATTTATCGCTCCATCCACGTTGAAAGCCTTGCAGTTCTCCATATTGATAGCAACATGTGCTTCACAGGAGTGAGGTATGTCCAGGCAGGGACCTACTCCAATCATGTCTGCCCACTCCCTGTATGGATGTTTTCGGAGCACCCAGGGGCTGAGCCAGAACGGTATCTGGATGCGAATCGCCAAGCCAGACTGCTCTATCATGCGTGTTATGCTGGGGTCAACGCTTATCGTAGCGGTGCAGAAGACACCGGGTGCTCCTTTCTCAACTACACCCTTGCCCTGGTTAACCCTCTCCTCCGCCTCACCGCACAGAATCTCCAGCGCCTCCTGTTTCCCTTCGATGTCTCTCGTAGGCATAGAGTTCAGAAAAAAGGCGTGTGTCAGGCTTACCTGACTTATCGGCTGCGGATCCGCATGCCCAATTAGCTCTATCAATTGCTGGAACTTCATCCGGAATATGGCGTTCGCCTTATTGGTGGTGCGTATCGCCTTCTCCTTCATCTTACAGCCGATTACATCCTCAAATGCCTGGAAGAGCTTGCGCGCCTGTGAGCCGCAGTAGCGGACCCTGTGGTCATTGAATTTGGGCCAGTCACCCCAGTTAGGGTCTGGACAGCTATCGAGATATACCACAGGAACACCATAGACCTCATGCAGCAATTGCTCTGCTTCAGCCGGCTGGTCACAGTGATAGGATGCTATTACTGACAAATCCGGGAAAGGGATTACGCCTTTCACCATCGCCCCCAATCGGGTCTGATACAGGGCGCAGTGGGCGGCTCCGGGCGGCAGGCCGTTCTCCTCTCCTGCCACTAAAAAGGGGGTGAGTTTATCGAAGATTTGTCCCATAGTCATGTTGAGAATCTGCCCCGGAGTCGCGAAATACACATCACTTTTATCGGTTGATAACATCATTGACATCAAGGGTCTGAGTTCCATGGGGAAATCGCTGTAGACTATTTTTCTGTGCTCTTCCCTTGCCAGTACGAGGTTAATCAGCTCCCTCATCCATATCCCGAGGAATCTGCGTACACCCAGCAGCTCTATGTCCAAATACTGCTTCAGCCTCTGCTCGCCTCTCTTGACGTCCTCCTCCTCTATCCCGAGGATTTTGAACGCCTTGTCAATCCTCTTACTTTCCCTTTTAATCTCATCCGGTTCGAAGCTACACAACTTGAGAAGCTCGGTGTACATAGCTATCTGCCTCCCCCTGCCTTGATGATTTCAACAAAGGTTTCAATCCTTGTCCTGAGAGGACCCCTCTCGGAAACAGCGTAGTCCGATTCTACCTTCAGCATAGGGATATCGAGCTCCTTCTTCATCATCTTTTCGAAATAGAATGACTGGATATCGTAGCTGCTGCGGTACATGAGCTGGTACCAGATAATCCCATCTACTTTGAAATCCCTGGCAAGCTTTATCAGATAATCCAGCCTCTCCGTGGATGGTCTGAACCAGGCTGGAGGCACTCTTCTCCTGAAGTACCTGTCCGCCAGGGACTGAATAAGGTCGTCATTGGGGTGGACATTCTCCCAGTAGTGTCTCATCCCCTCGGCAAACTCCTCGATGACAATGGATGCCCCAGCCTCCTCTGCAATCTCCAGAACCTTGTAGTCGCCCATAGCCAGGGTGGAGCCTGTCAACAGGATACGCGGCTTCTTCGGGCTGGACGGAGGGTTCCTCCTCAATTCTCTTAGAAGCGACTCCAGCGAAGCGATGAAGATTGATTTATCGGCAATAAACGAGGCGTGATTCAGTTTCACGAACTCACGACCGGTTATCGGTGGTTGCTCAGAGAGACGCAGCAGGCTTATCTCCTTCAAGAGTTCTCTCATTCTATTGCACAAATCTATGGCTTCTTTCAGTTTGCCGTTCTCAATCTTGTTGCCTGTGAACTCCTCCAGCTTCTCCTTAAACTTATGCAGCCCCGCAAGATAGTAATCGAAGGCGTACTCGTCTTTCTGGTGGGGGACTCCGAATCTGAACACATTGGCATTAGCGAAGAAATTGAAGCAGTCGGCTATGGTTTTAATATTGTGGTCTGTAACGGGGACGACGAGAAGGTCGAGCATCTGGTAGAGAGGCTCCTCACCCAGCATTCTGTAGCCAATCTGCGCTCTGCAGAATGTATCTATGAATCGAGGAACATAGGCGGCGCTTTCCGCTACAGGCTCTGGGTCTCCGCCTCGGATAAGTCCCACCGGCACAGCGCCGGAGGCGTAAACCAACTCCTCCGGCATATAGCCCCCGGGGGCGTAGCCGATGACTTTAGTCCCGCTCTTCCTCAACCTTGCCAGCTCGGTAACCCTGGTTGCCAGGTGGTCAGAAAGTCTCTTCATCGCTTCCATAAGTAAACACCTCTGGCTTCATATGGTAGCATTGGGCAGTACCTGAGTCAATTGTTCGCTTGGGGATGATAACATCCCCAAAGGGCTGAAGATAAGAACTATGCTGTGTAAACAAGCGCTGTTTGACACAACATCACGTGGGATGGCACAATAGAGGCAAGAAAAGCATCGAGGGATAGTGGACATGGTCAGCAAGTCTGCGATTACCACTGAGATGAAGAAATCCATCGGCGCCAAGCTGTTTCTGGATTTTCCGCCGGATGAGGTGTCGCTGTGGGCTATCAAGAGGTTTATCGAAGCTACCACTGATGACAACCCGCTGTGGCAGGATGAGAAATATGCCAGGAAAACGCGCTGGGGGGGCATCATCGCTCCGCCGACTTTCCTTCATGTATTTGACCCTGCGAACCGCGCCTTCAGACAACTTCCTGACCTGTCTCACATGGCAACGACTCTGCCCTTCGAGCCTCCCTTTTCCCGAACCTTCCAAGCTTTTTGCGAGTTCCAGTTCTTCATCCCCTTAAGGGTGGGGGACTCTATAACGAGCACCGCCAAAATAGGCGATGTCTATGAAAGGGAAGGGAAGTCGGGCAAGATGGTGTTCATCCGGGTGGACAACGAGCACCGCAATCAAAAGGGAGAGCTGGTGGGCATAACCAGTGAGGCAATGGTATCCCTGGAAGGCTCTTCATCGGCTTCGAAGACCGTAGAGCCTGCTCTACCACCGGAGGAGGTGAAGCTCAAACCCCTGAGCAAGAAGCAGCCATACCTCGAAGACGTTGAAGTCGGTACCCCTTTGCCCCCGATGGTGAAAGACATCAGCCTGGTTACTATTCTGAAATGGGGCGCGGCTGTCAATGATTACGGTCCGCATCACTATGACCAGCAGTTTGCCAGCGAGATGCTGGGGCTGCCCAACGTGATAGCACATGGTCCGCATAACGCTGCCTTTCTGGCGCAACTGGTGACGAACTGGATAGGTGGCGAGGGCTTCCTCAAGAGGCATTACACAGAGTTGAGGGGCAATGTCTTCCCCGGCGATAAGCTGACCTACCAGGGCAAGGTGCTGGATAAATACCAGAAGGGGGGACAGAATCTGGTGGAAATCGAGAGTTGGGCGGAGAACCAGAAGGGGCGCAGGGTGGCTCTGGGTAAATCTACGGTTGAGCTGCCGCAGGGAAAAAGATGAGCTTCAAAGGCTATCGCACGCCATCATGGTTTCGCATGAAGGGGTTCGCTAACAAGAAGCAGTCCAAGCCCGAAAGGGATAAGCCCAGGGTATCAAAATCCAAACGTGTAGCGGGGAGGGAGATAAAATGAAGCAGGAATATGCGCATCTGCCATTGAATGAAGAGGTGCGGGGTTTGTCGGGGTTTTATATCCCGTGCAAGGAGGTGAGGTTGAAATATAATGGCAAGGAAGTACTTTACATAATAGGGAATTCTACATTAGATTCCTCCTGCTGTGGTGGTGGGGGCTCCTGTGGATATGCTTTGGTGCCGGGGTTCATTCTGAAATGGCAGAAGGGGAAGAGCAAAGACGGTCTGCCATTATCGGAGGTAGAGCCGATTGACGATGAGGTTGCCAAACGGGAGATTTCAAGGACCATCAGAGAGACAGAGAGCGTAGGGAATATAGATTTCTGGTGAATTTAATGGGTAGGGTGAAATTATGCCGCAGGAACTGGGCAGGATAGAGAAGCCGTCGGCTGAGGGGTTTAAGGCAGCGAGGAAGCTGTTCTTTGTACCCCTTGTTTTCTCACCCAGGGATATCCAGGGCGAGCTTTTTGAGATGATATTCAGGTATTGGGACCAAGTTGAGGCACAACTGGTGGGCCTGGAGCAAAAGCTGGGCAGTGTCAAGAAGGTCTATCATGAATTGGTTCCGGTGGGTGGCGAGGAAGGCTGCAAGATTATAGAGGAGCTTAATAGCACGAGCTATGGAGTTGTAAAAGCACGAGTGGAAAAGGGTGCTGAATTACAGGCTCTGGAGGATGCCGACATACTCACTGAATCTATGGACTGGACGAAGTGCCTGGCGGTGGGCTTGCAGAACGAGAAGGTATTCGCTCAGGTCTATGAAGCGTATGCGCTGGCTCAAAAGAAGCGGAACGAGCATATAGCAAAAGTGGTTACTGAGACATTGAAGGAGGGCGAGGTGGGGGTGTTACTTATGAGGGAAGGGCATCATGTCCAGTTTCCTGGTGATATGGAAGTGTTCTATGTATCTCCGCCGGGGTTGGAGGATATTAAGCGCTGGCTCAGGGCGCAGGAGATGGAAGCCGAGAAGCACCAGATGGATGATTTGCAGGGTGAGCACGGAGTCGAGTATCAATAGAACAAAGCTCAGCCTAGTTCAGGGTGATATCACCAGGCAAGCCACAGATGCCATTGTAAATGCCGCTAACTCCGGGCTTTTGGGCGGTGGTGGTGTGGATGGCGCCATCCACAGGGCTGGCGGGTCGGCTATTCTGGAGGAGTGCCGCAAAATCAGGGAGCAGATAGGTCGTCTACCTGCGGGCAAGGCTGTTATCACCACCGGCGGCAGGCTTCAGGCTAAGTACGTCATTCACACTGTGGGACCTGTTTGGCATGGTGGCAATAAAGGAGAGCCCGAGCTTTTAGCCAGCGCCTACACCGAGAGCCTCAAGCTGGCTGCTGAAAAAGGCTTGAAGAACATCTCCTTTCCTGCCATAAGCACGGGAGCTTATGGATATCCCGTAGAGCCTGCAACCAGGGTAGCTCTCCAGAGCACAATCGATTTCCTCAGACATGCCTCATCACTGGAAGAGGTCGTCTTCGTGCTGTTCGATGCTTACACCTACCGGGTCTATGCTGACACGTTCAAGGATTTAACATCTGAGATGCGGGGTGGAAAATGAAGGTAGTCTATCATCCACGATATCAGGAGGTTTACGCAGGAGACCCAGCGGCAGCGCCCGGGAGGATGGAAAGCATCCTGAAGGAGGTATCTCCTCATTACGAGTTGGTGACCTCTGAGCCAGCCTCTGTTGAAGATATAAAACTCGTCCATAGCGACTGGCATGTGGTGAACGTTCAGAAGATGGGTCTGACCTATGAAATTGCCTTGCTGGCAGCGGGTGGGGCAATAAAAGCGTCCGAGCTTGCGATGAGCGGGGAGCCTGCCTTCGGGCTAATCAGACCTCCCGGTCACCATGCCAGCCCCAGCCAGTGCTGGGGGTTCTGCTTCTTCAACAATGTAGCCATATCCATCGCCAAACTGAAAAATGAGGGCAGAATAAGCAGGGCGGTGATACTGGATATAGACCTCCATTTCGGCGACGGCACGGAGAACATCTTCGGCAATGCGGGAGATGTGGTCTATTACCATCCCGAGGCAAGGGACAGGCAAAATTTCGTGGATGGCATCTCGCGGTTTTTGGAAAAGCTGAAGGCTGATATCATCGCTGTCTCCGCAGGGTTTGACCGCCACGAGGAGGACTGGGGTGGATTGCTCAAGACCGTGGACTATAGAGCCATCGGGAAGCTGGTGAAGGAGTTTTCCGAGAAGGTGTGCCAGGGCAGGCGGTACGGGGTGCTGGAAGGCGGATATAACCACGATGTCCTGGGCGAAAACGTCAAGGCGTTCTTGGATGGAATGATCTAGGAACTCCGCGGAATCCCAAATCCTAATCCAGCTTTCAGCTATCAGCACTCAGCGGTCAGTCAATGGGAAGACTGAAAACTGATAGCGGACATCTGAATGCTAACAAATTGTTTAGAGTTTAGATATTCGAATTTCGGATTTCATGGAGCCTTTCTCTACTTGCTTCAGCCAAGTGTAGATGATAGAATATTAGACTGTTGGCAAGGGTGCTCTGGTAGCTCAATTGGCAGAGCAACTGACTCTTAATTCTAGGCTAGGTGTCATAAATGGTGGCGTTACGTTCAATTTAGAACAGTTGTGTTAAATGCTAAAATCCTGTTTTGAAGCTAGAGTAACAACCAGTGTTTTTTAATTTAACGCCAAATTAACGCCAAATTTTCCACTGCGGTCTGAGTGTAGCCAAAAAAGCCAAAAGGTTGTTAAGCCCCTTTTAGCAATCCTCCACCCACGATAACACCGTCCATATCTAAGTGTCTTTTCAAGGTATACGGTTTGTCATCTTGCGCTCCTATCCCAAGCCCTGTAGTCAAAATCTGAGGGGTTTGGGGGCTGAGGTGTAGAAGAGGGCAAGCACCACAGGGCGGTGGTGGGGTTATTTGTCGATTACACTACTCTTATTCCTAAGCCCATGCCACTTGGCCCCCCATAAGCGCCTACCGCAGGGCCTACCCTCGCCACGTAGATGGGCGCGTCCGGGAACGCCGTCCGTAGTCGCTCAGAGACAGTCTTCGCGTCATCATATTCGGTCGTGTACCCCAGTGCTATCTCCTTCACTTTTGGAAAGCCTTCGGCAAATTGGCACATACGCTCTAAAGCCTTAGCCCTGGTACGAGCCAGGCCTGACAGAAACACGTCACCATCCCGCATGCCAAGCAAAGCCCTAACTCTTAGAACTGTCCCAAGCAGTCCGTAGGTCTTGCTGAGTCGCCCGCCCCTGACCGCGTACTTTAAGGTATCTGCCATGATAAGACTGTGAACCTGAAGAACAGTATCGCGCACTAACCTATTTACTTGCTCCAGGTTACTTCCAGCTTGGGCTTCCCTCGCAGCGGCAATAACGGAAAGCCCTAAGCCCATCGACATAGACATGGAGTCTACCACTTCAATGCGGCATTTCTTACTAACGAGCTGTGCCCCCAAAAGCGCAGAGTTATAGGTACCACTTAGTTTGGATGTAACATGAATCGATATGATTTCGTCAGTTTCCTCCGCAAGCTTCCAGTAAGCATCAGCAAAGTCTTTAGGCGAAGGCACCGAAGTAGTGGGATGAACTGCTCCATGTACTAGTCTATGGTAGAATTCATCCTCATCAATATCCACCCTGTCGCGGTAGACCTTTTGCCCGAATATCACATAGAGTGGTACTACTGTAATACCCAACTCTCTCGCTAACTCAGGCAGAATGTCGGAGCTACTGTCAGTGACAACTTTGACTGTCATATATGACTCGCCAAATCTTTCTTGAAAACTCGGTTTGCGATATGCTGCTTCATTATGTCATGGACGGCAAGGAGAATTCAACAAGTCGAGTGAAAAAAGACCAGCATGAAGGACCAGATGGTGCTGTTGGGGGCAGACGGGGTAGTGAGTTCAATCACCAGGTTGTCCATTAGCTTTGTCTTATAGCTACTGGGCTCTAATAGCCGGTGATATTAATACAAGGGGAAGGTCAGTAACTGTACAGAGGTAATAACACTGCCATTCTTAAGGCGGTCAGACTCCAAATAGGGTAATAATATTACTTGGCTGTCCACTATTAATTCGAAACTCAAAAAGCCAATGCCATAATGCTACTCTCTTATGCCGGACACGGGCACGTCGCTGACAGCGGCGACCTAGCCGACGGGAGCTATATCGAGATTAAGGACGGCAACCCTCAGTTGTCATGGATTATACCAGAATGGCATCTGGTCGATGGTTTAAAGGGGTTGACGCCAGAAACCCCTATGCCTATTGCACAAAAGTTGTCATACTCCCCGAAATTATCTGATTGTGTTGGAAAAGACAAAGGCTGAATACCGATTTGTGATACTCAGCCTCGTTGTAGGTTATAAATACCGCCAGATTACTATATTAGTTTTATCCTTTTCCTATCCTGAACACCTTGGTTCCGCATTTAGGGCATACGCCCTTGGTGGCAGGCTTCTTGTTCTTCATCTTGATCTGTGTCGGGTTCTTGATTTCCACCTTTTTCCGGCACTTCATGCAGTAAGCTTGCACTGGTCACCTCCTACGTTTTGAACGAAGGATAGGGCATGCGTATGTAAATGTCAATAGCCAATAAATAGGCCCTCCTCGACGGGGGTCGAGGCCGTTGAAAAGGGCTGGTTCCTGGGGCAAGTACCAGCAACGAAAAAACACGCCCACACATGTCTGCACAAAATGGCTAATTGTTGGATAACGTCAGGATGCCCCGCCGATGCTAAGGCTCACTCACACCATATGTTGTACCGCATTCCCCACTGATCCGGGTATTGTTTGAGGAATCCTTGTAGAGAGTCCAGAATGCTTTGAGTAAAGCTCTGGGTATTGCTGCGGAAGTCACCACCGAAGCGAAATTCCACCTTCTCGCCGATAAACCCTCTAAAGGTATTATCCGGCAAGCGCACAATGCACCCTGGAAGCACTGCCGCCTTAGTGCGAAGAGCTAGGACTGCTGCCACGGCGGAGAATTGGGCATAGCCCCCAAGGAATTCTACTTTCACTAGCTTGCCTTTGGTAGGTGCGTCTATCAGCAGGGTTAGCAGTTCATTGTGCCGCAGCACCTCCACCGCGGGCATCATTCCATCCTGGGCAGATATAACGCCAATGCCAGCCTTACAGCGCAGATTGTGCATAAATCTGTTCAGCTTCTTATTGCTATAAGAAGAACTGACTATAGCATTAAAAGGGTAGTGGTGTTGGGAGAGAAACGTTGCCCCCAAATACCAGGAGCCCAGATGCAAGCCCGCTATAATGACTCCTTTGCCTTCGCTCAGGGCAGCATCAAGTCTATCTAGTCCCTCGAATAATACTTTGGCCTCGGATTTAGCAGGCCGTCCACTATACCAGCAAAGCTCTACTACATACTTGGCATAATTCCTCATGCACCTTCGTGTCACCTTGGATACTTCCCTGCTACTCTTGGGCAGCTCCAGCACACGGGCTATGTTGGATTTGGTATCGTCCCTTAAACGGGGGCAAAGGACATATGATACATCCGCCACTACCTCTGCCAGGGTATAGCATAAACGTAGTGGCAATCTGGTAGAAAGAAAAACACACAGGCGAACCAGCCAGTAATCCAATCCCATCTCTATGCTTCAATCATACCTGGTGACGCGACGCAAAGCAAATTTGGAAGCAGGTAAATATATGCTGTAATGCTTCATGCTATCCTCAAAGATGATTTATCATCGGAGGATAATTGATGCACCTATACTTGGCCCGGACGAAGCTGATACAAGTGGTCATTCTTGCAAAAATCACTAACATAATCACTAACATCCGCTGCCTGTCGTGGTGTGTTACCATTTGCCGCTGAGTCTGTGAGAGGTCGAACGAGTGTATGGCATGGAACGTAACAGCACCTCATAACACATACCCCTACACATTTACACACAGAAGGTCGGAGGTTCAAGGCCGACCGCTGGCTTTCTAGCTGCAAAAACGCCCTAAAAGGGGGCGTTTCGCCACAAATGTGACACCATAATCCGAAGACAACTTAGGGTTAACTTCTGGTCAATAGTAGGTCAACTTTGGCTCATACACCTTCAAAATCGGCCATCGGAGACCCGCGGTTTTTCGATTAGCGGCTCCAGTTTCGTTTTAAATGAGTTAAGTTATCTAAATCCAAGTTAAGCAGTCGTCCCAGATTCAGAACACCGACTACTTAACTCTTAATCAGGCTGTCATAATACCTACTTGTCACGCCAATAATAGCAACCCCGAATACCATCTGTATTGCTTATTCATACCTGCTATTAACACTTGAACTCACTTATTGACAACTAAGTAGCAGAGCTATTAGAATACCCAGACAATCGATAAGGTGAACTATATTGGCCACTGATTTATGAAGAAGAATGTCACCTGAACTCAATCGTATCGACGTCCACCATCACATAGTACCGCCTGAGTACGTCAAAGCTCTTGCTAAACTTGGTATCACTGAATCCGCAGGAATTCCTTTCCCCGAATGGAGTGCTGAAACAGCGCTTGATGTAATGGACCGGCAAGGCATAAAGGCTGCAATTACCTCGATTTCATACCCGGGTGTCTATTTCGGGAATCTTGCCTTTGCCCGTGACTTAGCACGACGCTGCAATGAAATATCTGCTCGATTGATTAGCGACCATTCGCAACAGTTTGGAGCATTTGCAGTATTGCCATTGCCAGATGTTAAGGCGTCACTGCTTGAATTAGAGTACGCGCTTGACAAGCTGCGACTCGATGGGGTGACGCTATTGTCCAGTATTGGTAAAGAGTACTTAGGCGATCCGTCATTTGACACCTTACACTCGGAACTCAACCGACGGAAAGCGGTAGTCTTCGTTCACCCTAGCGTCCCCCCGGGCAGTGACGTACCGAAACTCATCCTGCCACCCTCTCTAATTGAATTTACTTTTGATACCACACGGGCAGCAGCGAGCCTGCTCTTCAGTGGCACGCTTGAACGCTATCCAGACATCCGTTTCATCCTTTCACATGCCGGCGGGACGGTTCCCTATCTGGCATGGAGGATTTCATTAGGGCAATGGCTGCCAGGAATCAGTGAGAAAGTTCCCCAAGGCGTTATCACCTATATTAGACGCCTATATTATGATACTGCACTCTCAACAAGCAGATATACCTTGCGCTCACTTCAAGAATTGATAGATATATCCCATATACTCTTTGGCAGTGATTACCCATTCCTACCCGAACCTGCGGTGGCTGCAACTATCTCGGACTTTCAAAGCTACGACGGCTTTACCAAACAGGATCGCGGGGTAATTGAATGGACCAACGCACTGTCACTATTTCCACGGCTAAGACAGAATTCATTTAATCCAGATCACGACTAATCTCAGTACTGAGGTATCTCATAGATCGCTCTTATTTACTATGAAGCTGTAAATAGGAGAATACCTGTTCTTCAAGTCACAGTAAAGGGAGGCTACGATGAGTTCAATACACAAGATTATTCCTGAACCAGAAATTGTAGAAAAACATCAACTGGACCACATCGTAGGAGCAGAAAATGTTGTCGATGATCCTGATGTATTTGATGGGTATTCTCATGACATGAGTTTTATGCCAATGCGACGCCCATCTTTCGTCGTTAAGCCAAGGCAGGCTGAGCAGGTTCAGGAACTCATAAAATGGGCCAATCGAACGCTTATGCCACTTATCCCCATCAGTTCAGGCCCTCCTCATTTCAGGGGAGACACTGTTCCTCAACAGGGCGGTGTCGTAGTAGATCTTTCCAATATGAAAAAAATCCTGCGCATTGATCGCAGGAACCGTGTGGCCATGATCGAGCCCGGTGTCGCCTTCCTTGATCTTAAGCCAGAAGTCGAAAAACAAGGTATGAGGGTAATGCTGCCGCTCGCACCCAGGGCTACAAAATCGGTCATTGGTAGCTATCTTGAGCGAGAACCAATCCTTGTGCCTAAATACCACTGGGACATGTCGGATCCTCTTTGCTGCACGGAGGTCGTTTTCGGAACAGGAGATCTTTTCAGGACTGGAGCAGCAGCTGGCCCTGGTACACTTGAGGAGCAGTGGGAAGCAGGCCAAGCTCAAAAGAACCCCCTGGGTCCTGGCCCGAGTGATCTTTTCCGTGTTGTTCAGGGGGCTCAAGGGGCTCTGGGAATCGTTACCTGGGCGACAATAAGACTGGAGCTCCTGCCAAGTATTCAGGAAATATTCATGGTGGGGTGCGATAGGGTAGATGAAATCATAGAATTCGTATACTGGTTGCAAAGGCTCAAACTGGGCGATGAATGTCTGGTCCTTGACAGGCTCAACCTGTCCGCAATCCTTGAAAAGGAGCCGAAGGCTATTGAAGAGATGAGCTCTACCCTGCCCCATTATATACTGATATGTGTTGTTGCTGGCTATGATAGATTTCCTGAGGAGAGGTTGGACTATCAGACAAAGGATATAATGGAGATTGCTCAGCGATACGGATTGAATTTAGCAAAGACGCTACCTGGTGCAAACTCAAGGAAGCTCCTTCAAGCGCTCGGTGAGCCTTGCCCTGAACCATTATGGAAGCTGCGCTATAAAGGCAGTAGCGCTGATATCTTCTTCCTGACCACACTGGACCGCAGCCCTGAATATATAAGTGTAATGCACGAGAAAGCATGCGAAACTGGGTTTCCCATAGCAGATATTGGCACGTACATCCAGCCCATCCAGCAGGGAAGGTCCTGCCACATGGAGTTCAATCTAACATTCAATCCCAGGAATAAATCCGAAGTAGCCCGGGTACAAAGGACCTTTGAACAGGCAAGCAAGGCGCTGATGTTAAAAGGAGCTTTCTTCTCCCGGCCCTACGGCATATGGGCAGAGCTACTTTGTAACCAGGGTGTGGAGAACGTCATAGCACTGAGAAAGGTCAAACAGATCTTCGACCCTAACAATGTGATGAACCCGGGCAAGCTCTTCTTCTAGGGGACGTAGGTTAATGCAGATCGTCGTGTGTATAAAACAGGTACTGGATCCCGAAATGCCCTACTCAGCCTTTAAGATCGATGCCGATGGAAAAAGAGCAATACCTCCCCAAGGAACACCACCGGTTATATCGCCATATGACGAAAATGCTCTCGAGGCTGCGCTGCGGGTCAAGGATGCGCATGGAGCAACGGTGATCGCGTTAAGCCTGGGCAGCAAGCTTGCTCGTTCAATACTAA
>Ga0315288_10005075_pt1 | contig 16755 bp, 18 predicted proteins | sample YL17G11_20_MG_FD_203454 | JGI IMG/M metagenome (GOLD analysis project Ga0315288, IMG submission 203454) | Sediment microbial communities from Yellowstone Lake, YNP, Wyoming, USA - YL17G11_20 | ecosystem: Environmental > Aquatic > Freshwater > Lake > Sediment | place: USA: Wyoming | collected... | reverse complement strand
TCACGGAAGAAATTTAGCATATTGTGGTTGATGAATCTAAAGATTCATCTCCACCTGCATTTCCGTAAACGGAAGCTTGGTTTATGAATACGAAAATTTTGATTATTTTAATAATTCTAATCGGTTTGGGCACGGGCGGTTTTTTTATTTTCAATCAAAAAAATAATAATGTTGAAGACATCGGGAATGCTTTAGAAAAACAAGATTTGATTAAATTAGACATTCCAAGGCCGAATGAAGTTATCCAAAGCCCTTTGGTCATAAAGGGCGAGGCGAGAGGATACTGGTTTTTTGAAGCGTCTTTTCCCGCAAAGCTGTTGGACGAAAAAGGCGAAGAATTAGGAAGAGCGATTGTCCAGGCGCAGTCGGATTGGATGACGGAAAATTTCGTGCGATTTCGGGCTACGCTTGAATTTCAAAAATCAACCACGGGAAAAGGAACGCTTATTTTGGAAAAAGATAATCCTTCGGGACTTCCCGAAAACGCCGACGAATTGAGAATTCCCGTTCGTTTTGACAAATAATAAAAATACGGAAAAGTCAAAGAGGACTTTGTCCGTCGAGTCGAAGACGAGACGAAAGAAGCTTGCTTCTTTGAACAGATCTTCGATAGTCGATGAAATAAATTTCATCTCCATTTTCATTTTTAATAAATTAAAAATTAATACTCAATGAAGCTAAAGCTTCATCTGTCTGAACATCAGTGAAGACGAGAAAAGAAGCCTGCTTCTTTGAACCGATCTTCGATAGTCGATGAAATAAATTTCATCTCCATTTTCATTTTTAATAAATTAAAAATTCAATGAAAAAAGAAAATCATAAAAAATCTTATAAAGAATTGACGGAAGCCATTAAAAAAATGAAGAAGAAAGAGCAGGAAGCAAAAAAAATAAAGCAGAAAATCCTGAAAAACCAGCAGGAGAGTATTCAGGACGCCGATTAGAATCGCCGAAAGAAAATTTTCCGGATGAAAAAATGGGGGATTACGATAAAAAAGAAAGGAAAGTAGTAAAAATGAGACGCCGCCTCCCCAAGGAGGCGGTTTTTTGGTTTTTTGACCCCGTAGTGAATTTTGGACAAACTTCTTGAATTAGTATTTTCTTTTAAAAAATACTGTCCAAAATCTACTAACGGGGTTGACTTTTCGCAAAAATGGAGCAAAAGTGAAAGCAGAACAAAATTTCAATAGGGGAGGATATAAAAATGGCTGATACGCAGAGAGGCGATTTCAAAGACCTAAAGTGCAGTGATTGTGGGAGACCGGGTTGCTCTTTCCGACATTGGGGTTCAATGGTTCCTGAGGGTCCAATAGGAAATTTCTGTTGGTCGTGCTGGCTTGCTAGAAACGCTGATTTTGACGCAACAGGAGCGGTAAAACCACTGGGAACTATCTGGAGAAAAGTACCCGATGAGTTTTTGAACAAGGCAATTGCAGTGAAAACTGGCAGCGGATCAATGTATAAACTCGGCAAGCCCAACGCAAAAGGATTGCGGACGGTTTCGCTAACGCGAACGGGTAAAATGCCGTTGCATTTTAAACGAGCGATAATAATTCTCTTGAGCGTCGGCGCGAATATGTGTCTGTTGGTTTCGGGAAAGAACGATTATATAACAAACAAAGTCGTCTCAATAGAATAAGAGAGGGGATTGCAAGGTTCAAAAATTGAAAAAGAGGGAAATATCAAAACATAAGCCGCCCGAGTAGGAATTATCCGAAACCGGCGGCTTTTTTATTCACCGAGATGAATTAAGAATTCATTGAGTTTTCAAATTTTTTCCGCTATGAAATTGGCGATGGGTAAGTTTATTGTGCGACAATAATAGAGGGAGGGAGGCGGAATGGGGAATTATGCCTTTTAGCCCTAAAAACCGCACAGAGGGGCAATTTTGGGCTAAAAATGGCCTATTTTAGGTGCTCAGGAACGGTCTCAGCAATGGGAACCCATTTAGGAATCCTGGTCTTTCTAGTCTTATATTTTTGCATTGCTTTTTGGATATCTATCAAGCGCCGGAAGGGTTCTTTGGGCCACTGGCTTATAGGTTTGCCTTTATTCTGGTTGAGAATTTCAACAGCTTCTGCCCAAAGTTCGAAATCATATTTCTTCTTGCCGGTTAATTGATTTTTTCTAAAAAGGGGAACTATTACATCGTAAAGACTATTAATATCCTGGACAGAATATCTAAGCTGAGTACCGGTAATATAATGAATCTTGCCGCAACCTAAAGTGTTTTGAATTTGTCTTAACAAATCTTCTTTATCGAGCGAACCGACAATTACAAATTGTGCCCTCCAACTGTAATAGGCAGGAGTGCCGCTTCTTTTATGTTTTACATCACGCCTGAACTGAAGATCAAAGCATCCCGCCTCATTAACAATTTTAGTTATATTCATGAACAAGTGAATTCTATTAATTTATTGTCGTTAGGAACAATTAGATAGATGCAATTTCTCATCGTATTTAGATTAGTTAAAAGCTTAAAAAAAGAAGTTGTTCCCACTTCAATATATAAATCTTTCTCACCGTTTTTATAAACTCCTAAATCGGCTCGGCCCCAATGCAAATTAGGCTCTCTTTCTACCTCATATTTTTGATGGAGAAAATGATTTTCAATTTTTTCCATTGTAGTATTGTGCCACTCTGCGCCATGGATTATTACTGGTCTTTCTTTTTGTTTGGCACGTTTGGTTTTATTAAACCAAAAACTTTCAAGGGGAGGAGCTTTTTTAATCTCTTTTGCGTGGACTTTTCCGTTAATAATTAAAACAGCAATTTTTCTCAATAAACATTCCTGGCAACTTATCGGCGCATAGGTTTCATTATTAAATGGAGATGTTTCTATCACAGCACGAAGCCAATTCATTTCTTTTAAAATTTGTTTTTCAACCATATGCCAGAGTAATGGTTTTTTATTTTGGCTCATAATTAAAATTTATTATTCTCTTAAACTGTGAAATTTTTTGTGAGTTTCTCTAAGTTTTTTTGATGTGACGGAGGCGTAAATTTGAGTAGTACTGATATTCTTATGTCCTAGAAATTCCTGAATAGTTCTTAAATCGACTCCTTGGCTTAATAAATCGGTGGCGAAAGAGTGACGAATTGTATGGCAAGTGGTAAAGGTAGGAATGCCCGCTAAAATAGCATATTTTTTTACGATACTTTCCATCGAACGAGAGGAAAGGCGTTTTTCTCGGGTCGTCGTCGGTCCTTTATAGCTAATAAATAAAGCCTTCTCTTTATCTTTCCGCGTTTCAAGATACTTTCTTAACCATTTTATTGCTCTTTCTGAGAAATAAACCGGGCGAGACCTATTGCCTTTACCAATAACTACAATTTCTAAATCCTTTAATTCGGGAGTAATTTTGATTTGTTCCTTGTTTAAACTTACTAATTCAGCCACTCGTAATCCTGTAGAAAAGAAAGTTTCCAGAATAGCTCGGTCTCTAAGGCCAGTAGCTGTAGAAGTCTTTGGCGCTTCCAATAGTTTTTTTATTTGGTCGAGAGTAAGAAATTTGATAGCTCTTTCATTAATCTTTGATTTAGCTAATTTAATCTTTTCCGATGGTAAGGATAATATATCTCGGTCTGTAAAATAGTTTAAAAGATTTCTGAGAGCGATGAGATAATAATTTTGGGTAGATCTTTTTAGGGGTTCTTTAGTATTTTTATTAAAGGTTTGAGACAAGAATATTCTATATTTTCTTATTTGTTCTTCGGTAAGTTCATGAGGAAGTAGGTTTTCTAGATTGTTAGCAGACAACCAAGAAGAGAATTTAGCTAAAAATCTACTATAAGTCTCTTGACTTTTATTACTTAAGCCTCGTTCTATATCTAAATATTCTAAAAAATCATTAGTGTGTTCAATTATAGGCGTTGTATCTTTCTTCATACCAGCAGAGGAGTGGTTATGAGGTGCTATATCATACTTCGATAAAGAACCATTATGCGAAGTATCCTATATTCATAATATACAGGGCAAAGAACCCTGTCAAGGGTAAAAACCCTTATCCCCTGCACTATTCCCACTAAGAAAAAAAGAAAGGGCACGGAGATCGAGAAGTTGTGCCCTTTATATCGTTGTTTTACCGCCACATTTGGCGGTGAGTTAATTGTAAATGAGCTAGAGATGATTTACGGGAGAGAAAGGCTAGGAAACCTCTATGTTCGAAAGGAGGTACCGCCATGCAAGCTGAACGGACACCAAACGTCGTTTGAGCGCCGATGCCCAGATGAACCTCTTCAGAGATTCCCTCCTCCCCACTCGCCAGACAACACTGGCCAGACAACCTTCGTTTCCGGGCAACGCCGGCGCATGAGCAATCCCTAACCTCTCTTCCCAATTTAATAATAAACATTTCAATAAGTTTTGTCAACCCCGCAGTAGAATTTCGACAAGATTTTTTAGAAAAATCTAAATCGCGAAGCGAGTCGAAATTTCACTACGGGGTCAAGATATAAGATTCATAAAAAAACTGCCGGTTTCCCCTACCCCGGCAGTTTCAGTACCCCGTTAAATGTCGCACAATAAAATTGTACAACATTTTAAAATAAAATATCGCACAATTTTCCATTAAACAACATTTCAAGCAATGTCGCTTGAATTTTTACTCGATAAATTTAGCCAGATACATAATAGCAATTCCAATTAGGAAAAAAGTGAAAGAGATTAATGATTTTTTAAAATCTTTTTCTTTCTTTATTTCCGGGATTAAATCGGAGGTTGAAATATATAAAAAGCCTCCGGCGGCAAAGGGCAAAAGGTACGTTATCAGTCCGCTGATTCTTTGGGATAAAAAATATCCGAGGATGCCTCCGATTACAATAGTTAAAGCAACTAAGATATTTATAATTATCGCCTTTCTTTTTTCGAAACCGGCATAAAGAAATATGCAAAAATCACCGATTTTCTGCGGTATTTCATGGGAAGCAATGGCAATACTGGTTGTTATTCCCAGTCTCACGTCTACCAAAAAGGTCGCCGCAATAATCAGGCCGTCAATGAAATTATGAATACTGCTCCCTATCAGGTTTATATATCCGAAAGTATGGATTTCGCATTTTGCCGTGTGATGATGATGCCAATGGATTATTTTTTCAATAAAAAAGAAAAGTATAAAAGAAAACAAAACAATATAAAGAAGATTGGTAATTTCCAATTTTTCTGCGGCTTCGGGCATCAAATGGAAAAATGCTCCGCCCATTAAAGTTCCGGCCGAAAGCGAAACCAAAGATAAAAGAATCTTTTCAATCAGTTCTTTTTTAACCGCCAAAGAAAAAATTCCGATGAGGGCGCCGGAAGCTATTAAAAAAGAGGCAATTAAAATATATGCCAGCGTGTGCATTTGTGAGTAATTCTATTTGATTAATTCTTTGAATTTTTGCCAGAGGGACTGGCCGATTTTCGGAAGTTCCTGTTTGACTTCCGTTTTCATTTCACCGCTTTCTTTTTTGAATTCTTCTTCGACCTTAGGCTTCCTTTTTTCCAATTCGGGTTTTATCGTTTTTTGAAACCAATTATTAATTTTTTCTCCGCATTTTGATTTAAACCAGTCGTACATTTTAAACCAAAGAGGAACGACTTCTTCTTTCCAGATTTTTTGTATTATTCCCGGCAGTTCTTTTCCTCCTATGGTAAGAGCCTTCTCCCCTACTGCCTTCATTTCTTCTGCGTTTTTCGGCGGGGTGATCTGATTTTCCGATTGGGCAAAAACAACTCGCGGTGAATTTATCAAACCGAAAACTGGTGAAAGAAACCCGAGTAAAACTAAAATTATAATTATCTTTTTCATTTACCAAAACTTAATTTATTAAGCCGAAGTTGGAGATGAGTGCGAAGAAAAATTTTTCTTATTTTTCTTCTTTCGTCTCGTCTTTGACTCGACGGACGAAGTCCTCTTCGCCTTATCCTAATCTTTGGCTTCTTTAATTCTTTTTATTGTTTTTTCTTTGCCCAGAATATCCGCTATATCAAAAGGGCCGGCCGAGGCTGCTTTTCCCGCCAAAGCAACCCTTAATGGCCATAAAAGCTTTCCCCTGTCCCCCATTTCTTCGGCTTCCGGCAGTAAAACATTCTGCAAGTTTTCTTTATTCCAATCCTCGGATTTTATTTTGGATAGTATTTTTTCCGATTTTTCCAGAGATTTTTTGATTTCCTTTTCTTCCATTTCACCCCATTTCAATAAATTTTTATCGTAATCGAGTTTTTCTTTAAAAAAGAAATCGGCCAATTCCGTAATTTCAGAAAGTTTTTTCAATCTTTCCTGGTGAATGGCGATAATTTTTTTGACTTCTTCCTGGTTGTAATCGTCGTTAATAAGCCCCCTTTCCTTAAGATAAGGAAGACACAGATCCGTCAGTCTTTCGACTGACTTCTGACGGATGTAAAATCCGTTTAAGTAATCCAGCCTTTTAATGTTGAAAATCGCTCCGCCTTTTTGGACTCTATCCAGGGAGAATTCTTTTACCAGAGAGCTCATCGAATAAATTTCTCTTTCGTCGCCGGGATTCCAGCCCAGAAATGCCATAAAATTGATCAGGGATTCGGCGAGATATCCTTCTTTCCTGTACTCCGAAACGGACACGGTGGCGTTCCTTTTGCTTAATTTGGTTCTGTCGGGCCCCAGGATTAAGGGTAAATGGCCGTAAATCGGCCGGGAAAGGCCCAGAGCCTCCTGTATTAAAATTTGCTTTGGAGTATTTGAAATATGGTCTTCTCCTCTGATCACATGGCTTATTTTCATTTCAAAATCATCTATGACTACGGCGAAATTATATAAAGGAGTTTCCAGATTTTTGGCAATGACGATATCCCCCATTAATTCGGTATCAAATTCCAGGCGGCCTCTTATCAAATCGTCAAAGTGCAGTTTTTTTGGAATAATCCTGAATCTGATTACCGACGGTTTCCCTTCGGCCAAATATTTTTGAACCAGCTCCTTATCCAGATTTGCGCATTTTCCGGTATAGCGTGGCGTTTCCCCAATCGACATTTGATATTGTCTTTGGGCCTCCAATTCTTCTTCCGAACAGAAACAATAATAAGCCTTGTTTTCCGCCAAGAGTTTTTCCAGATATTTGGCGTAAATATTTAATCTTTCCATCTGGCGGTAAGGTCCGTATTGCCCATCGATGTCCGGACCTTCGGACCATTCAATTCCCAGCCATTTCAAGCTTTCAATAATGTCTTTTTCGAATTCGGGAGAAGATCTTTCCAAATCGGTATCTTCAATCCTTAAAACGAAACTTCCCTGATATTTTTTGGCAAAGAGATAATTAAAAAGAGCGGTTCTGGCCAAACCGATATGCAAAAAGCCGGTTGGCGAAGGAGCAATTCTTGTTCTTATTCCTCCGGGCGCTATAAATTTAAACTCTTCTTCCGTGCTCATACATTTTAATTTTATCATTTACCGAACTTCCTGCATAGCGAAGTGAGGTGGAAGATGAGATTTATCTCATCGCCCGGTAAGAAATTCCACAAGATAATTGGCGATTATTCTGGCCGCCTCCGGTTTTGAAAAGTTTTTCGTGGCCTTAGTCATTTCTATAAGAGTTTCCGGCTGAGAAAAAAGAGATTTTAATTTTTCCAAAAAGAAATGAGGCGTAAAATTGGCTTCTTCCAGAACTAAGCTTGCTCCGATTTCCTGATAGGCATAGGCATTTTTTACCTGATGGTTTTGGGCGGATTCGGGAAGAGGAATTAAAATGGAGGGTTTGCCGACGGCGGCAATCTCAAAAATGCTTCCCGAACCCGCCCGGCTGCAGATTATATCGGCGGCCGCGTAAGCACGACGAAGTTCGGGCTCTTTTAAAAACGGAAAAAGATGATAGCCCCCCGTCAAAGTACTGGTGGAGGGTAATTTCATCATCACTTTTGATTCCGCTTTAACCTGTTCGAAATTCTTTTCGCCGCATTGGTGGATTACTTCAAAATTTTCCAAAAGATTAGGCAGTATCTCCAGAATTTTATCATTGATCCTTTGAGCTCCCTGGGAACCGCCCAGAATAAGAACGACCGGTTTGGCAGAATTTAATTTGAAAAAACTTTCGCCATCAGTTTTTGAGCCCTCCAAAACTTCTCTTCTAATCGGATTTCCCACTAAAATCATTTTTTTTAACGGAAAATATTCGGTTCCCGGAAAGGAAACGAATATTTCCAAAGCAAACCGGGAAATGAATTGATTGGCCACTCCGGGAACAATATCCGATTCATGCAAAAAAACGGGAACTAAAAGAAGCTTGCCTGCAATAACGCCCGGAATCGAGCCGAATCCTCCCTTGCAAAAGATCATATCGGGAGACGAAAAGAAAATATAAAAGAAAGATTGCAGTACTCCGATCGGTATTTTAAGACAGATGTCGACAAAATTTTGCAGAAAGCTTTTCCATCCCGAATATCTTCTGATTTTTCCGGCAAAAACTTCCCTGACTTTTATGCCTTCCTGAGAAAGCAAGATCGAGCCAAATTCGTCTTTAGGGCCCAAATAAAAGAATTGAAGGTCTGTTTTTTGGTAAATCCTTCTTATCTCTCTGGTGATGGCGATAATCGGGACGATGTGGCCGCCGGTGCCTCCGCCCGTAAAAAGTATCTTCATAGAGTGAGGCTCAATTTATTGAGCCGAAGCTGAAGATGAATCTTTAGATTCATCGACTAACAAGATTAATTTAATAATGAATTAAGTCTTGGAAACATTTAATAATAATCCCGCTCCGACAAGTTCAATGACTAAAGCCGAACCGCCGTAACTGATGAAAGGCAGCGGTACTCCGGTTAGGGGCAGAATTCCCGTCATTGCTCCAATATTAACAAAAGCCTGCAGAATAATCCAAGAAGTAATTCCTAAGGATAGAAGCCGGGAAAATCCGTCTTTAGCGTCTTTCGCAATTTTTAAACCTCTCCATAAAAAAATTAAAAAAAGAAAAATTAAAAAAATGCTTCCGATAAATCCGGTTTCTTCGGCAAAAATGGCAAATATGGAATCGGAAATAGTTTGGGGCAAAAACCCCCATTTCTGAGTGCTCATGCTGAGGCCCAGTCCTACTAATCCGCCGGAGCCAATGGCAATCAGGGCCTGATTTATCTGGTATCCGATTCCCATGGGATCAAAATCTGGGTGAAGGAAAACCAGGAAACGGTTAGCCCTATAGGGGGCAAATTTTATTAAAGAAAATAATCCCCCGACTCCTATCAAAATCATTAAAATACTGTGCCATAGGGGCAAATTGACTGAAAAATACATTATTGCGGAGATGACAAGGATTATTGCCAAGGTGCTGGCATGGGACTGAAAAAATAAAAGTACGGCAATTATACCTAAAACTATCAGGAAGGCGATAAAAGTTTGGCTGAAGTCCGTGATTTTTTCCGCCTGCCCCGTACCGAACTTGTTCTGGTGCGGGGTTCTGCTGCTGAGCCAGCTCGCCAGATAAAGTATGAAAGTCAACTTCAAGAGTTCCGACGGCTGGAACGAAAAAGGTCCCAAATAAATCCATCTGGCCGCCGATTCCGATCCCGAACCGATTACCGGCAAAAACACCATTATCATCAGGATTAAATTAAATAAAAGCAACCGCGGAGCCCATTTTTTCAAACGGGATAAATCAATCCGGAAAGCGAAAAATGCCAGAATCAGCCCCGGGATCAGGCCGAACAATATTTGGTGCCTTAAAAAATAAAAAGTTGTTCCGAATTTTTCCAATGAATAAGGCGCGGAAACGCTGGCTAAAATCAATATTCCGAAAGCGATTATAAAAACCATTATCCCCAACAGAAAAAGATCGGGGCGGGCGTTACTTCTTGCCATACTTTTTTACGAATTTCTTGAATAAATTGCCCTTTTCTTCATAATTTTTGAAAATGCTGAAACTGGAAGAAGCAGTAGATAAAAGGCAGATTTTACCCGGTTTTGTGCGTTGATAAGCCAATTTAACCGCATCTCCCATGTTATTAACGGAAAAATGATCAGGTACTCCCCTGCCCTTTTTTATTTTCAAGATCTCTTTCCAGATTTTTTCTCCGGTTGTCGGAAAAAGAATTACGGTTTTTATTTTGCTTTCCAAAACTTTTTTTGCCAAATTTTTAAAATCAATATTTCTGTCGAATCCGCCGAGCATAATGGTTTGGACTCTTTTTCCCAGGGTTTCAATGGCGGCCATTGTCGCCTCGGGAATGGTTGCCAGGGCGTCGTTATAAAAAGTAATTCTCCTGAAAGTTCCGACTAATTCCAGTCTGTGCGGAAGGTATTTGAATTTTTTTATTGCTTTTTCAATAATTTTTTCGGGGATTTTAAATATTTTTCCCACGGCTCTTGCCGCGTTTTTATCCAATTCATAATATTCTCCCTTAACCGGAATTTTTTTGGCTTTAGCTTTTCCGGCGATTTCTCTGACGATTTTATCCTGAACATTATAAATCAGATAATCGTCTTTTGTTTGATGGAGAGTTATATTGGTTTTAGCGTTTACATATTCTCTGAAGTTCCGATAATAGTCCAGGTGTTCTTGATAAATATTTAAAAGGACGGCGATATGGGGAGATTTTTTTAGATTATAGAGCTGGTGAGAAGACAATTCATAAACATAGACGTCTTTGGGCGTAGCGGAAAATGGTCGCTGAAGCTTCGCTTCATCTTCCCCCTCGTCCCACTTCTTGGGACTCGGTAAAAGATTTAAAACTGGTTTTCCAATATTTCCTACTAAGTGAGTTTTAACTCCACCTTGTTTTAATATCTGATAAATTAAAGAAGCAGTAGTGCTTTTCCCTTTTGTGCCCGTAACCCCGACAATCTGCCCGGGGCAATTGTCAAAAAAAACATCGGTCTGGGTGACGATTTTTTTAAGAGAGGATTTGGGCAAAATTTTGAAAGGAATCCCCGGAGATTTTATTACGACGTCGTAATCTTTGAGAAAGTTAAGATAATTTTTACCCAAATGCAACTTAACGTTTCCAGCCGGTTTTTTGATCTTCTCCGACCTATCCGCAATCCCCAGGACTTTATCGGGAAATAACTTTCTCAAAAATAAAAAAGTATCATTTCCTTCCCGACCGAAACCCAAAATGAGAACTTTTTTGTTTTTTAGTTCGTCTAATTTCATAGCAAGTTTTTAATTTATTAAAAACGAAGATGGAAATTGAAGAAAATTCTTTTCTTCTCTATCTTCATTCCGCAAGGCGGGATTCGATAAGAGATTTATCTCTTTGACTTCAAAATAACACAATTTCAGCTATTTTTCGAGCTTTCTCGGAGAATTTTTTTAAGTCCTTCGGGTAAATTATTCCGGCTGTCCCAAAAATTTAACAGTATTTTAGATTCTTTTTCCAAGTTTCGATATTTTGGCAGAATTTTCTTTTCAAAATAATCCAAAAGAAAAGGCAGTTTTACAGAGGCCCGGCCCCTGTTTTTTTTCCAGCTTAAATAAAAGGCGATTAAGCTTTCTTTTTTGGTGCCGACGCATTCAAAAGGTTTAAATCCCCGCTCCCCCATTAATTGTTGCATTATCGGTAATAGTGTTTTGTCTTCAAAAAGATTTTTATTAAAAATCTTTATTAATTTCTTGTCTTTTATAAAAGGGTATAAAATTGCGAAAACAAATAAGCATTTTGAACATTTGCCGCACCATTTCTTGGTTGGTTTTTTGGTTCCGGAGGCGGTTTTATAGGCCTCGTTGCAACTCAAAAAAACCGGAAAATATTTGGGGTATTCGTTGAATAATTTCGCTATTTGGATTTCGTATAAAGGCCGCAGAAAACTGAAATATTCTATTACCGAGCTTTCGCGTAGCGGAAGCGAAGGTGGAGTTAGATATCTTTTGCAATAATTTCTGAATTTTTGCTCGAACTCGAAACTCTTTGACCACTGATGATTGATTATTTCTCCTAAGTATTTTACGTTGCCTTCATTTGAGCTTCTTTCATTGGATAAAACAATGTATTTGTTCCCGAAAATTGCAGCCGCCAGAACGCTTAAAAAAGCCAAATATGCCGAAAAAGGCGTATGGCCGTTTAAAAATCCTTTTCTGTTTAATTCCAATAATTTTTTATCAATCTTCCTTCTGACGACAATCGGCTTTTTGCAACCGGCGACTTTCATTGTTTTTAAAGCGGCCCGGGTTGGATTTAAAGAAAAACATCGAATATTTTTTCCAGTTCTTTTTAATAATTCGAGCGTAACCGCTGAATCCTTTCCTCCTCCTACTGGCACCAAGACTTCATTCTTCCGCAAAAATGGTCCGTCAAGAATTACCGCGGCCGCGGGATTTTCTGATTGATGGTTTTTAAGGTTTAAGTTAAAAAGACAGGGAGAATTTTTAATTTGGAAAAAATTGGAAACAATAAAATTGATTTTGTTTTCGTAAAAAAACTGGCCCATACCTTTAATGAATAGATTTTTCCACCATTTTATTTGCTCCGAATTTAAAAATCCCGCCTCAACAACTATTTCCGAAGAACAGGTTGCTTTCCAATAGCTGATCATTTCTATCAGGCCCAGATTAAATATTAAATTATTTAGTACACTATCCCCTACTTTTTCTATCTGCAATTTATTTATATTTTCTATGACAATTTTGGGCTGAAATTTTATACTTGTCTCGTACCCAGCTTGCTGTGATGCGGGGTTAGGTTCGATTTTAAAGTCAAAAAAAATCTCTAAGTTGTTGCCAGAGATTTTGTGGGAATATTTCTCGTAAATAAACCGAGGATATTTTTTTTGTAAATTTTTTAAGTCCATAAATTCATAGTCTACCCCAATAATCGAATTGCAATTCCGACAATCGCCGCAACCGCTCCGATAACCCAAAACCGCATGGTTATTTTGTAATGCGGCCAGCCCACTGCTTCAAAATGAAGATGAACAGGGGAAGCCAGAAATATTTTTTTGTGCCTGAATTTTTTGGAAAGAAGCTGCAAGATTACCGAGCCCGATTCGATCACCAGTAAAAATCCGATTATGGGCAAAACCAAAACGGAGTTCGTCAGAAAAGCTACGACGGTTAAGGTGGCGCACAGTCCCATCATTCCGGTTTCTCCCATATAAAATTTGGCGGGAGGTATGTTAAACCATAAGAAAGCCAGGAGTGCGCCCAAAATAACGGCGCAGAAAGCGGCGATATCAATCTGGCCCAAAAATAGAGCAATTCCGGCGAACGCCCCGAAAATTGAAGCAAAAGCGCCGCCCGCCAATCCGTCTATTCCGTCGATCACTCCGCCGGAATAAACCGCCATCATCACGAAAATAAAAAGCGGAATATACCAGCCGTCAATTCCGAAGTCCCCGATTCCGGGTATATGAATTGTGCGCCAATCCAATTTGAAATAAAACCAAAGGGCTCCGATTAAGCCGATGACAATAACCAATAAAAGCCGTTTTTTCAAGCTTAATCCCCCGCCGATGTATTTTCCCTTGCCGAAAACCTGCAGAATGTCGTCGCTTAAACCGATCAAAGAGGCCGCTACCAAAGTAAAAAGAGGAAGCCATGTTTGGCTTCTGCTTAAAAAATTAAGTTTTTTTAACCACCAGATGTCGGCAATTTGGGAAATCCCGAAAAATAAAAAAATTAAAACCAGGGTCGTCCCCCAGATTAAAAGTCCGCCGCATCTGGGTACGCTGGTTTCGCCTTCCGAATGAAATTTTTGGAAAATCGGCAATTCCTTGCCGTCCAAAGATTTTTGCCTTACTTCTTTACGCCAGAGTTTATACTTGTATAAAAAACGAGTCAGAAGGGGCGTCAATAAAAAAGCGACGATAAAAGAAACCGTTCCCAAGGTGAAAATTTTAATGACGTCTATGGCCGCTTCGGGCAAATACAACATATAAATAAATAATTTTTTCTTATTGCCACTTGTAGGCCGTATTTAACCAATTGACTAATTTTTTCATTTCTCCGAATCTGCCGTTTCCCCCATCCGAACCCAAAATCACATTAACCAAAATTCCCCGGTCTTCTGGCGCCTTTGTCACCAAGACCATGCAGCCTCCGGCCGTATCGGTATAGCCGGTTTTCCCCCCGATTATTCCCGGAATTTCTCCCAAGAGTTCATTTGTATTCGTGAGTTCGGGGCCGTAGAGGCTGTATTTGGGAGTGGAAAGAATTTCCCAGATTAAGGGTTTCTTCAATAATTCCTTGGTCAGTTCAGCGAGATCCCGCACGGTCGAATAATTTATCCCGGTTTGAGGCTCGTTTTCTTTCGGGTCAAGGCCGCTGGGATTTATAAAATAAGTATTGTTAAGACCCAATTTTTGGGCGGTCGAATTCATCAATTCAACGAATTTTTCAAAGGTCATGCCGTCGTAGTCGTTGGCCAGGGAAAAGGCGGCGTCGTTGCTCGATTCCATTAATAAGGGATAAAGGAGATAATTTACCGCATACACCCTTCCTGTTTCCAATTTGCCGAAATCTTCTTCTTGCGCAACCGCCTCTTTGGAAATTTTAATTTCTTTTGAAAGATCGTAGTTATCAAAAACAACCAGAGCCGTCATCAGTTTGCTTAAGCTGGCAATCGGCAGTTTTTGATCATCGTCTTTTTCAAAAAGAATTTTTTCTTCGCCGTCATTTTTTATCAAAACCGAAAGTCCCGATTTGGCTATAATTTCCAGATCGGGAACGCTTCTGTCCCGGAGAGGCCTCAGGTTTTCTATATGTTCCTGAAGGTTGATTTGGGCGGTAAAAATTTGAGTATTTTTGCTGATTTCCTGCCAATAAAAAACATCTTTTAGATTTTTTTCCAAAAGATTTACTCCCCACCAAAAAGGCAAACTCAAAACGAATGCGGTTAGAAAAATTTTAAGTCTGTTCGTCATTTATCGAGCCGCAGCGAGATGAAGAAGAGATTTATCTCTTCGACTTTCAAGTGCCAGCGAGATGAAGAAGAGATTTATCTCTTCGACCTTTATTTCTTGTTGTTTTAATAGAAAGTTCTTTAAGTTGTTCTTCGGTAACTTCCGCAGGAGCTTGCATCATTAAATCTCTGCCATCGCCGGTTTTGGGAAAAGCAATCACTTCACGTATTGAGGGTTCATTAGCTAAAATCATCACAAACCTGTCAATTCCGGGAGCAATTCCGCCGTGAGGCGGAACGCCGTATTCAAAAGCTTCAAGCATATGCCCGAATTTCTGGCGGATTTCTTCCTTTTTATGCCCTAAAACTTCAAAGACCGCCTCTAAAATCTCGGGTTTGTAAGTTCTTAAGCTTCCGCCTCCGATTTCATAGCCGTTTAAAACTAAATCGTACTGATAGGCCATAATTCTTTCCGGATTTTTCTTGATTTCGTTTATATTTTCAGTTTGAGGCTTGGTAAAAGGGTGATGTTGCGGCCCCCATCTTTTTTCCTCTTTTTTCCATTCAAACATCGGGAAATCCAAAACCCAGGCAAAAGCCAATTCATCGGGGTTATTTTTATTTTTTCTCAAATCGGGCTTGTCCGAGCCGTATTTTTCCATAGCTGTTTTATAAGTAATTCGGGGAAAAGGAATTTCCAAGATGCGTTTTTCAGGGGTCAGAGTTTTTACCATATTAACATACAATCTCTCGGTTAAATCCAAAATTTCCTCCTGTTCTACAAAAGACATTTCCAGATCCAATTGGGTAAATTCCGGCTGTCTGTCCCCTCTTGGGTCTTCGTCGCGGAAACATTTTGGTATTTGGAAATATTTTTCGAGGCCGGCAACCATTAAAAGCTGTTTATATTGCTGGGGGCTTTGAGGTAGGGCGTAAAATTTACCGGGTTGATTTCTTGAGGGAACAATATAATCCCTAGCTCCTTCCGGAGTAGACTTTGTTAGAATCGGCGTTTCCACTTCAATAAACCCTTCCTTTGTCAAAAAATCTCTCATGAAACCAATAACTTTCTGTCTTAAAATCAAATTATTTTTCATTTTTTCCCGGCGAAGATCTAAATAACGGTATTTCATTCTGATTTCTTCGTTAACTTCCCCCTTATTGCCGGAGATTTCAAAGGGCAGGGTTTTCGCTTTACTCAAAATTTCTAAATCTTCCGCCTGCAGTTCAATCTTACCCGTTTCAATTTTCGGGTTTATCATGTTTTTTGGTCTTTCTTTAATTTCGCCATCAATAGAGATAACCCATTCCGGTCTTAAATCTTGAGCTTTTTCATAAGTTTCTTTTTGGGATGGGGTAAAAACAACTTGGAGCAATCCGCTTCTGTCTCTTAAATCAATAAAAATAATTTTGCCGTGGTCACGGCGAACGTTAACCCACCCTGCCACTTTCACTTTTTCTCCTATATTTTTAGTTGTCTCTGTGTTTAAAATTCGATCCATGGTTATTCTTTAGGCGAAGAGATAAATCTCTTCTTCAGCCTTATTGCGATTCGGCTAGATAATTTTTAACCTCATTAATAATTTCTTGGGGAGTATAGTTCGTTTTAATTAAATAATCTTTTACTCCCAGGCGTAAGGCTGTTCTTTTTGTTTCCGGGTCGTCAAAATTAGAAAAAACCACTACTGGAATGGAAGAAATTTCTGAGTCGTTTCTTAACTCAGTCAGGAAATAAATTCCGTTTTCTCTTGGCAACAAAATGTCGAGGACAATTAAATCCGGCTTTTCTTTTTTGGCTAGCTTCAACCCGTCTTTTGCTTCAAAGGTTACCGAAACTTCGAATCCGGCTTCGGTGAATTTATCCCGATACATTTCCGCTAAAATTTTTTCATCCTCTACTATCAAAATTTTCTTATTCATGTTTTTATAATAAATTTTGATTAAAAGAATCTTGAACGGAGTGAAAGATCCTTGCTAATAAAA
>Ga0315288_10005074_pt1 | contig 16756 bp, 19 predicted proteins | sample YL17G11_20_MG_FD_203454 | JGI IMG/M metagenome (GOLD analysis project Ga0315288, IMG submission 203454) | Sediment microbial communities from Yellowstone Lake, YNP, Wyoming, USA - YL17G11_20 | ecosystem: Environmental > Aquatic > Freshwater > Lake > Sediment | place: USA: Wyoming | collected... | reverse complement strand
GAATCAACTGCATATTGTTTTAATTTATTTTGTAAACAAATACTATTAACAAATTTGATTGTTGGAACATGTAAAATTCTTTTAACAATTTCTCCCTCAGACATTCGCCAAGTTTCCCATGCTCTTATCCAGTGACATTTCTTTCCACACTCTTTTGGAGAAGTTAGAGTGTGTGCTACAGATTTATATCCAGTTGCTATAATAAAATCAGCTTGTGGTATTTTCATTCCATCTTTTAAAATTATATGCTTGCAATTTAACTTATTCCAAGTATGCATATTTGAACCAGAGTCTAAGAATAAAACATCAACTCCTAGTTCAGAAAGAGTATTTCCGGATTTAATAAGTGTTGCACTTCCTCCGTTATTTCCAAGTCCTGTCGATCTTAAATCAAATATTATTTTCAATTACATTTCCTCTTCGATAAATTACTAATATCACATTCTGTTCCTATTTGATGCCCTCTTTCATAATGACATTTTTTACAACAACTCCAAGCATAATCAGGGTCAAGTGCAAAAAATGGTTCTAGTTTTTGAGGTCTTTCGTGATGAACATGCTCAGCTTTTTCTCCACAAAATTGACAAATATAGTTATCTCTTTCTAGAACAAAATTTCTAAAAGTTTGATGTTCAGATTGAGTATATAGGGATTCTATATTTTTAAAAGGATCTTTATGTAAATTATAAAGAGGGCAAATATTTTTACATTCCTCTGAACAGTAAAAATAACTACCTCCATTTCCATTTTCAACTTGTCTTATTCTCTCATTAAATTGAATTCTAGTTGGAGTAAACCATCCTCCTTTTTCTTTTGACTTTGAGCAATCATGATTTTTACAATGTACCTGTATTTCTTTTTCTTCAATTGATTTATCCGGATTATATCTCATTTCTTCTACTTTAGAAAATAGAGGATATTTTTTATTTATTTTTTCAATTGTCAATTTATTTAGATATTTTTTTCCATACATTGGATTATTTTGACCTTTGTTAGCTAAAGATCTTTTTAATTTAAATTCTTTTGTCTTGAACATAGAATTTGGGTCTGCCCATGCTTTTTTAACAGAATTTGAATTTCTTTTCATTCTATCATCTATTTCTTTTGTCAAACCTATATTCCACACAACTTGGCCTTTATGTGATTCACTCATTTTCTTTTTACTTTCTTCTGTATGCTTTCTTCCATAACTTTTTTCACTAAATTTTTTTCTTATTCCTAAGCAAGAACTAAAAATTTTTGAACAACAATATTTTCCATTACTAAATCTATATTTAGCCTCTTGCCCACACCCATATTCACATATTTTCATAAAATTTCAAACCTTCGTGAATATCTATAGTTGATATTACTAATGTTTTATTTGGATTTATAATATTGATTTTATCTTGAGAATATTCACCCAAATTTATTAATGGAATCTTCAAAAGAATAGCTAACTTACTAATATCATTATTCATATTACCAATAACGAATTTACATCTTTTTAATAATACAATAAGACATCCCAAATAAGATGTTTTATTTGTTAATAATTTTTCAACCTGAAATTCAAAAGACTTACTATCAATTACATTATAACCAGAAAGATACTGTTTTTCTAAACCATCAAAATAAACTAAATTATCTAAATCTTTTATAATGGAATCAACTAGTATTGTATTTTCATCTCTTGGTTTAAAATCATAATCCATCATACTATTTGAAAATTGCCATTTAACATTATATCTCCATCCTATATCTGGATAGTAATGATTAAATATATCATATCGTTCTCTATATTTATTTAAAAAATATTCAGCAATAAAATCATAATCTTTTTTAGGATAATTATTTATTTTAAAACAATTTTCAGTATGATATCTTTCTATTAATTTTAGTTTCAATGGCACTAAAATATCAGTATATTTTCCATATAAATCAAATCTTTCTTGTCTAGTTAAAACTATAATTGAAACAGTTGGTTGTAATTTTTTTAGATAAATTACAAGAGGGGCGAATTGGAAAACCTCCCATGAAAGTTCTCCAATGAAAGGACCAAATAAATAGGCATTACCCCTGCTTCCCTGATTTTCCAAGCTTATCAACCTCTTTTTGTAATTTCAAAATTTCTTGTACCGCTCCTTCAAACAGCCAATTAACTTCAACTAAATTAAGAGCTCTTCCTGTACTTCCAACATTTACATCCATAAATCCAATTTCAGTGATTATCTTCTTGACATTATCCAATTTTCTCTTGTTGCTTTCAAGCCAAGCATTATTACTTCTTTCCATTTTTTTCTCTCCTTAGTTTCTGATATAGTAAATTCTCTAAATGACCAAAAATAAAATCTGGTTCAATATCAAAATTAACACTTTCTAAAAAAGTAACAGGAGTATGTTTGATATTATAAGTTTTAGTATGATAAGCTTTTTCATTACCAAATTCTAAAGCTTCAACTCCATATAGTAAAGAAATATTTGGTATTGCACTTTGTGAACCAAATGTAAAAAATGCACTTTTCATAATAGTCATTAAAAGACCAACAATAGAAGATGACTCTCCTAAAACAATTTTATTCATATCATAAAATCTATCATGTTTATCTGGTACATATTCACCAGGTTTACCACAAATAATAAAATTAAAATCTTTTCTAAGATTTTCATTCTCCCATAATTTATCAAAAAATATTTGCCAATATGGCCAGTTTCTTCTAAATCCATTTCTAAATCTTGAAGATATTACAACCAACGGTTTATCTTTTGGCAAATAACAAGCTACTAATCTATAGTTTTCATCCCTTGGTTCATATTCAAAAATCATTTTATTTTGAGGGAATTGAGTCTTATGAAGATATTGTTTCTTAGTTATATCAGGAATAATATGATCAACTATTTGAAATCTTTGTTCATATTTTTTTCTGAAATCTGAAACTAATTTGCTATATTCTTCCATTGGATAATTAGTTAATCTAAAACATTCAGGATACATTACAGTATAGTCGCCATTCAATCTTAAAGGAACAAGAATACTAGCTTTTTTTCCATAAATATCAAATCGTTCTGGTCTAGTAAATATAATATACTTTATATCTTTGTTAGGATATTGCTGCTGTTGTAAAAATGGAAGCATCGGAGCGAATCGAAAAAATTCCCAAAAGAATTCCCCAACAAAAGGCCCCATTAAAATTGCTTTTTCCATTCATCACCACACTCGCATATTAGGATCATCTAAAATCATCTTATAAAAATCATTAAAAGACATATTAGAAATTTTTTCTTCGCTTTCCTCAAAACAAATTAACTGTTGTTTATTTGGATTATTTCTATTTGAAGTCAACCTATTACAAACTGAACCAGCTATACCACCACAATGAAATGCTAATTGGCTTCTTAATCCTAATATATAAGGTTGTCCATTTGTTGATTTCCCCAACTTGGCCCAATAAAGTTGATCATGTCTTTTATCATGTCCAATTAATTGTTTCAAATCTAATAACCCTACATCAGTAAAAAAATTTGGTTTAACAGTCCAAAATCCTGAACCACCTAATCTTCCAGGATGCCCAATCAAATCATCTTGTATTACTACTTTTCCTTCTGTATTTTTAATTCCCCCAGGTATTTGCCCAATAACTTTAATATGATGCATTTTATTTTTAGCAACATGTTTCCAAGCAGCTTTAACTTTAGTATCCCAATCGGGGCATACTATAATATCATTGTCTAAAATAAGTAAGAAATCATAACTATCTTTATTTGGATCTTGTTCATGCCACAATCCAAACATATTGCACGCAGCAGCTTTACTAAAAGCATTATAAGTTGAATCATCAGTATTAAAAACTACTTGGGTAACCATCTTTTTATGTAATAATTTATTAAAATAACTAAAATGATTCTCTAATAAATAAGTAGTTTGGTTATCATAAATATATAACTGAAATGGAATTTTTGTATGTAATCTTAATGCTTCAATACACTTTTTTGTAATTGCTAATCTATTCCTTACAGTAATAAAAATCTTAATCATTTTATATGATCCTCAAATTTATCAATAAGATTTTTTAACTTTTCAGATGTATCAATCAATTCATTGTAGCATGGGCTATAACCATCATATGACGCCTTAGGACAAGGTTTGGGGCTATGTATATAACAAGGGGCACACTCTCTTTTTGCATCAACCCAAGCAGCTTTGGGATAGGTAGATAGTCGAATATGACCTGGGAATGGGCCATAAATTCCAAAACAATAAATCCCCATTGAAGCAGCAATATGATTCAATGCTGAATCCGTAGCTAATACACATCTTGATAATTTTGTTAAAGCAATTGTATGTGCAATACTTTCTGAATATTGACAGAAATTAAAAGTCATTTCAGGTTTCTTTAATGACTTAATAAAAACATCAACCTTATCTTTTTGTCTTGGACTATCAGTTAATAATACTTTATACCCTCTCTCATTTAACTCATTAATAATTTCTTCCCAAAACTCATGACTTGGAGTTCTAATAGGAGAACTTGCTCTTAACTGCATAAGAATAAAAGAACCTTCATCAACATACCATCCATGTAAAATTTCTTTACATTTATCAACGAGGTCTTGATCTGGTTCTTGTTTAGGAATCAATAACTCATTTGGAAGATCTAATCCCATCCATCTTGAAAATAAATTAAATGCATTTACAGTTTCAGCTTCTTTACATCTTTCAATAACCCCTTCAAATAAAACATGATAGTCAGCGTCAGTTAATCTAGTTAATGAAAATGGAAGATCAACGACCTCATCAACACAATCCCATGTTTCAACCATTGATTGATATTGTGGGCCACAAGCAAAATTAATAGTACATGTTGGATATTTTTCTTTTAAATATATAAGATTTGGTTGAATAAATAGTAAATCACCAATCCCACCAGTTCTAAATACTAAAATTGTTTTATCAGTTAAATCCTGACCAATATATGGATTATATAATTTTTTAAATTTTACTGAGGCAGGTTTTAATAATTTCTTTCCTTTTGGTCTCTCTAATTGCTGAAAAACCCCCAATCCCATTACATACTTAGCATTTTTCTTTAAGGATTGTTTTTTGAAGTAGTTTTGAATAAACGAGAAGTCTTTTTGACATTCTGCTATAATAATATTTGGAGGATTTTCTCTAAGTGAATCTATGGTTTGAACAAATTGCATTCCGTTCATTGTTAAACCCATTTCTCTTAGAGAGGTAGGACTTGGTGGTTTAAAATCTTTTTGCGCTACATCTTCTGCCCAGATACCCCTTGTAGCTTTCTCAGTTCGCATTTTCAATTCCCTTTCAAGAAAGATCTATTTTTCTTTTATTTTTCTTCACTAGCGTTTGAATCTTCGCCCATTTTTCCTTTATAACCTTCTTCTCCTTCAAACCCAAACTTTCCACCTGGGCCTGAGAGACCTTCTAATACTTTATCAACCATTTCGCCTAACATTTCATCTTTAACATCATCATAAAGTTCATCTGCATTTTGGTTTGGAACATTGTTAATATCGTTTTGTAGTTTTTGATCATTATCTTCTTCTGCTGGTTGTTCATCATCATGAACTTTATCACCAATCTTTTCAATACCATTATCATCAGTAAAATCGCCATTCATAAATCCAGGAAAGATTTGCTCAATAGATAAACTCGAGCCAGCTTTTAATGGATGATCATATGGTCTTGAGGAAACAGAAATTGATTCTTTACCTTCATCTGGAGGATTATCTTCAATGAAGCTTTCATTTCCATCTGGTTCATTATCCATATCTTCAGATCTTCTTGGTAAAGGATACCCAGCTCCCGCGACTCCTGTACCAGCTCCAGCACTAGGCCTTCCTCTAGTAGGTCTACTATCTGAAATACCTGAACCACCTAGAGGTCTGTTAGGACCACCCTTACCTATTAAAGCTGATGATAGTTCGCTAAGAGAATCAAGAAGTCTATCAATCTTTCTTTCAACTCTCATCTTTCTAAAATCTTCATACATTTCGGCCATAATAAAACCTTTTTTAAGAGTAACTTTCTTCATTTTTTGGTTCCTCCAAACCACTTACATAGAAACTGAGTGGTGAGTATGATGAGTACTCACCACTCTTTTAACAATGTAACAATTAACCGATAGCAGCAGCTTCTGCTTTTGCTTTTGCAACTTTAGAAGCAATAGAAGCTTTACATTTTGCAGGATCGCTTGAAGAAGCGCATTTTGACATTCCTGCTTGTAGAGCTGATGCTTTAGCCATAGCAGCTTTCTTTTTGTATTGTTGTAGACAAGCTTTTTTATCTGGAGCAGCTTTACATGCTTTTGCCCCTGCTGAGAAATATTTCTTATAAGCAACATAAGAAGCAGCAGTTGCAGCGGCAACAGCTAGAGCAATACCAATTCCCTTACCAGTCTTGGATCCAGCAAATGTCTTAACAGCATCTTTAGCTTTACCAACTGCTTGCCCTGCTTTCTGCACTCTTCCAACAGGTTCAAGAGCATGCCCAGTTTGTTTCCCAGATAGTCCTCTTGAAAAGTTAGATGCAGCTTTAGCAATATTTCCAGGAACTTTTTTAAGTGTTGATCCAACCTTTCTCGCTGCATCACCAGCAGTCTTTTTTGCAGGTGCAGCATCTACTTTAAAACCTTTTTCCTTCTGTCTAGCACGCCATTCATCATCTGTAAAATTATCTTCAAAAATCAAGCTCTCAATAATATTTTCTGTATAAGATAACATCTCTGATTCTTGAATAATTCCTGTGGCAATACTACCTGTTGCTAAGTAGTATAGAAGGTCACTCTTATTAGCTACAGCAACATACTCTAGTAAATCAACTTTTCTGCTTCTTTCCATATCTAGCTCGGCAATAAAAGCAGCGGTAAACACTTGTAATACATCGCGATCCATATTTCTATTCCTCCATGTTAGGATTTAATTTGATCTCTCGTAAATAGATCACATACATCATTTTGATATTTGTTCTAAAAATTTTTATAAAACTACTTACCCATTCCCTTTACATCTGAAATGGTTCTAATAAGTAATCCATTTGCTACAGCGGTCAATGGATTTTGTGCTCTACGTATCTCTGAAATCTCAAATGGTAATTCATACCCTGATATAACATCCTTGAACATTTCAACAAATCCCTTTGGCATACTTGTTCCACCAGAAATTACAACTGGAATGGGTTCAGCAATCTCTACATCAACCTTTTCATCAAACTCTTTAATAATTTTCTTAACTGTATAATCAATCAAAGCTTTATGGTAATAATATAGTGCCTCTAAGATTCTTTTAGTCTTCTTATTTTGAACTGATACTTCTCCACTCAACTGCATATATTTTTCTTTCATGCTAGTAACTCTATTAGGAACCATCCCTAAAGATGCAGCAGCTTCCTTATCAATCCAATCCCCAGCTCTAGCTGTTGAAAAAGTAAGTGCCTCAATTCCTTTGTATGCAATAGCTACGTTGGCCATTCCGGCTCCAAAACTAATTGCAATTCCGCTGAACTTTTCTTTCGCACATTCGGAATAAATAATTGCCATAGCTTCATTAACTGATGTATAATTAACACCCAAACTTTTTAGAATTCTGGCAAAAACATTTTCATGATAGGTGACTGATCTATCTTCATCAATTGCTTGTGCAGGAATTGAATAGGAACAATAAGTTTCCTTTCCTTTAACATCTCCAATTAAATTTCTAATCATCAATGTTAAAACATCAATTGCTGCAATCTCCTTTGGTGATATAAGTCCTTTCTCCATTGGTCTTGAAACTTCTTTTCCAAAAATATTAGCGTAAGTAAATGCGTCAGATCCAATAATAAAAAAGTGCCCATCTTCATTTTCAACATAACTAATTTCACTTAAATCAGTCATTTGGATCTCACTATCTAATTTTAAAAACACATTTCTAGTCATTTTAACTTCTTGACTATCTGATCTCGCACAAACTAAATGCATAGTTCCACAATCTAGTCCTATACAAATAACATCATCTTTTTTTACTTCTTTTACTTCTTCTCCCATTTCTATCCTCCACGTTTCCCTTGATTTAATAAATTCGATAATAGAGCTGCAGAATCATCTATATTATTAGTACCCTGCTTAATAATATTTTCTGTTGAATTTCCTTTCATTGATAAGTTTGAAATATCAATCTCTGGAATAAATGTATCCAACTCTTCAATCTCTGGTTCCTTTTTAACTATAGGTTTATCATCTATATTTTGTTCTGAAATATTTAAATTTTTTATTAAAACTTCAAGAAAATCTAGTTTGTTTTTTATATGATCTTTTGAAATTCCATTATCTTTTGTAAGTAATTTTCCTATCATATTTTCCAAATTACTTAATCTGTTTTCAACCTCTTTATTATTAGATGGTTGTTTCTCTTTCTTTGATATATTTATTATGTCTTTAGATTTTATTATCCTTTCTCCTTCAAGTTGATTTTTTGAAATTATATGAAAATCTTTTATTCCTGTTGATCTCAAATAAGATAAAACTATATTAATATCACATTTAGTAATATCTAAATCAGCAGGGGTTCTAGTAGGAGGCACCCCAGGAAAAGAAACATAAAATCCTTTTTCTCTTATTCTAAGTATCAGTGTTGTATCCATTTTAGATATTCTTCGACCTTATTATTAGCAGTAAAATTATTACTAGGATAAGAAATAATTTCTCTATTTTTATTTAAAACTTTAGATAATGTTTTCTTTTGATCAGGATGTAATAACAATTCCGCAATCCCTAATTCAGTAATCCATTGTGCTGCTTGATGTTCCTTAGATATTTTAACTTGTTGATCTGGTTTGGTCATCTGACATAAATAATTATAACTTGTTGTCTTTCTAGTTCCTTGAATAGCATAATAAACAAACGTATCAATTAGTTCTATTGGAATAATATCTAATCCAGTTTCTTCTTTTATCTCTCTAATTACACAATGTTTTACATCTTCCCCATGAGGTTTATCACATTTTCCTCTTGGTAATTCCCAATGATTTGGCCAATGATCATCTTTGGCTCTTTTAATTAGCAAAACTGAATTAGTACCATTCTCATTTTTCATTATAACTGCTGATGCAACATTTACAAAAGTTTTAACATTTTGATCATCGCTTATCATAGTAAATACCTCTTTTAATTATATACCACCATATAAATCAGAAGATTCTTTTATACTATCAAATAGTTCTATAAGTTTAGAATACTTAGATCCATCTTTCTGTTTTACTTTTCTCAAAAGTTTTTCTATCTTTTCTTCTAAATCTTTCATATCTTTTTTATTACCCTCTAAAGCATCAATTAAATCTTGGGTATCTACATCATTTCTTTTTTTAGCCTGCCTCAATAATTTTTCATTATTTTTAAATTCACATAATAAATTACAATAATTAGCAAATAAACCATCTTGTGAAACTAAAAATCCTATTATATAACCAATATCTTTTGCTAATACAGCAGCTAAAAGACTTCCAGTCAATACACCTATCGTTACTCCAATAAAACCACCAAAACCAAGAACAGATGCCTGAGTATTTAATAAATCTCTACATTTTCTTTTGCATGGAGTAAAAAAGCCTTTAAAAGAATTCTCTTGTATTTTTTTTAATTTAATATCTAAAAAAGTATTCATGCGTCATCCTCCGCTATCTTATATACATATAGCTCTATAACCATATCAACTTCTAATTTAACAGAACTCTTTTTAACTAATAATTCATTTCCATTATTTTGTAGAACATAGTGATCACCATAAGTCATCTGCCCATATTTACTATTAACTACAATGAATTTTTTATCTTCTATTTGCTCTGGTAAAGTTATAATCAAATCACTAGTTGAATCATAATCAGCTTGTGTAACTGTATAAAAATATCTTATTTTAAATTTCAAGTTTTCAAGTGTTTCTTCTGCACAACCAGTCATAACAATATCATGAGTTGTTGAGTCAGAAACAGACATAGTAAACTTAAAATCTTGTTTAAGTTCAGGAATTGGTGTAATAATACTACCATCAGAATTAATAGGAACATCTTCATTGAATTTTGAAAAATTATGATACTGTGAATATACTGATCCGGTGTTAACGAATATATTAAAATCTTCTGCTAGATAGTTTGAATCTAATATTAACCAGGAAGGAATTTCTATTTCATAATGAACAGTAGCTCCTAATCTCCAATCTGCCATCGCATCAGCACCACCATATCTTGTGCTTGGATCACTAAATCCTGTAAGTTTATAAATTGGTTTAATATTACATGGAATTACTAATTGTTCTTTACCAATTGTTCTTACTAAATATTTATATGCTCCGGATTTTTCCCAATCTATTTTATAGGTTTCACCGGTATATTGATTTGTATACTGATAATTTATTAGCTCTTCTGGAAGAATAATAAATGTATTAAAATATTGAGGGTATATCCATCTATCCAATCCACCAAACACTTGTAGAAGTAACATTCTTAAATCACAATACTCATAAAAACTATTTAGAAGCATTAGTAATTCAATATCACCTTGTATTCTAATAAACCCAACTGTAATTAACATATTTGAATCTTTATATACTGGATCAAATACATACTTAATCATACCAGGAGCTAAATTAGGAAATCTCCATAATTGATGTCCGCCTGCATTTGAATCAGCTAAATCAAAATCTCCAGAAGGATTTAAAATCAAAGCTGGAGTCATGGGTTTGCTTATTTCTCTACCGTATTGACATTCTTTTTGAATGTATTCTACAGCTTTCTCATATGTTCCAATAACTGTAAACTCAAATCTGGGCCATAAATGCTTTGAAAAATAATCTAATGAATCTTTAAAAAAATTCGCAAAGACATTATGAATGTAAATGTAAATTTCTCTTTCTGTTCCGCCCTTATTATCTGTTGGGTTTGCTCCCATTATTTAATCTCCATCTTCTTCCTCAAGTCTAATAATTTTTTTATCATCTCCAGGAAATTGTTCTCCCAATCCTGCTTTACCAGCTTTACTATCAATATGAAACTCATTCAAAACATGCAACGCTTGTGTTGTAGCAATTTGAATTCCACTAGTCCTAACTATCTTTCTTCCTAATTTCTTAACTATATTCTGTCGTTCAGTAAGAATAAAAATAAATTCATTCATATATGAGTTCAAAGTAAAACCATAAATATTTAAACAATCAAAAAGAAATCTATTATCTTCTATCTCAATCTTTGAAAGTGTAATAGTTTCATTATGAATAAAGGAAACCTCTTGGTGATATTCTGGTTTTATACTTTTGAATTGGTTTAAAATATCTAAAGTAGTCTTTCTAAAATTATGAAGCTGCAAAAATGTTTCACAAAATTTAGACGACTCTAAATTCTTAAACATATTTATTTTAATACCATGAGATTCTTCTGACTTAATATTTGAATCAACGCTAAATAATAAAAAAGTTGATTTCTTATTAAAATAAAGTCCCAAGTCATAAAATCCATTTAGAAATGGTACTCTAATATTATAGCATCTATCAAATGTTTTTCCCATCTTCAGTGACATTCTTTATCTCCTAACCGAAATTCCAATCTGAGTTACCACTTTCTTTTTTAACTTCTTGTTTATTTCTTGCTACAATCAATTCTTTTGACATTAATTCGCTTTCTGCAGAAGAGAAAAATTCTTTATAGTTTTTAGAATGAATTTCAGGATTCCATGCATATAAAGCTTTAACCAATCCTTCACCAAACAAATCTAAATCAAAATCAGTATTCTTAAAGTCATATTTTTTATCGCCTAGCTTTTCAATGTATTGCATGAACTTATCTTTAACCTCATCTGGGATTTCACTACTATAAAATTTAACAATTCTCATTAAATTAGTTTCATCTTTATGTTTATCTACAGTAACTTTAGTTTTACCTTTTAGCATAAATTTAACAATTTCATCAGAAATATTATTCTTTTCTTGTATTTCTTTTACAATTTCTGGTTTTTTAAGATCAAGCCCTGTCTTATCCGCTACTTCGAACGGGACAATCTCATTTACAATTTGTTCTAAAGTAAACTTATTTTTAGATGGTAATTTTACATTCCCAGCTTCAAACATCTTTTTATGTAGATCTTCTATATAAGGAGTTTTTCTAACTACATTATCAAACACCTCATTAACTCCACTTCTAACATCTTCACTTGTAACAGTTGGGCAATTCATATCGTCTAATAACTTATAATACTTATCAAACACTCCAATGCTCTTATAATAATTAAATCTAGAAACTATCATTGTTTCTAAATGTCTTCCATCTTTATCATCTATAAAACTAAAAACAAATGGATCAGAAAAACATCTAAGTTGAAGATAGAATAATGCCTTATTAGCAATAATATCAGGGCTCTTTCCCTCAAGGCGTCTTCTAACATTTCTAATAAACAAATTGAATACTAGTAGATCATATGCTATTTCATTATTAGAATCCTTCCATGAACTACTTTTATATTTGAAAACAGGAACCTTATCAGGAAGAACAGCACCAGTGTTTAAATAATTTTTATATGAAACTAAAAATAGAATTTTTCCTAGATATGAAATTGACTTCATATCGTCTTCATTAATACCGCTCAAAGGTTTAAATGATTCATCATCAGAATATATTTTGCTACTAATTTCTTTATTAAATAAATCAACAGGATTAGTAGACATCATAAAGTTAATAAACAAATTTTCTAAATTACTTAAATCGTTTCCAATTACTTTTTCGACAAATGGACTATTTACTTTCATTATATCTTTCTTATCTATTTCAGCTTCAATCTCAGGTATCTTAACATTTCTCATATCTTCACCCAAAAATTTATCTAGATCATTAATTGTTTGTTGAACCGATTCAACTACATGACTTTCCGGTTCAGGTGCGCGGGTATCCTGGAATGATTCTTGAGATATTACCTGTGAACTAATACCTTTAATCAAAGATGGGAGTTGTTCGATTGTTTTAAATATGGTTGACTCAATTGTTTTTCCTAATAACATCAAACAAGTATCCATATACTTTTCTGTGAATTGTTTTATACAAGTCATAAATGCTTCAAATTGAATTATTAAAGGAATTATGACTCTAGTTAAATCAGTTTCATTACTTCTAATTTCTATCAAGACTAATCTTTCATTTGTATTTTTATCTACAAAAAATTTAAGATATAAAAGATCCTTTTGAAATTTTCTTTGAATATCAACAGCATCACCATTTAATGATAAAGTTTTGAAAGTTTTGATGAGATCATTACAACTAGATAGATGTAAAGTAATTGTTTTTTGATAGTTGTTACTGATTGATAGGGATAAAGATGGGGGATTGAAGGTATTAAAATCTTCGGTGTTTGTAACCATTGAAAGTCTTAGATAACCATCTGTACTATAATGTTTGTCTTTGAATGTAAAAAGAGTTTGATTAAACCATTTAGTATTCTCACTAATCATTCTACTTCTCCTTTCGTGCTACCTCTATTTTAAATTTGTTCTTAATCCTGATTTTTATATCTAGATAAATCAATATACTAATTCCTTTATCCAAAGGCCTTTCAAACCCGCCAGGGGTTTGAAAGGGTAAACTTAATCCTATATTTTTACCTATATTAATCTTTTATTAATCCTACATTTTTTTAATTTTTTCTTTTACTATTCTTTTACAAATAGTAAAAAATTAGATTCCTATAATATATTGTCATATATTATTAGGTACCTTAGGGAGATAGACTATAGAAACGAACTACTTTTTCATCAATGCAACAACATTAGATGCTTGTTTTTTCTTAGATTTTCTATATAGTTCATCAACCATTTTTACTGTTTGGTCTTTGGTAATACTCTCTCTTAGATAATTATCCCATTCAGATTTTATTGTTTTCTTAGTATTATTTACAAGCGAAATTATAGTAGTTAAACTTGTCTGATCAATATGATAATGTTTTATAGTTGAGTTTAAAGAGAAGTAATAATCGTTACTTTTAGAAAATAGATATTTAAAATTCTCATATGCACACATAATTAAATGTTGATATTTTCCAGTCTCCTCTAATAATCTTCTTTTCATAAATTGATTAAAATTTAAATTTTCCATTTCAAGAGAAATGGTTTTTGTCTTGGGGTCATATACTTTTACAGGAACATCAATTTTTGGTTTTGGAGCATAGTTTTTAATCCAATAAGAATCAACTAAATAAAAACTTTCACCATTAATTAAATTTGATGAACTCCATGAAATCTTATCTTTATTAAACTCTGCTATAGAATCTAATAATATTTTTTTCTTAATATCATCTTGAACAAGAACTACTTTTCCAATACATTTCTTATTTTCATTTAAAATTGATAAGTTTGATATAACCCCAACTTTTTTCTTGTAATTAACATATAGAGACTCAACCACATCTTCATTACAGTAGTGATTCAACAAAACCAAATGAGGCATTCCTACTCCTTATAATTTTCGATATATTTGGTTAACTCTATAATCATGTTCTGAAAAAACTTTTTAGGATCTTTAATATTTTTCTTTCCTAATTGACTAGATAGAATAGTTTTCATAGTCATTAAATATTTATCAACTTCAACTTTTACGTTGGTTCCATCAGCTCCTTTAACAGTAATTGGTTTTAATGGGCAAATATCTCCTGGTCTTACTGGAGGATGAATTATTCCACATTGAGGGCATTTATCAAATGAAGCTGATAATGATGGACTTGGGGGTGCTCCACCTCCTGGATTAATTTGTAATTGTCTAGCAAGACTTTGAGCTCTTATTTCATCTGCATCCATATTCTATATTCCTCCAAACGAATTTTGTATTTTGTTCTTAATTCAAAAATGATATTCTCAACGTATTTAGTGTGTGTTCTATATATATTAATATCTGAATAATTGATTTACACCTATGTAGTTAACTATTAAAAAGGAGAAACTAAGATGAAAAAAATTATGATTACGATAATGGTTTTTATTTTCACATGCGGGTCAGGATTGTGGGCAGATGATAAAAAGACAGGAATTAGTCCTCTAGACACTCCTGAAATATCAACACTGGCAGATGCGATAATAAAGTTGCAGCCAAGAACTACTCCGTTCGTTGCCAAGTTCATGTCAATGCATATTATCAATGAGAGTAGATTAAAAAAGCTTGATCCTGATTTGGTTGCCGCGCAGATGTATGTTGAGTCGGAATTCAACCCTAATGCGACTGGGCCTCCTATTAAAGGAGCTCAGAAAGGGGCAGTTGGGTTACTTCAACTTAGGTATGAGGTGTGGAAGGATCAGCCTGAGTTGAAAGACAATGGGGTGGATGTCAAGCATAAATTATATTGGATTGACTCCAATATAAAATGTGGGACAGACATCCTTGCGAAGTATCTGGCAGAAGCAAATGGAAACATAGCAGTTGCTTTATATCGTTATTACTGCGGGAACCCGAAACTTGAGAAAAAGCCGTGGGAGACGGAATATGTTTCCAAAATCTTGTATTACTATTTCAAGATTAGGGAGCATAGACTAAACGGCACTCCTCTTGAAACGGAGGAGATTGCAGCAGCTCCTGTTGTTGAAATACCAATTTCAGCTACTAAACCTGTAGCTGGAAAGAAATAAAAAATCAGGGGGTTACAGTCTTTATGATGTAACCCCTTTGATTTTTTAGAACAAAATGACATCCCACGATTTAGGAGGAAGAAGGATGACTAAAGCGAGTTTATTTTTATTAATAACTTTAGCCTTACTTTTAGGCGGTTGTGCCACAAATCAAATAACACAATTACAAGTAGTACAAGAAAAACAAATACCTATTATAGAAATAGTTGAAGTTCCATATCAAACAGAAGTTATATTATTAGAACCAATAAAAGATGTAGATCAAGCTATATTACATTCTAGAAATTTTAATAATGAGTCATGTGATGTTGCTATACAAAACAAACTTAAAAAAGCAATAGCAAATTATATTCTTACTCATTACCCAACAAGATGCCCATTTAAAACTGAAGAGATAGCTCACCATGTAGTTGAGTTATGTGATGAACAAGGAGTTGATATTAACATAATTATTGCTATAATGCAAGCTGAAAGCCAATTTGTTCCAGAAGCTACAAACAAAAGAAGTAAAGCTGCTGGACTGATGCAAGTTATGCCATTTTGGGCAAAAGATTTTAATATAAAAAGTAAACAAGAGTTATATGAAATTGAAACTAATATTTATGCTGGAATTAGAGTTTTAAAGATTTTTTTAGACGAGCATAATGGTAATATGACAAAAGCATTGTATCGTTATGTTGGCGGGTCTAAAAAATATCCTAATCAGGTTTTAGTTATATCAAAGAAGGTGTCTACCTTTATTGCATCAAATAATTGATAAGGAGACTGTGTGGATCTTAGTGAAGAACAGAATAAAATTATAGATTCACTATTATCAAATTTTCAAGGAAAATATTATGCTGCTCCTATTGTTACAACTATAGGAGGATATGCTGGCACAGGGAAAACAACTCTGTTATGTGAATTAAGAAGAAAAATACATGAGATGTCTCCAGGAACTAAAGTTGCTTTTTTAACATTTACCGGGAAGGCATCGTCGGTACTCAATGAAAAATTAACAAAAGGTAATTTTATTCGTAGTTGTGATTATATAGGAACTATACATAAATTATTATATATCCCTATTACTAAATTTGATGCAAGATTAAAACGACAAGTTATTGTTGAATGGCGAAAGCGAAGCGCGGATGAAATA
>Ga0315288_10005072_pt1 | contig 16759 bp, 12 predicted proteins | sample YL17G11_20_MG_FD_203454 | JGI IMG/M metagenome (GOLD analysis project Ga0315288, IMG submission 203454) | Sediment microbial communities from Yellowstone Lake, YNP, Wyoming, USA - YL17G11_20 | ecosystem: Environmental > Aquatic > Freshwater > Lake > Sediment | place: USA: Wyoming | collected... | reverse complement strand
AAAATCAATGCCTGAAATTGGATGCATTTGGACGTACTTTGGAATGCTTTGGACATACTTTGGAGTATCTTTGGAGTGCTTCTGAATGCGTTTGGATGACTTCTGATGACTTTGGATAACATCTGGGAACACCATGATGTTGTAGTTTGTTTTGAATTTTTGTTTTTTTGGTCATTCGAATTTGTTTCGGATTTCGAAATTAGTGCTTAGGATTTGGTTGCGGCTCTGCCGCGCTGGGTTGATGTGCTGAACAGAAGGCGGAATTATTTTTTGTTCTTTTCTATCTTATCCTGGATTTCTTTGCGGTGGACCGTTATATCCTCCGGTGCGGTTATGCCCACACGAACCCTCTTGCTGCGAATATCCACAATCGTAACCTCGATACGGCCATCAATAACAATCGATTCGTTTTCCCGCCTTGATAATACGAGCATTTTAAAATCCTTTTTTTTAGCAGCAGAAGCTTTTATTCCTTAATAAGCGACACTTTCAACGTGGAATTGAGGATATGCTGGCAGGGAATGGAACAATAGTAAAAGTTTAGTAAATGTTTATTTCAGAAAGCAGACGAGCCGCTGGGAGACTATGTCTGCGATTATCTGCAGTCTGTTATCTGGAAAATTGCAGACTTTGACGACGTTCTTATATTTGGCTTTTTCGGGCAGGATTTTCTCGAGCTGATTAGGCATCTTCTCGAAGAAGTTTTTATTGAAGATAAAATTATTCTGTTTTGGGAAAATGGCGACATAAAAGATATCGCCCTCAACAAGGTCCTGGAAGAAATGAGTGCCGAAAGATAATTCGGGCATGAGGTTGCCGCCTTCATAAGCCAGTTCGCCGAGTATGGTGACATTATTAATTTCTGAAAAGCTTACCGGTACGCCCAGCGAAGGCGTGGTCGTGCCCCATCGGCCTGGGCCCAGGAGCATGGTCGGAAGCTCTTCTTTGCTGGCAAGTTGTTTATTGAGCTGGCCGACAAGGCGGGCAACATCGTATTTCTGCGAGAGTTCGAGTGCTTCGTAGTTCTGCGGATGGACGTATATGACCCTTTTGATATATTGGGAGATTCCGCCGCCCATAAAATATCCTTCGCAGCTAAACAGGATTTTATTCTTCGAGATTCCTGATGGGATTTCGACATGCGGCTGAAGTCCTTTTGTCTGGAGCGGCCTGCACTGGAGAAGGTTGATGACGGGTTTATCGTTTTCTGCGAAGTTGACGGTAAATTCGACATCGACGGGATAGTTGTAATTTTTCTCGAGGGTCTTGAGGATTTTTTGCATGGTTTGCGGAAAAGTCGTTTCGGAAAGCAGTTTTTCAAAGGTGACTATCCAGTAGTGTTTATCCTTCATTTTGAGCTCTTTTGCTCTTTTGGCCATTTCGATATCCGGCACGGCAATTAAGTTCAGGTCGAGGCCGAGTTTTTCATTGAGCAATTCCTGAATGGGTACTTCCTTCAGGATGTTTTCTTTGATATCGAGCAAATCGACATGATGCTGGGAAAATCTTCTGATATCTTCCATGCCTGCAAGCGGTCGCAGCAGCGGTGCATCGAGAGCGACTAACCTTGGATAATCGTCTTCAACGCGGTTTACGGCCCGTGTGCCCAGCCCCATTACGAGTCTGACCATTCCTGCCTTTGGGTCCATATCCGGCTTCCAGACGAAGGTGTTGTGTGAGACGGCGACGCCGGCAAGGTCTGGCATAAAGAAATTATTATCGCGGTAGGAGCCGGAGACACGCTGGACGAGTAATGCCATCTGTTCATCCATCTGGTCGAGGCCTCTTTGGAGGCGATAGACGAGTGCATCTTCGTTCATTGTGCTTGCGTAGACCTTTCTCACGACATCTTCAAACTGCTGGTATCTTTGCTCCGGGTTTCCCTGGTTGACGCAGAAGAAACTTGAATACTTGCCGGCAAAAGCGTTGCCGAAGGCATCTTCGAGAAGTGAGCTTGAACGAACGATGATGGGAGACTGGCCGAAATACTCTATCATTTCCTGGAACTGTTCGCGAATCTGGTCTGGAAATTTGCCGTGAAGGAGCTTTTCCTTTAGTTCGGCAGCGACCTTGAAATAACCATCTTTTGTTTTTTGCTCCATGCGGAGTTTCCACCAGCCGTTCTCGACGATGTAGGTATAAAAGACGTCAGAGCCGACGTAAAACGAATCGTGCGGTTCGAACTGTTGAGCCCAGTCGGCGGATTTGTCCTTTGACATAATGCTGTTGGCCAGGAGCATACCGACGGCCTTTCCGCCGATAAAGCCGGTGCCGATGAGGCGGTTTTTGATAGTGAGCAAGTCTTTGAGGGAGAAGTTTTTTCTGGCCAGCGAGAGGATTTTTTTCTCTCTGCCTATCATTACTCTGCAGAGATGTTCTGCGGTCATTCGCTTATCCTGGAGGGAGGCATCTGCAAGTTCACAGAGTTCCTGTGCGCGAAGGAAGAGCCGGTCCCAGTAGTCGAGAGTTCTTTGAGCTGGTTCGAGGCCCTCGCGGGAGATATATGAAATAAGCTTGGTTGCATCGACGCTGCTTGTCAGTGGGACGAACTGGTCTTTTCGCTGGATGTGCGGCAGGTACATGGTGGGGGAGTATCGTTTCCAGACCTTGAGCGGATGGATGTAAAAGGTTTTTTCGAAATCGTAGAGGTCGAGCAAAAGCTGAGTTGTTTCACGTATTCGAGCGATGGTTTTGAATGAGTGGCTGTTTCGCAGCAGGGCGAAATAAGCGATGGTGTCGAGTTCGAAAAGGTATGGGCAGGTAATTAAAAAGAAGTTGCCTATCATCAAATCCGTGGCCCAGGTATTGAGCAAATCCGAAAGGCAGTCAAAGACGTAGAAGATTTCTTTTCCTTCCTTCGCAATTATGCTGTGTACCTGTATGGAAAAGGTTTCAAAACCACTGTCGGCATCGAGATTGTAAATGGATATGCCTTTGCCAGGCTTTACGAGGGGCTTATGTTTGGCAAATCGCATATAGACGAGCTTATGGCCGTCTTTGACGGCCTGTTTAACATAGGGGTTAACGAATCTGCCGTAATCGTCGATGCTTTCGACCTGCCAGACGACGTTATCGCCTTTTTGCAGGTTGTTGAGTATCGCATCCAATCCCTTTAAGCCGGTACTTGCCCATGGCGTCATAAGTAAAACCCTTGTCAATAGTGTTTAGTGTGTATATTACTATAGATGAGATAAGTTTGCTGGCAATTTAAATCGGTAAATATATTTTACCTGCCCTGAGCTTGTCGAATGGGGCGGTTGTACTTATAGTTACAAAATTGTAGCTTATTGCAATAAGTATACAATTTTGTTATTATAGTCGAGAGTTTTTGACGAAAGGAATGTTATGAAGACAAAACTTGCCGGCGAAGTGGAGCTTTTGGGCGATATATCGAGGGTCTTTGCCGAGTCGCTTGACCTCGAGATGACGCTCAAATCCATATTGAAATCGCTTGATACGCACCTCAAGCTCCAGCGGGGAACTATCACATTGCTGGAGTCGGAAACGGAGACCATAAATATCAAGGTAGCGCACGGGCTGAGTGAAAAGTCGAAGAAGCTGGGCAGCTATAAGGTCGGCGAAGGCATAACGGGACTTGTCGTGCAGACGGGCAGGGAAATCGTTGTGCCGGATATTTCCAAAGACCCGCGCTTTCTTCACAAGACAAAATCGCGAACGCCGATAGAAGGAAAAAGAATCGCCTTTTTCTGCGTGCCTATAAAGCTGGAAGGCAAAACCATCGGTGCGATGAGCGTGGACAGGCAGGCGGCAAAAGGGGATGATTTCGAGGACAATGTCCGGCTGCTGAATATTATTGCGACAATGGTGGCACAGGCAGTGAAGCTTAATAAGCTTGTTCAGTCGGAACGCCAGAAACTCAGCGACGAAAACGTTCGGCTTCGGCAGGAATTAAAAACGCGGTTCAATATCCATAATATGATAGGCAGCAGCAACGCTATTCAGCAGGTTTATCGTCTTATCGAGCAGGTTACGGATAGTATGGCGACAGTTTTGATTCGCGGCGAAAGCGGGACGGGCAAGGACCTTGTGGCTCATGCAGTCCATTATAATAGTATCCGTGCAAACAAGCCATTCCTTAAGGTGAACTGCACCGCTTTGCCGGATACGCTTCTGGAGAGCGAGCTTTTCGGGCATGAAAAGGGGGCTTTTACCGATGCGGGAGAAAGAAAACCTGGCAGGTTCGAACGGGCACATGGAGGCACTATATTTCTTGATGAAATAGGGGATTTCTCTGTGAATCTGCAGGTTAAGCTATTGAGGGTAATCCAGTTTAAGGAGTTCGAACGGGTAGGCGGGACGGAGACAATAAAGACAAACGTGAGAATCATAGTTGCCACAAACAAGAACCTTGAGGAGCAGATAAAACAGGGTCTTTTTCGTGAGGACCTTTACTATCGCATAAATGTTTTTCCAATTTATCTGCCGCCGCTGCGGGAGCGCAAGGATGATATAATGCTGCTGGCAGATTACTTCCTTGAAAAGTTTGCCAGCGAAAACAGCAAGAACATATCGAGAATTTCAACGCCTGCGATTGAGATGCTTACGAGGTATCACTGGCCTGGGAATGTAAGAGAGCTTGAAAACTGCATTGAGAGGGCGGTTTTGCTCTGTGACGGCGATGTGATTCGCTCGGAGCATTTGCCACCTTCACTTCAGATGATAAACAAGGCGCAGCCGGTGGCAGCAAGGTCGATGGTGGAAACGATTGAGAATCTGGAAAAAGAGCTAATCGTTGATGCGTTGAAAAAAACAGGGGGTCAGCAAAGAAAAGCTGCCATTGAACTTGGGATAACGGAAAGAACGCTCGGCTACAAGATAAAGAGGTACGGGATTCTGCCTAAGTTTTTGTAATGGAATCGCCTACAATTTTGTTTAGTATTTTAGAGTTATATACTAAAATGTAGTTTATTGGATTTGGCTGCACCGGCCGCATTGTTGTCGTAACATCTTATTTTAGCGGGGGTTAAATAAATTTTCTCCAAGCGTGTATTTACTGGCACACAGTTTGCGTAATAGCAATAAAGCGTGTGAGCATTTGATAGAGAAAGACAGGACTTATGCGTAGAAACAGGCGATGGATTTTGGCTGCGGCCCTTATGGTAGCTATGGTGAATCTGGCGGCTTTTGCAGAAGACCAGTCGGCTGCGGTAAGTACGCCGGCGCTGAAGATCGATACGGGTGATACTGCGTGGGTGTTGATTTCCACCGGCCTGGTAATGCTGATGACGCCGGGGCTTGCTTTCTTTTACGGCGGTCTTGTGAGGCGTAAGAATGTACTGGGTGTTTTGATGCAGTGCTTCATAGCGCTGGCAGCTTTGAGTGTTCAGTGGGTGTTGTTCGGTTATAGTTTGTCGTTTTCTCCGGGCAACTGGTTTATAGGCTCTTTGAAATGGATAGGATTGAACGGCGTCGGGTTTGAGCCGTACGTTGCTTATTCGGCCACGATACCGCATCAGGCGTTTATGATATTCCAGGCGATGTTTGCGGTTATTACGCCCGCATTGATTCTGGGAGCGTTTGCCGAGAGGATGAAGTTTTCTGCTTATCTGGTGTTTTCGCTGCTGTGGGCTACATTTGTGTACGACCCGCTTGCCCACATGGTGTGGGGACAGGGCGGGTGGCTGCGGGAACTTGGCGTCGCGGATTTTGCGGGCGGAACAGTCGTGCATATAAACGCCGGTATTGCGGCACTGGTAACGGCTATAGTGATAGGCAAGAGGAAATGCTATGACAAACATCCGACCCCGCCGCACAATCTGCCGTTCAGCGTGCTTGGAGCAGCACTATTGTGGTTTGGATGGTTCGGGTTTAATGCGGGAAGTGCGCTAGCGGCCAACGGCCTTGCGACCAATGCCCTTGTGGTGACAAATACAGCGGGAGCCATGGCAGCATTGACGTGGGCATTTCTGGACTGGCGGTTTAACGGAAACCCGACGATGCTCGGAACGATATCGGGCGCTGTTGCTGGACTGGCAGCAATTACACCGGCAGCGGGTTTTGTCGGAGTAGGAGCGGCGTTATTGATAGGAACAGTAGCAAGCATTCTCTGTTTTGCGGCAGTAGGTACTATCAAGCACAAATTCGGTTATGATGATTCGCTGGATGCGTTCGGAGTGCATGGAATAAGCGGGATATGGGGAACGCTTGCGACAGGGTTGTTTGCGACGAAGGCAATAAATGCAGTGGGCCCCAACGGTTTGTTAGCTGGGAACCCGAGGCAATTTACCATCCAGCTTATTGCGGTGGTTGTAACTGTGGTATATGTTCTGGTGGTTACGCTGGTCATCTATAAAGTGGTGGATTTGATTATCGGCGTGCGGGTTGTTGAAGTAGATGAAGCAATCGGACTGGACCTTACTCAACATAATGAACGTGCATATACGATGTTGGAATAAAGCTTGAAAGGAGATTCAATCATGAAATTGATAATAGCAATAATTCAGCCGCACAGACTCGAACAGGTAAAAGAGCAGTTGTATAAAGCTGATGTCCATTTGATAACGGTCAATGAAGTGCTTGGGCACGGCAGGCAAAAGGGCGTTACGGAGGTCTATCGCGGATTTAAGGAGACAGGGAACCTCCTGCGAAAGGTTCGCCTTGAAATAGCGGTGAACGACAATTTTGTAGAACCGACGATAAAGGCCATTATAAAGGGGGCGCAGACCGGCGAAATCGGCGACGGCAAGATATTCGTTGTTCCTCTGGAAGAGTGCGTCAGGATACGCACGGCTGAAAAGGGCAGCGAGGCGATCGGATAAAATAAGTTGGCAGTTTGCGGCAAATTGAATATGATATTAACCGTATTTTTAGTTTTTAGGAGAATTATATTATGTGTCAATCGAATGAACCGGTCACAGCAATATTCGGCTCGAATGTTTTCAACGATGCCGTGATGCGAGAGCGGTTGCCCAAGAACATTTACAAATCGTTCAAGAAGAGCATCTGCGGCGACCAGTCGCTGGACGCAGCGACGGCTAATGTAATCGCCAACGCGATGAAAGACTGGGCGATTGAAAAGGGCGCGACGCATTTTTGTCACTGGTTCCAGCCGATGACGGGAATGACCGCTGAGAAGCATGATGCGTTTATATCGCCGACGGCTGAAGGCACAACGGTAATGGAATTCAGCGGCAAGGAGTTAACTAAAGGCGAGCCGGATGCGTCATCGTTTCCGTCAGGCGGCCTTCGCGCAACATTTGAGGCAAGAGGTTATACGGCATGGGACTGCACATCGCCTGTTTTTGTAAAGAAAAAAGGCGACAGCGTGATTTTGTATATACCCTGTGCATTCTGTTCCTACACGGGCGAGGCGATTGACAAGAAGACGCCGCTATTGCGTTCGATGGATGCCCTGAACAAGCAGGCCATGCGTGTTCTTCGTGCATTAGGCAATACCTCATCGAAAAGGGTTATTGCAACGCTTGGTGCTGAGCAGGAGTATTTTCTGATAGACCGTTCGTTCTTCGAGAAGCGTCTGGACCTTGTGCTGACAGGCAGAACATTGTTTGGCGCTGCTTCGCCGCGAGGCCAGGAAATGGAAGACCACTATTTCGGCACTCTCCACGAGAGAGTGGCCTCATTTATGAGCGAGCTTAACATTGAACTTTGGAAGCTCGGCGTATCAGCCAAGACTCAGCACAATGAAGTAGCTCCTGCGCAGTATGAACTGGCGCCTGTGTTTTCAACTGTTAATATCGCAACCGACCATAATCAGCTTATTATGGAAACGATGCAGACTGTGGCATTGAGGCATAACTTCGTATGCCTGCTTCATGAAAAGCCGTTTGCAGGGGTGAACGGGTCAGGCAAGCACAACAACTGGAGTATAGTGACAAGCGACGGGGTAAATCTGCTCGAACCCGGCAATACACCTCATGATAATATGGTATTCCTTGTGTTCCTGTGCGGCATTATCCGCGCGGTTGACAAGTATGCAAAATTGCTGCGTGCAAGCGTAGCCAATGTCGGCAATGAGTACCGTCTTGGGGCAAATGAGGCACCTCCTGCGATAGTCTCGATATTCCTCGGCGGACAGCTTACCGATATTATGGAGCAGCTTGCAACAGGCGGGGCGAAGTCATCCAGGCAGGGCGGGGAATTGAAGCTGGGTGTTTCGACACTGCCTCCTCTGCCCAAGGACAGCACCGACCGTAACAGGACTTCGCCATTTGCATTTACAGGCAACAAGTTCGAATTCCGCATGGTGGGTTCATCACAATCGACGGCAGGGCCGATGTTCGTTCTTAATACGATTGTAGCCGATAGCCTTGAGGAGATTGCCGATACTCTTGAAAAGTCGGACCTGCCGCGACGAGCCGACGGCACGGCGGGCAATGTAAAAACAGCGGCTCAGAAGCTTCTGCAAAAAATCGCCAAAGAGCACTCGAGAATAATATACAATGGCGATAATTATGTTCCGCAATGGGTGGAGGAAGCAAAAAGGCGAGGTCTGCCTAACATGCGTTCCTCGGTGGATGCTCTCAATACCATTATGGACAAGGAAAATGTCGAACTGTTCAGGAAGCACAAGGTTCTGAGCAAGGCGGAACTGCACGCCCGCACGGAAATCCTGTTTGAGATATACAACAAGATGATAAACATCGAAGCGTTGACCATGCTCAATATGGCTAAGCGTCAGATTCTGCCTGCGGCTGTCAGTTATTCGGGAAAACTTGGTAGGGCAGCAAAGAATGTCAAGGCGGCCGGTGTTTCGAGCGAAACACAAGTCTTAATGTTAGAGAAGGTTTGCGGTCTGATAAGCTCATTGGATAGCGCAATTGAAAGTCTCGAAGATGCGGTTACCAAAGCAGGCGCCATCAAGGATGCGCCGAAACGGGCAGCCCAGTGCCATGACAGCGTCAGGCCTGCAATGCAGGCGGTACGTCAGGCGGCTGACGAGCTTGAAAATATCGTTGACGCCGAGTTGTGGCCTCTGCCTACATACGCGGAAATGCTTTTCCTGAGGTAAAACAAATAAAGGAAGTGCTGTTTTATATATGACACTAAGGGTTGCATTAGGACAATTTAATGCCTCTGTCGGCGATATCGCAGGCAACGTTAAAATAATGCGCAGGTTCTACGAGCAGGCGGTGAAGTCAAACGTTGACATACTGGTCTTTCCTGAAATGGCAGTCTGCGGCTATCCGCCGGAAGATTTGCTTTTGAAAAATCACTTCCTCGAGGAAAATCGCCTGGCCATTGAGCAGATGGCCAAAGATTGTCCGAAAAAAACTGTTATTGTCGGTTTTGCCGAGGCAGGCCTGCCCCTTAGGGGTGACAAAGGGTATTTCAATTCGCTGGCGGTGCTCGAAAAAGGCCAGATAAAAAAGATTTACCGCAAGTGCATCCTGCCCAATTACGGCGTCTTTGACGAGCGGAGATATTTCAGGCCCGGGACGGGCTCTGCAATCGTAAACGTAAACGGGATGGCGGTGGTGCTTACAATCTGTGAGGATATCTGGCATTTAGAATGGATGGACAAATTCCTCAAGGAAATCCGCTGCAAGGATATCATTATAAATATATCGGCATCTCCTTTTTATATGGGCAAGCTCGACAAAAGGCAGGAGGTTCTTCACCACTGTGCCACGTATTTCGATTGTGCGGTTGCATACTGTAATCTTGTCGGCGGACAGGATGAGCTTGTTTTTGACGGCAGGAGTATGTTCCTCGATTCCACAGGCGCGGTTATCTGTCGGGCAAAGGCCTTTGATGAGGATTTGCTTATTGCCGATATTGATTTGGCCGACGGCAAAAGAGTGATGGTAAAAAGCGCGGCCCGGCAGCCGATGCCTGAGCCGATGGACGCTGTTGCAGAAGTTTACGGGGCATTGGTATTAGGCACGAGGGATTACGTATTGAAGAACGGTTTTGGCAAAGTAGTAATCGGTTTAAGCGGCGGAATCGATTCGTCTCTTACCGCCGCTTTAGCGGTGGATGCTCTCGGTGCACAAAATGTTCTCGGCGTAACGATGCCGTCGAAGTTTAACAGCCCCGATACAATAAGCGATGCCGAAAAGGTGGCGAAAAATCTGGGCATTGAGTTCAGGACAATACCTATTGCATCCGTGCTCAACAATTTTAACGATACACTCTCTATAGTCGAGGGTTGGAAGGATTCCGGTATTGCTTATGAAAATCTTCAGGCAAGAATCCGCGGCACGATACTGATGTCACTTAGTAACCGGTTTTCCTATATGGTGCTGACGACGGGCAATAAAAGTGAAACAGCGGTTGGTTATTCGACCCTTTATGGCGACAGCGCAGGCGGTTTTGCGGTGATAAAGGATGTACCCAAAACAATGGTTTACGACCTTGCCCGGCATGTGAATAAAATCAATAATAAAGAGCTTATCCCGCAAAGTGTAATCGACCGTGTTCCCTCGGCTGAGCTTAAGGAAGGCCAGAAGGATACCGATTCGCTGCCTGAGTATGATTTGCTCGACAGGATAATTAAAGGGTATATCGAAGACGACAAATCGCCTCAGGAGCTTATAAAGGAAGGCTTGCCGGGGGATGTCGTCAAGCGGGTTGTCCGCATGATTGACATCAACGAGTACAAACGAAGACAGTCGCCGCCCGGCGTCAAAATCACGCCGCGTGCGTTTGGCAAGGACAGGAGAATGCCCATAACCAACCGTTATACCTCGCAGTAAGATGCCCGAAAAGGATTTGCAAAAGTAGTAATTTCTTCATAGACCTCATCAGAAAGAACTGATAATGCCGAAACGCAAAGATATTCACAAGATACTGATAATAGGGTCGGGCCCGATTGTAATAGGGCAGGGCTGCGAATTTGATTATTCCGGCGCACAGGCCTGCAAGGTCTTAAAGCAGGAGGGCTATAAGGTCATCCTCATCAACAGCAACCCCGCCACAATTATGACCGACCCTGAAATGGCTGATAGAACCTACATCGAGCCGATTACACCTGAGATAGTCGAAAAAATAATCCAGAAAGAAAGACCCGACAGTCTGCTGCCTACGCTGGGCGGTCAGACCGGCCTCAATACCGCGGTTGCTCTTGCCGAAAGAGGCACATTGAAAAAATATAATGTCCGTCTACTCGGCGCAAATCTAAAGAGCATTAAAAAAGCCGAGGAAAGGGACAGGTTCAAAAAGACCATAGAAGATTGCGGTCTGGCGGTGCCGAGGAGCGGCTATGCACATTCATGGCAGGAGGCACAGGAGGTTGTCAAACAGCTCGGCTTTCCCGTCATTATTCGTCCGTCATATACACTGGGCGGGATGGGCGGAAACATCGCCTATAACGCCGAGGAATACAAAGAATTTATCCAGTGGGGTCTGAGTTTAAGCCCCACAAGCCAGGTCCTCGTCGAGGAATCGGTTGCCGGCTGGAAGGAATACGAGCTTGAAGTGATGAGGGACTGCAAAGACAACGTTGTTATCGTCTGCTCCATCGAAAACTTCGACCCTATGGGCATTCACACCGGCGACAGCATTACCGTTGCTCCGGCACAGACACTTACCGATAAAGAATATCAGATAATGCGTGATGCGGCCATTAAAATCATAAGGGCTATCGGCGTCGAGACGGGCGGCTCGAACATCCAGTTTGCAGTCCACCCCGATACCGGCAAACTTTACGTAATCGAAATGAACCCGCGAGTTTCGCGAAGCTCCGCACTTGCCTCAAAGGCGACCGGCTTTCCTATCGCAAAAATTGCCTCGCTGCTTGCGGTCGGCTATACCCTGGATGAAATTCCAAACGATATTACAAAGAAAACGCCTGCCTGTTTTGAGCCGACGATAGATTATTGTGTCGTAAAATGGCCGCGTTTTACATTTGAAAAATTCCCAAGGACAAGTCCCGAACTGACCGTCCAGATGAAATCGGTCGGCGAGGCAATGTCTATCGGCCGAACATTCAAGGAGGCGCTGCAAAAGGCCATAAGGTCTCTCGAAATCGACCGCTATTCCCTCGACAATAAACACATCAGCCCTGAACTTTCGGCGCATCAGTTAAAGGACAAGCTCCGCACCAACTGCTGGGACAAAATCTGGTATGTCGCCGAGGCATTTCGAAGGAATATCTCTACGGAAGAAATTTTTAACCTCACCAAAATAGACCCCTGGTTTCTTAACAACATCAAAGACATTGTCAAACTTGAGGAAAAGATAAAATCGCTCAGTCTGCAGAAGATTGATGCAGTTATGATGCGCAAAATCAAGGAATACGGCTTTAGCGATAAGTACCTTGCATCTTTAATGGGCGTAACCGAACCGCAGTTCAGGAAATTCCGCCGGTCGCTCGATGTAAATCCAGTTTATAAAACAGTCGATACGTGCGGAGCAGAATTTGAGGCAAGCACCCCGTATCTTTATTCAACTTATGAAAAAGAATGCGAGGCCAATCCTACAAAAAAGCGAAAGGTCATTATCCTCGGCGGCGGGCCCAACCGAATCGGGCAGGGCATCGAATTTGATTACTGCTGCGTTCATGCCGCATTTGCTCTCAAGGAAATCGGCGTCGAATCCATAATGGTCAACTGCAACCCCGAAACAGTAAGCACGGACTATGACACCTCTGACCGGCTTTATTTCGAGCCGCTTACCTTCGAAGATGTAATGGCAATTGTGGATATAGAAAAGCCGGATGGTGTGATTGTGCAGTTCGGCGGCCAGACCCCGCTCAAACTCGCCGTGCCTCTTGAAAAGGCAGGGGTAAAAATCATCGGTACATCCCCTGACAGCATAGATATGGCTGAAGACCGCAAACGATTCAATAAACTTGTCGAAAGGCTAAAACTTCTCCAGCCGGAAAGCGGTACGGCGACATCCTATGATGAGACGCTGCAAATAGCCAATAAGCTGGGTTTCCCCCTGTTGATTAGGCCTTCATTTGTCCTGGGCGGAAGGGCGATGGAGGTTGTCTATGACGAGTCGGCGCTGAAGGCCTGCGTCGAAAGGGCAATAGCAGTTTCAGGCGAACATCCGATTCTGATTGATAAATTTCTCGACGACGCCACCGAACTTGATGTCGATGCCATCAGCGACGGCAAAACGGTTGTTATCGGCGGCATAATGGAGCACATCGAAGAGGCAGGCGTCCACTCAGGCGACAGCGCCTGCTCGCTGCCGACAGTCAATATCAGTGAAGAGCTTCTAAATGAAATCAGACGTCAGACAAAACTGCTGGCATTGGCGTTGAAGGTAAAAGGCCTGATGAATATCCAGTTCGCCATAAAGGATGGCAGGATTTATATCCTCGAGGTAAACCCGCGTGCCTCGCGAACAGTGCCTTTTGTCAGCAAGGCCATCGGTGTGCCTCTTGCCAAAATTGCAGCAAAGGTAATGACCGGAATGACGCTCAAGCAGTTGCATTTTACAAAAGAAGTCCGCCGAAAATATTTCTGCGTCAAAGAAGCGGTATTCCCCTTCCTCAAGTTCCCCGGCATCGATACAATACTTGGCCCTGAGATGCTTTCGACAGGTGAGGTGATGGGCATATCCGATAACTTCGGCATTGCTTATGCCAAATCGCAGATTGCGTCAGGCAATACTCTGCCTCTGCAGGGCAGTGTCTTTATCAGCGTCAAAGACGCCGACAAGAAAAAGGCCGTCGATGTCGCCCGCAAAATGAAGGATATGGGTTTTAAGATTCTGGCCACCAAAGGCACCTGCATCGAGCTGATTAAAAACAATATACCTTCAGAGTTTGTATTGAAAATGAGCCAGGGCAGACCAAACATCGTTGATTTAATCATTAATGGAAAAATAGACCTTATTATAAACACCACTATCGGCAAACAGACGATAAGCGATTCATTTTCAATACGCAGGAGCGCTCTGGATAGGCAAGTACCTTACGTAACAACAATACGGGGCGCAGTGGCTGTCACAAGGGCAATAATCGCAATGAGACAGGAAAAAATTAACGTAAAACCGATTCAGTTGTACTACCGAAAGTAAGCGCCATAAGGCGTCCTGTGGAGAAAAAAAAATAAGTGAAAGCTATTTTATTGCTTGAAGACGGAACGGTATTCGAGGGGACAAGCTTCGGCGCAAAGGGGCAAAGTTGCGGCGAGGTCGTTTTCAATACGGCGATGTGCGGCTATCAGGAAATCCTGACAGACCCATCATATTATGAGCAGATAATAACGATGACCTATCCCCTGATAGGAAATTACGGCACCAACACCGACGACAGTGAATCGCGAAAGGTTTTTGCCGCCGGTTTTATCGTAAAAGAAAACTGCGATTATCCGAGCAACTGGCGAAACACAGAATCGCTCAGCGACTATCTCAAGAGAAACGGCGTTGTCGGCCTTGAAGGTATCGATACCCGCAAACTCGTCAGGCACATCCGCACAAAAGGTGCGATGCGAGGCATCATTTCCTCAAATCAGTTTGATGTTAAAGCCCTGACAAAAAAGCTGCGACAGTATCCCGGCCTCGTCGGAAGAGACATCGTAAAAGATGTAACTGTCAGAAAATCCTATGCCTGGGAGCACGGCGTCGTTGATGTGCTGAATAATTCGGAAAATAAGCCGGCGAAAAAATATAAGGTCGTTGCCTTTGATTACGGCATCAAACAGAATATTCTTCGCCTGCTCTGCTCGCACGGCTGTGATGTCTGTGTTGTGCCTGCCGACACGCCTGCTAAAGAGGTGCTGGCAAAAAAGCCCGACGGCATTTTTTTAAGCAATGGCCCCGGCGACCCTGCTGCGGTAAGTTATGCGATTGATATTATCAAAGACCTGCTCGGCAAAGTCCCCATTTTCGGAATTTGCCTGGGTCATCAGCTCCTTGCCCTTGCCCTTGGCGGCAAAACATACAAGCTCAAATTCGGTCATCGCGGCGCAAATCATCCGGTAAAGAACCTAAAAACCGGCCAAATTGAAATTACCAGCCAGAATCATGGTTTTTGCGTCGATTTGAAATCGCTGAAAAATAAAAATGTCGAGCTGACTCACATAAATTTAAATGACCAGACGCTTGAGGGTTTCCGCTGCAAAGGTATTCCGGCTTTTTGTGTCCAGTATCATCCCGAGGCCTCGCCCGGCCCGCACGACTCAAATTACCTCTTCGATAACTTCATAAAACTAATGACTAAAAGAAAATGACAAGTAAAACTCTATGAGTCGTAAAAAAGTATTTCAAATTCAGCTATAATATCAGCGTTTTCTTCTCAACCTGTGGTGAGCATAGCCGAACCACATCACCGCACCGGGGCAAGAGCGAAGACCGTAGATGGTTTTTTTCTTATCCTCTGCCAATTATAGGCTCAATATCGATAGTCGTCTGATACCTTCCTTGATATTGGTTCGAACAGCGCCCTCATGCGCTTTTTCTTTTCTTTCATCATCAAAGAGTGAACTCAACCACGCCGCTCTGTAAGCTGTCGCAAAAGTATTAGACCAAACAGGCGCGTGTGTCTTTGCGTTAGTCAATTCCCATTTTGTCTCCATGCGTACATTAATATTAGCTCCATGCCATGGTTGGTCATAGCTCAGAATCGTGACATCAAGAATATAGTCCGCACCGTCGCCCTTCGTCACAGTCTGGAAAACACCTGATTTTGCCAAAGCTCTACTTAAAGCTTCGGTATACGCTGTGTTTGATATTTGCGAGTCCCATAGAGGTTTAGCGTCGATACCCCCTGTAGATTCATTTACGCTGACAGTATAGGGATGCTTATTCACCACTTCAAAATCTCTCGGCACCATTTTGCTCGCCTGTGCTGCACAACCACTGGCAAGCAAAATCACACTCAAATAGGCCAAAACTAATACACTCACTATAATATTTTTTCTTGAAAACATCCGTTTCATTTTTATCTCCTTGTTAGCAAAAGAACATTTTTTTGTCTCTACCTTTTCACCTCATTTATTTTTGGTTCGGCAATTGCTCCAAAAAGCGAGCAGTTTCCGACAGTTTGGCGTTGTCCAGAATTTCGTCTACGGTAGGCTCCCTTCCCTTCGTCGTTTTAAGAGTCATTGTTTGGTTTCCAAGGGCGCAATGTTTTCCAGCGGCAATCATGAACAGGTGGTTGTATCGGGTATGCAGAGCTCTGATTTCAGTTTCCTCAGCTTCCAAGATGTCCTTCTCAAACCACGGGTAAATCAATAACGCACCAAACACATTTAGTCCTTGATTTCTCGCTTCCCTTTCCTTTATTTTTGCCGGTTTTAGTGCTATTTCTCTCATTGCCACGGCCATTTCGATTTTGAGTTCCTCACAACTTAGTGCATTGTCGCCTGGCATATAAGATAGAACTGGATTTGGAGTTCTACCACTACAACCAAGATAGAATATGCAACAAACCAGGCTGACAAAAAGTGCTGTCTTTCTCATTTAAGTCCCTTTCAAAATTAAAATAATTAATTCCCGAAAACTCACTATCTGCTTCTTATACCCTGACACTTAACTCGTGTCAAGATAAAAAACCCATAAATTATGGGCTATGGCTACAAAATCCCAGCATAGTATGATGTATCAAATTTTGCCTCATTTTCTTAGAGAACTGAGGCAAAAAGCAGGTTTAACCCAGCGGGATATCGGAAAAATCCTCAAAAAACCCCAATCTTACGTACATAACTGCGAAGTAGCTAACAGACGAGTCGATGTAACTGAATTTATGGCCTGGTCAAAAGCCTGTGGGATTAAACCCGAGAAAGCCTTTGCCGAGTTGTTAAAACTCTTTGAGGGAATATTCTAAAAACAGTGCCTAAAAGCTGCTATCGACCAGAAACAAGCGACCATCGACTTTCCCTGC
>Ga0315288_10005071_pt1 | contig 16760 bp, 13 predicted proteins | sample YL17G11_20_MG_FD_203454 | JGI IMG/M metagenome (GOLD analysis project Ga0315288, IMG submission 203454) | Sediment microbial communities from Yellowstone Lake, YNP, Wyoming, USA - YL17G11_20 | ecosystem: Environmental > Aquatic > Freshwater > Lake > Sediment | place: USA: Wyoming | collected... | reverse complement strand
CCGAAGACGGGGCAGCGAGGCTCAGTTCGCCGACTCGCTGCCGGGCTCGCGGCCTTCGGCGACGTCTTCGGCTTCGCTCAGGGTCACGGAGAGGCAGCGGGAGACGCCTTGCTCCTGCATGGTCACGCCGTACAGGACATCGCACGCCTCCATGGTGCCGCGGGCATGGGTGATGACGATGAACTGAGTCTGCCCGGACATGTCCCGCAGGAGGTCGGCGAAGCGGAAGGTGTTCGCCTCGTCCAGGGCGGCGTCGATCTCGTCGAGTACGCAGAACGGCGGCGGTTTCACCTGCAGCATCGCGAACATCAGCGAGATGGCCACCAGCGACCGCTCCCCCCCGCTGAGCGAGAGCAGGTTCTGCATCTTCTTGCCCGGGACCTGGACGTTGATCTCCACACCGGTCTCGAGGATGTTCTCCGGATCGGTGAGGATCAGCTCCGCAACGCCTGTGCTCTCCTTGGCCGCTTCGTCCGCGACGAACAGCCGGGAGAACACCTCCTGGAACTTGCCGGCCACCGCGGTGAATGTGGACATGAACTGGTCCCGCGTGGCGGCATCGATCTCCGCGATGATCTCGCGGAGGTTGTCTCGTGCCCGGGTCAGATCGTCGGCCTGCTCTGACAGGAACCTGCTCCGCTGCGAAAGCCGGTCGAACTCCGCAATCGCGCCCAGGTTCACATCGCCGAGATCGCGCAGCCGGCTACGCAGCTCGCGGGCTTCCGACGACGCCATGCGCTCGTTGTCGATCCGCCCGGCTTGGTCTGCCGCGGCCTCCACCGTCATCTCGTACTCCGTCGCCAGCCGCTCGACGATGGTGCCGAGGGAGGTCTCGTTCCGCGCGCGGCGCACCTCGGCATCCTGCAGCTTCGCCTGAAGCTCGGGTACCGACCGGCGGGCCTGCCGAACCAGGTCCGATGTCTCCGTGGTCTGCGCGATGAGATCGGCGCGCTCGCGATTGCGCTCATCCAGCTTCGCCTGCAGCTCGTCCGCACGCCCGTTGAGGCCGGCCAGTCGCGTGTCCAGCTCGCCGGACACTGTCTGGTTGTCCTGCGCGCCCTCGCCGATACGTGCCAGCTCGCGGCCCACCATGGCCTGGCGTGCCGACGCGTGCTCCTCCTCCTGCGTGAGGCGGCCGGCCGCATCGGCAAGGCTCTCGAGCCGCTGTCGCGCTTCGGCAAGCTCCAGGTAGCTGGATGCGACCGCGGCCGCCGCCGCATCGCGCCGCCGCGCCAGCTCGCCCAACTCACCGGTCGCCGAGTCGGCGTCCGCATTGGCCACCTGCCCGGCCTCCCCGGAGAGGAGCGCTTCGAGCGCCGCCCGGAGCTCGGCCGTGCGACGTTCGTTCTCCGCACACCATGCGAGCGCCGACTCCCGCTCCCCCTCCAGCCGACGCTGGTCAACCAGCAGGGCCTCGCGCGCTGTGCGCTGCCGCGCCAGGTCCGCGGCGATCCGTCCCAAGTCCGTCCGCAGCCCATCGAGATGCCGCTGCCCTTCACGGATCTTGCCCTCCGCCTCGGCGCATTGGGACTCGGTATCCGCGCGGTCCGCGGCGATGGCATCCCGCTCCCGGGTTAGTTCCTCGATCCGCGTAGCCAGCTCCGCCATCTCGTTCGCCCGGGCGAGCGGATCGTCGGCGCGCGAGTCCTCTCGTCCGCCTGTGACCTCTCCGCCAGGCAGGAAACACTCGCCGGACAGCGTCGCCGCCGCGAACGCGCCGCGGCTCTCCGCGATGACTCGCCCGGCCGTCTCGCGGTCGTCCACCACCACAACTCGACCGAGGAGGTGGCGCATCGCCGGCGCACACCGTTGGTTGAACATGCACAGCCCCGGCGCCAGCCCATGGACGCCCCGTCCTCCGGGTGGCGTTGGTTCGCCGCCGATGCCGCCCGATATCGCGTCCAGAGGAAGCAGTGTCGCCCGGCCGCCGGGTGAAGCCGCAAGGTAAGCCAGGGCCACCTCCGCATGGTCCCGTGTCTCCGTGATCAGGTACTGTGCCCGCTCGCCCAGCGCCGCGATGATCGCGGCCTCGTATCGTTGCGGCACGTGGACGAGGTCCGCGACGGCGCCCAGAATGCCCTGCACCTCTCCGGCGCGGGCCGCCTCCAGCAGCGTCTGTGCACCCCGGGCGATCCCGTGGAAGCGCTCGTGCAGCTCACGCAGCGTGCCCAGCCGCGAGCCGAGAGCATCGATCTCTCGCTCGCGGGCGTTCTCGCCCTGCCGAATCTGCTCCAGGTCGGCGCGGCGCTCAGCCAGCTCCGCCTGCGCCTCCTCCAGAGCGTCCTGCAAGGCCGTAATGCTGCGCCGAGCCGCGCTGTCCTCGCCCTCCAGCGGGGCGAGTGTGGCGGAAACGTCTCGGACGCGGGCCTGCAGTGCGGTCAGCTCGCCCTCGATTTCGCTGATGCGGTCCAGACGCTCAGCCTTCGCCTCCTCGGCCGCGCGTAGGCCGCGTTGCAGATCGGCCTTCCTGGCGGCAAGCGCCGCTGTCGAGGCGGCGCGCGCCTCGCTCGCGGCTGCCGCCCCCTCAAACTCCTCAGTCGCCGCGTCGCCAATTGCTTCCAGCGTGGCACGGCGCCCCTCCAGCTCATCGAGGCGGATGCGCAGCTCGGCGGCCTGCGCCTCAAAGGCCTCGCGCTCCATCGGCAGCTCAGCCAGGCGATCGGCGAGCGCGCGACGTTCCTCCTCCAAGCGCTGCCGGTCCGCATCGAGCGCTCCAGCGCGCTCCTCGCGCACGCGCCGGTCGCCCTGGGCGGACGCGCGCTGCCCCAAGACCTGCCCCAGCTCGCGCCGTACCTCGTCGAGCGCATCCTCCACGCGCGTCAGCTTGCTGCGCAGCAGCGTCTCGTCGGCCTCCAGAGCGGCGGCGGCGGCGTTCAGCCGCTCGGCGTCTGTGGTGAGGACGTAGACCTCGTGCTCGAGCTTCCCGATCTCGTGCGCGCGGCGCCGATGCTCGAGGGCCAGCAGCCCAACGGTCAGCTCCCGCAGGCGCTCGGATGCCTCACGATACTCGCGGGCAGCCTGGGCTTGCTGTTCCATGGGCTCCAGCTGGCCCTCGACTTCGCTCAGGATGTCGAGCACGCGGTTGAGGTTGCCCTGCGTGGCATCCAGCTTCTGGAGGGTTTCGTTGCGCCGCGAGCGATAGCGCGCGATGCCGGCCGCTTCCTCGAACAGCGCCCGCCGGTCCTCCGGGCTGGCGCTGAGCGCGCGATCCACCTCGTTCTGGCCGATGATGGAGTAGGCGCCGCGTCCGATGCCCGTGTCGAGAAACAGCTCCTGCACATCCCGGAGACGGCACCGCGCCTTGTTGATGGCGAACTCGCTCTCGCTCGAACGGAAGGCGCGACGCTCCACGGAGACCTCGGTGAAGTCGATACCGAGGGCGGCGTCCACATTGTCGAGCACCAGGGTCACCTCGGCCATGTTCAGCGGCCGGCGGCCGTCGCTGCCAGCGAAGATGACATCGGTGAGCACGGATCCGCGGAGGCTCTTGAGCGACTGCTCGCCGAGCGCCCACTGGATGGCGTCCGCGATGTTGCTCTTGCCGCTGCCGTTGGGGCCGACGATCCCGATGATGCCCCTGGGCAGCTCCAGCGCCGTGGAGTCAGCGAACGTCTTGAAACCCGTCAGGTGAAGGGACCTAAGATGCAACGGGTGATCCTCCGGCTCGACCGGTCGGCATGAGGAGGCGCCGATCCCGGCGAGTCCCCAGTCGTTCTGCGATGGTATGCCCGACAGTGTAGCCGACGCATCGCCACCCCTCAAGAGGAGGCCGAGACGCGCCCCCCCGCTCCGGCAGGCCTCGCGACTTCCGGGCGCGAACTCCCGGGCAACCGCGAAAGCGCTGGGCGGAGGCGGAGGACTATGCGCCGCAAGGGGCTCCTGCTCGTGAACACGGGCAAGGGCAAAGGGAAGACCACGGCTGCGCTCGGCGTGGCACTTCGGGCCCTCGGCCATGGGATGCGCGTCTGCATCATCCAGTTCCTCAAGGGGCGCTGGAAGACGGGCGAGTCGAGGGCTCTTCGTGCATTCGGCGGCCAGGTCGAGCTTCACACACTGGGGCGAGGGTTCACCTGGCAGTCGGAGAACCTCGAGGAGGATACGCGGATCGCCCGGGAGGCCTGGGCCTTCGCTCGAGGGGTCCTGGCCGATGGGCGATACGACTTGGTCATCCTGGATGAGCTGACCCATCTCGTCTCGCTGAACATGGTGGATGAGGCGGACGTGCTATTGGCTCTATCCGCGCGGCCGGCGGCGATGCACGTCGTGATCACCGGGCGAGATGCCTCGGAAGGCCTGGTCGCCGCAGCGGACCTGGTGACCGAGATGGTCGTGGTGAAGCATCCGTTCGACTCGGGCGTGAAGGCCCAAAGGGGCATCGAGTTCTGACCGTGCGGCCAGAGCGACGCCGAGGGCGCACCGGAAGTTGAGGGTGAGGGAGATGCGGCTGATTGCCATAACGACACTCGTTGGCGGCGCGGCGTTCGGGGCGGACTTGCCGGACGGGTGGCGGGCGGTCGCGGGCGACGACTGGACCACGCGAGTCGACATCGGCCCGCTGCTGTACCATCCCGCGGGCCCCGGGCTGGCGACGGCTGTATGTGAGGCTGCCACGGGCGCCGCCGGGGCGTTCCGGTGCCGCGTGGAGCCCGGCCTGGGCGTGAAGCAGTGCGGGATCCTCTTCTGCGCGACGCGCGATCTCGAGGATGGCTTGTGGCTCACGCTGGGCGGCAATCTCCCGGTGGGCGGCCTCGTTCTCAAGTCCGTCGCGGGTGAGGTGCTCTGGGAGGACTCCTGGGCGCCGTGGACGCCCTATGGCGCGTACGTGCTGGAGGGGATTGCCGAGCACGGTCGCGTCCGGGTGCAGCTCCTCGCACATGACCGCAGGACGCTCATCTCGCAGTCCGACTGGATCGAGGCCCCCGCGCAGGCCACCGACCGCGCGGGGTATCTGGGCGTGTTCGCGGAGGGGGGCTCCGCCCGGTTCGCGCAGCCCGAGCACACGGATGAGCCCCTCGCCGCGATTACGGATGACGCACCGAACAAGCGTCGCCTTGTCTCCTCAGCCGATTCGCCCTGGCGCACCTTCGGGGACGGGAACTGGATGTGGACGGACAAGACGCACGCTCGCATCCGTCAGTATGCCTCCGCGGACCGTGCGTGGGCGGTGGATACCGGCGTGCGCGGCGGCCAGCGAACGTGGCGATCGGCCGTGCGTGTGTCGCCGGGCGCCGGAGGCGCGGGCATCGTGGTCCTGGCCGGCGATGATGCCACCGGGGGAATCCTGTGCTGGCTTGGCGGTACCCATGGCGCGGGATGCCTCATGCTCTATCAGAACCTGGGCCCGGGACGGCTGGGCTCGGCTCTGTGGGCGGGCGAAGAGGACAAGTGGCACTATGACGAGGACTTGGTCATCGAGACCGAGACGACGGAACGCCAAGTCCGTTCGCGCTTGATCGCGGCAGACGGCGCAGTGTGCACGGAGAGCCCATGGGTGGACCTCCCCGCTGAGGATGTGGCCCGGGAGGGGTGCATGGCGTTCCACACTTGGCTCGGGAGCGCCGGGTTCTGGGGCTTCGAGGGGGATGCAGCCATCGCCTCCGCCGCTGCCCCCGCCGCTGCGGCCGGTGACTGGATCACCATCGGCCCGGGGGCCTGGCCGCACGTCGAGGCGGACGAGCCCGGCGCTGTCGAGTCCGTGACCGACGCGCGGTCCATGCTCATCAACCCGCGAGTCTCCGGCGCACGCGGCATGTGGCGAGGGGATGTCGTTCCCGCCACGCCGGACCACGCGGTGGGCCTCCTCTTCCAGGTCTCGCCCTCCGCCGACCGTGGGTTCGCCTGCATCCTGGGCGCCGATGGCGCGGCGCTCTTCGACCTCGCCCGGCCGGAAAACCCCCTGTGGCGCGACCCGGCAGTCAGGGCGGAGGCCGGTCTGCGATACACACTCGAGGGCAACGTGTACACCGACCGGATCGTGGTCCGGGTCCTGCGCGGCGCCGAGCCACTGGCGGCGAGCCCGACCGTCTACGTACCGCAGGACAACAACGACCGCATCGCCCACATCGGCTTCCTGGCGGACGGCCCAGCCGTGTTCTCCAACGCCTCGTTCGCGCCGGGCGGCTAGGATCGGTGGTGCCGTGGGGCATCTAGGCGAGACCCCTGCCGACCTGCAATGGATGGACCGGATGGACGCCGCAGACGGCGACGACCTGCTGCTGCACGCCACGAAGCCGGACGGCCCCGTAGGCCGGCGGCTCCGGGAGCTGGGCCTGCGCGTGGAGCCGTTCGAGGAACCCGCCAACGTTGACTGGTATGTCCTCAGCCCTCGTCTCGCCATCGAGCGCCGAACGGGCTCATCCTTCCTGCGGGGCATTCAGGACAAGACTCTCTTCACCAGCGCCGTCCACCTGCGCGAGGGCTACGACACGGCGCTGCTGATCCTCGAGGGCGAGACCGACTACACCTACACGTCCTTCGACCCGCGGGCGGTCCGAGGCGCGGCCTCGGCGATGGTGATCGAGTACGGCATCACCGTCCTCTCAGCCCCGAACGCCGAGGAGACGGCGCAGCTCATCGCCATGATGACGCGGCACGAGCAGACGGGTGTGCCCGAGATCTCGTTTGTGCCGAAGCGCAAGGCCGTGGATCTGCCCGACCTCCAGCGCCGCGTGGTTGAGATGCTACCGGGGTGCGGGATGGTCATGGCGCGCGATCTTCTCCAGCACTTCGGCAGCATCCTGAGGATCGTCAGCGCCACTCCGGAGGAGCTGATGCAGGTGCGCGGCATCGGCAGGCAGCGGGCCGAGGGGATCGCGCGTGTGCTCACTGTCGAGTACGAGGCGGTGGACACGGAGCGGAACCTTGAGGATGCGATCGTCGCGAGCCCGGGATTGCTGTTCGACCGGCCTGTCGAGCTGCTTGCGCGCCAGCACGTGCTCTTCTCCGAGGGACGCGACCGACACGCCATCGACCTTGTCCTCGTCGATCGGGCCGCGGACGAGGTGATCCTCCTCGAGCTGAAGCGGGGCGCGCTGCGGAGAGAGCATGAGGCCCAACTTCGCCGGTATCTGGACCATGCGTCGCGGTCCGCTCTCATCGCGCCGCTCATCGACGCGGGTGCGCGCCTCTCAGGCCTGCTCGCCACCATCGACCCCGCTCTGTTTCAGCCGCGCGATCCCCAGATCGCGGCCGTGACCATCGACCCGTCGCGCGTGATCGCTGTCCTGCGTGACCTGCGCACAGCTCGGCTCGCGGTGTCTGCGCCACCTCCGTAGCAGCGACCTCAGCGGCGACGCAGCCTACTCCTCGGGGGCGGTATGGAGCTTGGCGACGGCGATGGCGCCGCCCGTGACGACCAGCGCCATGCCTTGCACCTCATGCCCGGTGGGCGGGCGTCGCAGGATGGCGTAGGACAGCAGACACGCGGTCATGGGCGTGGTGAGCCAGAACACGCGGACCATCCAGACCTGCAGGCTCGATAGGGCCTTGTAGTAGGCCGAGTAGAGCAGCGTCTGGGCAGCGATGGTGAGTGCCAGGGCCAACACATGCCTGGAATCGGTCAGCAGTCCCCCGATCTCGTCCTGGGTACCCGTGATGAAGGCGCCGGCCAGGAATGCGATGGACATGCCGCCAACATTCAGGGCGGCGACGATCTCGCGACGCACAGAGCGTAACAGGCCCTTGATGAGGAAGCCATTCGTCGCGAAGCCCAGGGCGGCAAGCAGGAACAGCAGGTGGCCCGCCACCGCGCGCGACTCGATGGCCGACCGGAGCGCGTCGGCCGACAGCCCAACCGTGCGCCATGCGCCGCAGAGCATGACGGCTATCGCGAGAAGATGCCAAGGGCCGATGCCGATGCGCAGGAAGACCCACCCGATCACGATAGTGAAGAGGATGTCGGTGCGCATGAGGATGGCCTGGCTCACCGGCCCCGCCAGCGCTACACCGACGAGGAGCAACACCTGGATCATCGCGCCGATGCAGCAGATCACCGCGATGCGGCGCCCATGGTGGGTGACCGCCCGGGTGATCTCTCGTCCCCGTCCCGCGGCGATGGCTCGGGCGTACATGAAAGCGCTACATCCCGCGCAGTAGAGACAGCCGATGGCGAAGGGATGGTACCCCGCGTCCATGATCCCCCGGGCGAGGGTCACATAGAGGGCGCTCATCGAGGCTGAGGTCAGCGCACAGAGGACGCCGAGGGCGCGCCCCCCCGACCGCTCGCCCCCGGCTTCCGTCACCGCGCCGGGCATCGTTGCGCCACCAGCTCGTGCGCCTCGGCGATGATAGCCGCGTCATCGAGGCCGCAGGCGGCGTTCAGCTCGGCGCGCGAGCCATGGCACACGAACTCGTCGGCGATGCCCAGCCGCTTCACCAGGACGGCCGCAGTGCCCGGCCCTCGCTCGCTCACCATCTCGAGCACCGCGCTGCCGAAGCCGCCCTGCAACACGTTCTCCTCCACCGTGATGAGCGCCCCTGTGCGCTCGGTCCACTCGCAGATCAGATCGGCGTCCAGTGGCTTCACGAAACGAGCATCGATCACGGCCGCGTCGATCCCTCGTTCCGACAGAGTGACCGCAGCGCGCAATGCCGCATCGGCGCATGTTCCGATGGTCACGATGGCGAGGTCGCGGCCCTCACGGAGAACGACGCCCCTCCCGACCTCGGTCGGTCCTCCGGCTGGGCCTCGAAGGGGGTCGGCCGACGGAGCCCCGGCTTCAGCCGGGGAGGCAGGGGCTTCGCGTTGCCCGACTGAAGTCGGGCCTCCAGCGGCGCCTGCTGGGTAGCGGATCGCGACAGGGCCGTCGTGGCGGAGCGCCATGGTGAGCATGCGCTCCAGCTCGGGCCCATCCCGCGGCGCGGCCACCACAAGGCCCGGGATGTGGCGGAGGTAGCTCAGGTCGAACACACCGTGGTGGGTCGGTCCATCCCGGCCGACAAGGCCCGCCCGATCCAGGCAGAACACAACCGGAAGGTTCTGCAGGCATACGTCGTGCACGATCTGGTCGTAGCTTCGCTGCAAGAAGGTCGAGTAGATGGCGACGACCGGCCGCAGCCCCTGCACGGCAAGGCCGGCGGCGAATGTCACGGCGTGCTCCTCGGCCATGCCGACATCGAAGAAGCGGTTCGGGTGGCGCCCTGCGAACTTCGATAGCCCGGTGCCTGCGCGCATGGACGCCGTGATCGCCACGACCCGGTCATCCTCGTCCGCGAGTCGGCAGAGAACATCGCCGAACACGCTCGAGAAGCTCGGGCCGCTGCTCTGGCCGTTCTGTTTCCCGGATGAGACATCGAAGGGGCGGATGCCATGGAAGGCCTCGGCATCCCGCTCCGCGTGCTCGTAGCCCTTGCCCTTCTGCGTCATCACGTGGAGGAGGCGTGGGCCGGGAATGTCCTTCACGTGGCGCAACGTGTCGATGAGCGCATCGATGTCGTGGCCGTCAACGGGGCCGAAGTACTGCAGTCCCAGATCCTCGAACAGCGCGCCGGGCAAGAGGACATGCTTGGCCCCATGCTTCAGCTTGCGGACCGCGTCCATGGCCTGCGCGCCCAGCCCGAGGTGGTCGAAGCGCTGGATCAGGTCCTCGATCTGGCGCTTCGCGCGTGTGTACGTCGGGCCCACCCGTACGCGCTGCAGGTATCGGGACAAGGCACCGACGTTGGGGGAGATCGACATCCCGTTGTCGTTGAGGACGACGATCATGTCCGTGTGCAGCTCGCCGACCTGGTTGAGCCCCTCGAAGGCCATGCCCCCGGTCAACGAACCGTCACCGATCATGGCGATGACGTGGTGCTGACGGCCCGTCAGGTCCCGCGCGACCGCCATTCCGAGCGCGGCCGAGATGGATGTACTGCCATGCCCCACCCCGAATGGGTCGTAGCTCGACTCCTCACGCTTCGGGAACCCGGCCAAGCCCCCGAGCTGCCGGATGGTGTGGAACCGGTCCCGCCGCCCCGTCAGAAGCTTGTGCACGTAGGCCTGGTGGCCGACATCCCACACGATGAGGTCGCGCGGTGCGTCAAAGACGCGGTGGAGCGCCAGTGTCAGCTCCACGACGCCCAGGTTCGGCGCCAGGTGTCCGCCGGTCACGGAGATCGTGTCAACCAGGAATCGACGGATCTCGTCAGCCAGCCGGGCCAAGTCGGATAGGCTGAGATCCTTCAGGTCTTTCGGGGACTCGATGGAGTCCAGAAGGTCGCTCATGTGCCTCTCATCCGGTGGAGTCGTCCAGCGGCACCTCGGCAGCCGTGCCATTGGAGGACTCAATGAGCTGGGTGAGGGCCTTCTCCGCACGCTCAAGCTTCTCCGCACAGAGCGCCCGCAGCCGCATGCCCTCTTCGAAGAGCGTTAGTGACTCCTCTAGTGTGACATCCCCGCCCTCGAGTCGGTTGACTATCTCCTCCAGTCGCGCGAGCGCGTCCTCGAAGGACTGCTGTTCCTCAGGCGCCGACTGTCTAGCTTCCTTGGCCAATGGAGCCCTCCCTCACGCCGGTCACAGCGGCGTCGAGACCGCCGTCCGAGACAAGGACACGCATATCGGTGCCGACCGGTGCGTCGCGAACGGTTCGAACGACCCGCCCGTCCTCTCTCCTCCGGGCAATCGCATACCCACGAGAGAGCACGTGCATCGGCGAGAGAGCGCGGAGGCTCGCCGTCGCCCGGTCGAGCCGCGCCCGATCCCGCTCGATGCGCGTGCCGAGCGCCGTCGTTGCTCGGTCATGGAGCTCATCAATGCGGATCCGCCAGTCCGCCGTCAGGTCCAACGGGTGCGACCAGACCCGCCGCGCGGACAGACCCGAGAGCCTGGCGCGCTCCACTTCGGATCGGCGCAGAAGGCCGCCCCGCAGCCGCGCCGCAAGGTCATCGGTCTGCGCCAGAAGCTCGACTCGGTCGGGCACTACCATCTCCGCCGCCGCCGAGGGGGTGGGCGCTCGCAGGTCGGCCACGAAGTCGCAGATCGTGAAGTCCGTCTCGTGCCCGACGGCGCTGACGACCGGCGTCCGACACGCGTGGATCGCTCGCGCAAGCCCCTCGTCGTTGAAGCACCACAGGTCTTCGATGGAACCCCCGCCGCGGCCAATGATGATGACGTCGAACCGACCGCGCGCGTCCGCCAGCTTCACCGCGCGGATGAGCTGGGCCGGCGCCTCTGCGCCCTGGACCAGCGTCGGGACAACGCACACGTGCGCCGGCGGGTACCGCCGCGCCAGTATGGTCAGCATATCCCGCAGGCCGGCGCCCGAGAGCGTGCTGATCACGCCGATCCGCCGCGGGAAGCGCGGCAGCGCCTTCCTGGCGGACGGCGCGAACAGCCCTTCGGCCTCCAGCCGGCGCTTCAGACGCTCGAACGCCTCAAAGAGCGCCCCCGTGCCGCCGGCTTCCATGGCCGTCACGTAGAGCTGGTAGCGTCCCTGGGACTCATACACCCGTACTCGGCCGTAGCAAGTCACCTCGAGCCCATCCGCCGGGCGGAAGTCGAGGCGCACCGCATCCTGGCGGAACATCACGCACTGGATCTGCGATGCTTCGTCCTTCAGCGTGAAGTAGATATGCCCCGAGGCGTGGTGCTTGCAGTTCGACACCTCGCCGCGCACGCCGATGTCCACCAGGACGAGATCGGACTCGATCAGCGTCTTGATGTGCGTCGTGACCTCGGAGACGCGTAGGACGGGCGCCATAGGGCGACTCATGGCCTTCTCCACGGCGGAAGGGCTCGCTACAGCACACCAGCCTTCCGAGCAGCCGCGTTGACCGTATTGTACAGGAGCATGGTGATGGTCATCGGGCCCACGCCGCCCGGCACCGGGGTGATCTTGCCCGCGACCTCCTTCGCCGACTCGAAGTCTACGTCCCCCACGAGCCGGCCGTCGTCCGTGCGGTTGATGCCCACGTCGATGACCGTGGCTCCGGGGCGGATGTAGTCGGCCGTGATCATCTGGGCGCGACCGATGGCAGCCACTAGAATGTCCGCCTCGCGACAGACGCCGGGCAGGTCCTTCGTGCGCGAGTGGCAGAACGTGACCGTGCAGTGCTCCTTCAGGAGCAGCGCCCCCATGGGCTTGCCGACGATGTTGCTTCGGCCAACGATGACCGCCCGAGCGCCGACCAAGGGCACGCCCGACCGCTTGAGCAGCTCGAGCGCGCCATAGGGCGTGCAGGGCATGAAGGGCGCGACGCCCTGTGTCCATAGCTCGCCCACGAGAAGCGGGTGGAACCCGTCCGCATCCTTCTCAGGGGGCACGCAGAGCAGCACCTCGCGCTCATTCACGTGGTCCGGCAGCGGCAGTTGAACGAGGATGCCGTGGATCTTCCCATCCTCCGCGTAGGCTCGCACCTGGTCCATGATCGTCTGTTGGGGAGTGTCCGCCGGTATATGCACCTCGACGGAGTAGATGCCGGCCTTCTCGCACGCCTTCTCCTTCATCGAGACATACGAACGCGATGCCGGGTCTTCGCCGACAAGGACCACACCCAGTCCCGGCCGAACGCCGTGATCTCGGACAAGCCCGTCGACACGGTCCTTGATCTCCTCGCGGATCTGCTTCGCTATCGCCGTACCGTCGATGATCTCCGCAGGCATGACGTTCCTCCAGGGCAGTCGGGCACCGGGAAGCCGGTCACTCGTCCTCGAGCCCGTTCACTTCCTCTTCGCAGTCCCACTTGATCTGCGCAAGGATGCCATTCACGAATGGGCCGGAGCCCTCGTCACCGAAGCACTTCGCCAGCTCGACGGCCTCGTTGATCGAGACATTCGTGGGGATGTCCTCGCGGTGGAGCATCTCGTAGAGCGCCAGCCGAAGGATGTTCCGGTCGATGGTCCCCATGCGCTCCACTGGCCACTCCGAGGCGTAGTGGCCCAGCGTTTCGTCCAGCGCGCTCAGGTGCTCCGCGACGCCACTGACTATCTCCGACACGAACTCGAACGTGGCGGCCGGCGGCGGCTCCTCGCTGTTCCGGCGCCAACGTCGCAGGCACTCCTTCACCTCCGGCTCGCCAAACCCGTAGGCGATGTCGAGCTCGTATAGGAGCTGCAGGGCTTGGCGCCGTGCTTCCCGTCGCGTGGCCATGGGCGACATTGTAGCGTGGGAGGAAACCGGGGACAGCCACCGATTTCGGCGAAGTCACCTGGCCTGAGCGCGCCGCTCGGGCGAAATCGGTGGCTGTCCCCGGTTTTCCCCCCGGTGCGACAGGTGGGACCGGCATCGGTACAATAGCCCTGGGTCGGGCGGCTGTCGTGCCGGCGTCGGCGGGCCACGCGGCACCGCTCTCTCGAGGGAACGCTGCACCGGGAGGACGGCATCATGGCAACACGAGACACCCACCGGATCCGCCTTGAACGCATCGACGACTACCGTTGGCGGGTCCCACTCGGCTCGCAACAGGGGATGCTCACCGAAGGGCGCGTCTACGCCAGCGAGAGGATGCTCCAGGACAGCCTGAGCGAGGGAGAGCTGAACCAAGTCGCCAATGTCGCGTGCTTGCCCGGTATCGTCGGGTTCTCCATGGCCATGCCGGATATCCACTTCGGGTATGGCTTCCCCATCGGGGGCGTCGCGGCGACCGACGTGGACGAAGGGGTGATCTCTCCCGGCGGCGTGGGTTACGACATCAACTGCGGCGTCCGCCTGGTCCGTACCGATCTCATGTTCGACGACATCCAGCCGGCTGTAGGGCGGCTGCTATACCAGATCGCTCGGGACGTTCCCGCAGGGGTGGGCTCCGAGGTGCACGAGAAGCTGGCGCGGAGCGACCTTGAGAAGATCGCGGTGCAGGGCGCCCGTTGGGCGGTCGACCGGGGCTACGGTCGCCGGGCCGACCTGGAGGTGACCGAGGAGGGGGGCTGCCTTCCCGGCGCCGACCCCGGCGCAGTCTCGGCGCGCGCGGCCGAGAGGGGGCTCAAGCAGCTCGGGACTCTCGGATCGGGCAACCACTTCCTGGAGATCCAGGTCGTCGAGGAGATCTACGATGTCACCGCGGCCACGGCCATGGGGATCCATTCGCCCGGCCAGGTCACGGTTCTCATCCACACCGGCTCCCGCGGCTACGGCTACCAGATCTGTGACGACTCACTGGAGTACATGCAGGACGCCGTGACCCGCTATGGGGTCCGGCTGCCCGACCGTCAGCTCGCGTGCGCGCCGCTGGACTCCCCCGAGGCCCATCAGTACCTCTCGGCCATGGCCTGCGCCGCGAACTTCGCGTGGGCGAACCGGCAGATGATCCAGCACCGGGTCCGTGAGGCGTTCCAGCGGGTCCTTGGGCGCAGCTCCGAGGACCTGGGCATGGCTCAGGTCTACGACGTTGCCCACAACATCGCCAAGATTGAACGCCACGAGGTCAACGGCGAGCCCCGTGACCTATGCGTCCATCGCAAGGGAGCGACCCGGGCATTTGCGCCGGGTGTCGACGGCGTGCCGGAATGCTACCAAGCGGTGGGCCAGCCCGTGCTCGTCCCGGGCGACATGGGGTCATGCTCCTACGTGCTCGTTGGCACCGACCTGGCCATGCGGGAGACATGGGGGTCGACCTGTCACGGGGCGGGTCGCGTGATGTCCCGTCACGCCGCACTCCGGACCCGCACGGCGAACGACATCGCCCGCGAGCTGGAGCTGCGGGGTATCCTCGTTACCGCCGCCAGCAAGCGCTCCATCGTTGAGGAGCAGCCGGACGCGTACAAGGATGTCTCTCAGGTTGTCGACATCGTCCACGGCGCCGGGATATCGCGGCGCGTGGCCAAGATGCGCCCGGTCGCCGTCGCGAAGGGCTAGCGGCGGCGACCAACTCGTGTTGCGGTCGTGCAGGACTGCGGACCCTTCCGTCCGCATACAGTAGCCAACGGAGGTGGTCCACCGATGACGCGGATTCGCACGGGCGACTGGATCAACGAGGCATGGCGCATTGTGCAGGCCGACCTGGGTATGTTCATTGTGGCCATGCTCATCATGGGCATTGCCGGGAGCATCCCCTATGTGGGAACAGCCCTATCGTGCAGCTTGTACTACATGGTGTTCAAGAGGATACAGGGAGGGGCACCCCTCAACCTGAGTGACCTCGGCCGAGGGCTTCAGGCGGACATGGGCCTGCCAGCCTTCCTCGCGGGCCTGATTCAGGGGGCCATCGTGACCGCGGCGGTGTTCGCCGCGATGTGCCTGGGCGCGATCTTCTTCCCGTTCTTCCTGATCATCCCGATCGTCGCTTTGCTGTGCTCCATGATGTGGATGTTCACGCTCCCCCTCATCGCCGACCGTAAGCTGGACTTCTGGAGCGCCATGGAGACCAGCCGCAAGACGGTCATGGCCAACTTCGGGGGCTTCCTCGGCTTCGCCATCCTCGTGGGTTTGGTCTACCTGCTGGGCGCAGTGCTGTGCGGTGTTGGCGTCCTCGTGACTGGCCCGATCGCCATGGTGGCGGTCGCTCTGGCTTACCGGGACGTCTTCGGCATCCGGGGCATCTCCGCCGAAGGGGACGGGCCCGCGTGGAGCGCGGCTGCGCCGCCCCCACCGCCGCCTCCGCCGACACCCCCCACCAACGTGGACCCCGGCGATCAGCCGTTCGCGCCACCGCCGCCGCAGTGAACCGCCGCGTCACTTCACCGGCCGGGCAGCGTCCACCTCGTCTGGGTGCTTGCCCGGCCGGGAGGCGCCTGACGCGGTATGTGACGCTAATGGAGGTAGGTGACTCGACTTGGCGGACAGAGAGAACGTCTCCGCCTTCGCGGACGGCCCTTCCCATCCTGTCGTTCGGACGGGGGCATGGGTCTCCGAGGCGTGGGAGATCGTCCAGTCCGAGTTCTGGGTGTTTCTCATGGCGGGCCTGGTGCTCAGCTTTGTCGGGAACATCCCCTATGTGACCACCGCGCTCCTCTGCGGCCTCATCGCCATCGCGTTCCAGAAGGCCCAGGGCGTCGCCAAGGCCAACCTCGATGTGGTTGGGCGGTGCTTCCACGCCGATATCGGCCTGCCCGCGTTTCTGGCGACGCTCGTCCAAAGCGCCCTGATGGCGGTGCCCGCAATCCCAATGGGCGCCATCATGATCATAGGCTTCCTGGCGTCTGCCTCGGAGCAGGAGCCGACGCTCGCGGTTCCGCCGTTCCTGGCCGCGATTGCTCTGTTCCTGGTCTGCTGTTTCGTCATGTCTGTGATGTGGATGTTCACCTATCCCATCATCACCGACCGCCGGTGCGGGTTCTGGCAGGCCATGGAACTGAGCCGCAAGACCGTGTTCCGTGACTTCCTGGGGTTCTGCGGCTTCGCCATCGTGTTGGGGCTGGTGCAGCTTCTTGGCGTACTGCTCTGCTTCGTCGGTGTGTTGGTGACGACGCCGCTCATCTACGTCGCGCTGGCGGTCGCGTACCGCGATGTGTTCGGGCTGCAATCGGCCCAGGAGATACCCGTCTACGCGCCGTACCCCGGTCCGTACGCCGCGCCGCCGCCCCCTCCGCCATACCCGAACGCCGCGACGAGCAGTGAGTCGACTGACAAGCCCTACGCTCCCCCGTCGCCTCAGTAGGGAGACGTGGGCGATGACAGGGCGAGTATTGGTGATGTTCTGCCTGGCCACGTGTGCAGCCGCCGCGCTGGGAGCGTCAGTTGACGCCAGTGACCTCCAGGCGGATTTCGCGCACCCCCCGACCCAGTGGAAGACCCGCCCGCTATGGTTCTGGAACAGCGCCCCCAGCAGACAACAGACCCAGGAGATAATGCAGGGCTCGACCGCGAGCGGTTACGCCGGCTTCGGCATCCTTCCCGCATACGGTGAG
>Ga0315288_10005070_pt1 | contig 16764 bp, 16 predicted proteins | sample YL17G11_20_MG_FD_203454 | JGI IMG/M metagenome (GOLD analysis project Ga0315288, IMG submission 203454) | Sediment microbial communities from Yellowstone Lake, YNP, Wyoming, USA - YL17G11_20 | ecosystem: Environmental > Aquatic > Freshwater > Lake > Sediment | place: USA: Wyoming | collected... | reverse complement strand
AAAGCTGGCGTCCAGCTCGGCACTGCCGAAGACAGCCGGGATGACGGTGGTGAAACTCAACGTAGTCCAGAAAATATATTGCAGCGACGTGAAATGCACGAAGCCTTCGTAGACCCAGTTCTGCGTGCGCAGGTTGAGCGCTTCGAACAACCACCAGACCGGCGCTGATACGATGAACAAGCCAACGTATTTACGCCAGCCGCGCGCCAGCAGTGAGGTGGCGGTGCGCCAAAAGACCAGCGCGTCCACCGTCAGGCAGTAGCCCAGCCAGAGCGGGAAGAAAGCCCAGTACGTGCGCAGCCCGCTCAAGGTCCAGTTGAGCGTCCAGAAGACAGCGATTAGGGCGAGTCCCAGCCAGCCGTGGAGAGGGAATTTGCGTTTCATGCTTCGTACAATTCCACCAGCACTCCGCCCGTGAACTCGGGATGGATGAAAGCGTATTTCTTTCCGGCGGCAGTAGTTATAGGCATTTCGTTGATGAGACGCGCGCCCCCGGCCTTGAGCCGGACGAGCATGGCCTGGATGTCGTCCACCTCCACGCAGATGTGGTGTAAGCCGGGGCCGCGCTTTGTCAAATACCTTGCAATGCCCGAATCGTCGCTGGTCGGTTTGACCAGCTCGACCTCGCTTTCACCCGCGGGTAGGAAGGCCACCTGGGATTTTTGTTCGGGCACGTCGTGGACCTCGGATGGGTTCAGCCCCAAGGCGTCGCGCCAGAACGAGAGCGATTTCTCCATATCGTCCACGACGACGGCGACATGGTGGATGCGTTTGACTTTCGGCATAGGATTCTCCCTTGATGTTTAGGGCAATTTTACACCAACTCGTACTGCTGTATGATCACAAGTGGAAAAGATACTGAACTTCACTCTCTAAATGACTGATCAAGAATATCCTCCGAGCCATCCGAATTTAGGTCACTTTTTTCGGAAACTACGCGGAACGAATAGAGCCCCTCACCGGCTCCCCTGTTCCCTGCCCCCTTCACCTTGCGGGTACTGCGTGGGGACCTTCGGCGGGAAGGAGATTGCTTCGTCGCACCCTTGCCCAGCCCGCAAGGGCAGGGAAGAACGCTCCTTGCAACGACACGCGACATTGGGGGCAGGGTATTTGTTTCTGAGGAACAAAAAGGAACAAATCATTTTCTGGAAAGGAGCTTAGGGGACTTCTTCGACGCTTCACGGCGTCGAAGCAACCGCCCCGCGGGGGTGCTTCGCAAATAGCGGCTGGACGCCGCCTCGGTCAGTGGCGACCTTCTTCGGAATTTTCGATTTTTAAGGTACCATAGAAAATGCGGCAAGGATCCCCAATGAACGCCCTAGCCGCGCAGTTATTATAAAACAAATGTTCTATATTGTCAACCAGGCGGCTGAACCTGGTCGTTTAAACCGCCGATCAATTAGATATAGGTTAATCTGTGCTGGCTTGTCGGGATAAAAATCATTTGAGGTTTGTACATTTTGAGGGTATTATGGTACAAAGGTCAATACCTATCTATAATTGTAGGTAGATATGTAACCAGACGATATCCCGGCTAGGGTTTGCACGATGATGCTCATTTTTTTCTTTAATGGACTTGCTTTTGGAGGGCTGGGTTTGGCGGCCTATTTGCAACGTCGCCAAGGCAGCGACCTGCCTCTAAACAAGCATCTTAAGTGGCTGGCCGCGTTTGGTTTTGTCTGTGGGGTAACTAGTTGGATTGATATGTTCCTGGCCAGCGGCAGCACAGAGGAATATCTTCAAGCGCTTGGAATTTTAAGAATGGTCACCCAGCCTCTCACAGGTTTGTTGTTGCTCAAGTTTGGCTGGGATATCTTGAGAGACCTACCCCTACCGGCATGGACTTTTTTTATCCCAGGTGTACTGATTGTCCCGATCGCTTACGTGATTACGTACGCCGCTACTACATTCGTCACACCATCCCCGATTGAAGTTCCCATTGATATTTGGTCTCGCTACCTGCTCTATCTTCCGGGTGCCATCATGGCAGGGATTGGTTTCCTGCGCCAGTGGAATATGCAGCGAAAACTCGGTCTTTCCGATGTTGCCAATCTGATGTTGGGAGCTGGTTTGGCGTTTCTGTTTGAAGCGTTTATAGTCGGTTTGGTCGTACCGGCCGCTCCTTATGGTCCTGCGTCCTATTACAACTATAATCGCGTCGTTTATAACGCGTTCACAGGAGAGCAGGCAGGGATCACAACATTTTATGGATTAACCGCCTGGCTGGACTATGAGCGAATTTTGGAAGTTACCGGTTTACCCATTTCTTTCTGGCGAATGTTGTCGGCTTTCGCCGTTACCTTCTTTGTGGTGCGGGGATTGGGTGTCTTCGAGGCGACGCGCAAGAGGCAGCTTAGAGCGTTGCAAGATGAGCGCGTTCAAGCTCAAAAAGCGGCTTTCGATGCCCAGATCGTCGCCAGACAAACGGCGGAAAAATGGACGGAAGTCCTGGTTAGCATCAACCGTCGCATCACGGAACTGGAAGACGTTGATTGTATTTTGTTGTACATCGTGGAAAATGCAAGAAAATTGCTTCGGGCGGACTTCGTCGGGCTTGCCCTATTGACCGATGATCCATCCTGCCTGGAGTTGAAGTGCTTTTCCATTGAAGAAACTGCAGAGATGGTCCAGTCACCGGTCATCGTTGAGACCCCCTTGATCTTGGAAACCCTGCAGACCGTGCGTTCCTATCGCTCCTCAGGCAATGAACCTCCCGCCATGCTTGAAAATATCATTTATGGCCTGGGGCGGCCAGCCAGCGGGGCTGGAATTGTCCGCCTCGAACTGGATAATCGTCCGATCGGGGCTCTCTGGGCTGCCAGAACCGACGAGGAATCTTATACGGAAACGGATTTGATCTGGCTGGAGTGTATGGCTGACCAGGTGGTGATAGCGATCCAACATGGTCTGATGACATCCCAATTACAATCCCTCTCGATCACAGAGGAGCGAGCACGCATCGCCCGAGAAATGCATGACGGCCTGGCACAAGTTTTGGGCTATTTAAACCTACAAGTACAGACTTTGGAGGCACTGCTCAAACAGGGTAAACAAGAGGCGCTTCATGCCGAACTGGAGCAGATGCGGGAAGCCGTAAGTGTTGCACATGCCGACGTTCGGGAGAATATCCTCAGTCTACGCACAACCCTGGCCAATGAAAAAGGTCTGGTTTCAGCCATTGGTGAGTATCTGGAAGAGTTCGGCATACAGACCGGTATTGAAACCTGCTTTGTAAATGAGATGGAAGGTGAGCTCAACATCTCATCCGTTGCTGAGGTGCAGTTGGTCTGTATTCTGCAGGAAGCCCTGGCGAACGTCCGAAAACATGCACGTGCCAGCCAGGTGAGAGTGCTGATCAAGAAAATGACACAGAAGGATAGTGAATATATTTATCTGCAGATCAGCGATAACGGTATCGGATTTACGGTGCAGGATTCGAAGCGCAGCTTCGGTCTAAAGACCATGAGGGAGCGAGCCAACAGCGCCCGGGGAACCTTGGAGGTGCATTCTGTATTGGTAATGGGTACAACTATCGAGTGTAGGTTTCCTTGTCTTGAGGCCGAGCAACTAAAGAAAGGCCAGGCAATATTCTTTCGCGAAGGCAGGATCTCCGTTCCTTGACTTAGGACAAAACACGACATGAATATACGCGAATGGACTTTACCGGTATATACGATCTTAACCCAATTGGCAGCTGGAGCACTTTTTGTGTTGTGGGTGATCCGCACCCTGAGTAATTCAAAATACGGGAGAGAAGAAGTGGATCGGATCATCAAGATCCCGATTTTGATAATCCTTATCACTATTATTGCGGGAATAACTGGAGCACATTTCCACCTGAGCAGGCCATATTTGTCGTTTCTGGCCTTGCGCAACTTTCACTCTTCCTGGTTAAGTCGCGAACTTGTATTTAATTTGTTTTTCATCTTCTCTGTTGGCTGCCTGTGGACCTTGCTTTGGTTTGTGAACGGTCATCATAAGTTAAAAACAGTCCTGGGCTGGGTGGCGATTTTGTTTGGTTTTGCTACCGAATATTGTATGTCTCGGATATATCTCCTGCCCTCTCAACCAGCCTGGAATTCGCCTCTAACCACCGTTTCTTTTTTGGAAACGATGTTACTTCTTGGTGTAATGACGGTACCTGTATTGTTGATCATGGATTTAAAATTCTCCAAATCACAACAACAGGAAAACCAAAGCATTCGTACTCGAATCATTCAAGGATCCTTCGATTGGTTGGCTGTCATTGCTGTTGTCATGGTTATCGTGATTGCCGTCTTGAATTCTTTTCAAATATCATCCCTGCGCGCCGGAAACGAATCGGCGCAAACAAGTTTAGATCTTCTGTTGGAACTTTATCAGCCTTTACTTATTATCCGTTATGCGCTGTTGTTCGTTGGGGTAGGATGGCTGGGTTTAGCCGTGGTTCTGTCGCATAGCAGGAGAAAAGCGACAGAAGAACTGATGGCGCCTGTTTTTATTGCATGTCTGCTGGTGATGATAGCGGAGATCTTGGGACGGTTTTTATTTTTTGCCATCCATGTGCGCATAGGAATTTAGGAATTCTCAAAAAGGATGAAATCCAATGACGATCAAGGTTCTGATTGCCGACGATCATAAGCTATTCCGCCAGGGACTCATCAGCCTGATGAAGACGCGTGAGGATCTGGTTGAGGTGATTGGTGAGGCAGAAACCGGTAAGGATGCGGTTCGGTTGGCGGAACAATTACACCCGGATGTGGTTCTCATGGATATTTATATGCCCCACGGGGATGGTCTAAAAGCGACGAAAGAAATTCGAGAGCGCTTCCCTGGCATTGCGGTGGTCATATTGACAGCCTCGGAAAAAGACGAACACCTGTATGAAGCTGTCAAGCTAGGGGTTTCCGGATATTTATTAAAGAGCCTGGATGCAAAAGAACTCTTTGAACTGCTGGCTGGCATAATAGAGGGCGAAGCGGCCATGACCAGGTCCATGGCCACGCGACTGCTCAAGGGTGTGGCCAAACGTTCGATGGAGGGTGCCAGGGGCGAGGAAGCCCTGACAGAAAGGGAGCTTATCGTGCTGCGCCTCGTAGCCATTGGCGCCAGCAACCCTAAAATTGCCGGAAAGCTTTCCATCTCTGTCAACACTGTAAAGAGCCATCTCAAGAACATCCTGGCAAAATTGCAGTTGGAGAACCGCACGCAAGCGGCTGCCTATGCTGTGAAATCGGGTTTGGTCTCGAATTCGAATGATAATCTGTTAAATAATCACCCAAGCGGGTGAGATGAAATGACCCTAAGGGGGGGCGTTTTCGAGCTTGTATTAGAGTATCCTGATAGTGGAGAAATGCACAACTTAGTTGTCTTAGCATTTAATTCACTTTCAGGAGGTCCCAAATTGAGAAAAATTGAACCCTGATTGAAAAAATATGTGAGCCCGTTGGCTCAACTCCTAAGAAGCATTCGATTATTTCATCTCAAGAAATGGAGGGAAGGAATGACTGAAAGAAATTTCCTCACGAAAACTCTGACCGATACCGTACTCTCCCGGCGCAGCTTTCTCAAATGGAGTGCAGCGTTGGGGGGTACAGCCGCGATGGCTGGAGGCTTGAACCTCGGCCTGAAAACGGTTGAAAAGGCTGCCGCAGAATCAGAGGGTATATGGATTAGTTTGCCATGTTGGCATCTGGGTTGCGGAGGATATTGTGTAAACTTTGGTCTACTAAAAGACGGGATTGTTGTAAAGCAAAAGGCTGATGATACGCGTCCTGACAGCCCGGACAACCCACTTCGCAAAGGTTGCCTGCGCGGCCGCGCCCAACGCACCCATGTATTTGGCGCTGATCGACTAAAGTATCCGATGAAGCGCAAACATTGGGAGCCAGGAGGTGGTGATAAAGAGTTGCGAGGACGTGACGAATGGGTAAGAATCAGCTGGGAAGAAGCGTTGGATCTGGTTGCCAGCGAACTTAAGAGGATAAAAGTAACTTATGGCAATCAAGCCATTTTGAACGGCTCGGGGCTGATGTCGGCGTATGGCGGCTATAGGGAAAGATGGGGAAACAATTCCGAAGGAAATATGCCGCTGGCCAGAGAGAAGATGGCAGGGACGGATAATATGACTCACGCATTCATGGGAGGAGGAATAATCGGGCCTCCTGACCGTTTCAGCTATCGAGACTCAAAGTTGATCGTCCTGTGGGGAGAAAATCCAGCCTGGAGCGCTCAGGGTACGCCGATGTACAACTACCAGCAAGCTCACAAAGCAGGTGCAAAATTCATTTTCGTCACACCTGAGTTAAATCCTTCTGCCGTCGCGTTGGATGCAGAGTGGATTCCAGTCAGACCATCCACTGACGCAGCCCTCTTACTCGGTATGGCTTATTACATGATCGTGAACAACCTTCAGGATCAAGAGTTCCTCGACAAGTACACGATCGGTTTCGATGCTGAACACATGCCCGCTGGAGCAAACCCGAAAGATAACTTCAAGGATTATGTTCTGGGGACTTACGATGGTGTGCCCAAAACCCCGGAATGGGCATCGGAGATCTGCGGTACGGATTCCGAAATGATCCGGCAATTTGCACTTGAGATCGCAACCACCAAACCGATGATCTTTCAGTCCTCATTGGCTCCTTCCCGGACCCACCGTTCGGAACAGTTCGCCATGGCCCACTTCACGGTTGGGTGGATGACCGGCAATGTGGGCCTTCCTGGGGCGGCTGTATGCGCTTCGAGTTTCAAGAGTTTTGGCGGTATGCATTTGATCTTCGGTGGGGGAACTGGCGAGCCGAGCTTACCAAACCCGCTCTTCAAAGGGGGAGGATTGTGGGGCGGCTACGCATTCGGCAATCCATTCGATACGGAATTTGTCGGCGTTGCGTATGAAGAAGTGTGGGATGCGATCCTAAACAATGAAGTAACTGCAGGGGTGCGCGGGAAAATCCCGTGCGATATCCGCCTATGGTATGGAATCACCGCAGGTGGTAACCATATCAATCAAACCAGCGGGACGGTAAAAGCAGTTAAAGCCTTCCGCAAATTGGACTTTATTGTGGAATGTGACATTGTCCTCTCCAACAAGTCGAAATACGCCGACATCGTCCTGCCCGGCACGACGCCATGGGAGGAGTTCGGATTCGTTAAGCAATTGGCCGACAAAGATAGTTTTCTCATCAGCCCTCAGGTAATCTCTCCCCTTTTTGAGGCAAAAGACGTCCCTTGGATCGAGACTGAACTTGCCAAAAGATTGGATCTTGATCCTAATGCTATCCATCCTTTCAGCCCTCAGCAAAGGTTCTTTAACAAGATTGCTGGAACTATCGTATTTACTGGTGCAGGGATGGAACCACTTGTCACCATTACGGAAGACGACATCAAGGAATGGGGCGTTGATGGAAATTCACAGCAAGGTCGGATAAGTATACAAGACCTCCTGGATCAAGGCGGTTATACGGTCCAACGCTCACCCGGTGATATCTACAGTATTATTGCCAACTTACCGCCACAAATGTACCGTGCGGACCCGGTCGCCAACCCTGCGAAAACCGAAAGCGGTAAGCTGGAGATCTATTGTAAAGAACTGGCGAGATATCTCACTGCCTTCGGGTTTGATACATCGCTGCCACTTGCTGGATACCGGCCTCCAGTAGAAGGGATAGAGGATACATATAAGGATTGGGGAAATAAGATTAAAGGAGACTATCCTCTTCAATTGTTTACCCCTCATTACATCCGCCGGGCACATTCATCTTTCAACAATGTCCCTTACTTGAGACGAGCGTTTCCTCAAGAGTTCATGATGAATGTCATCGACGCAAAGGAACGAGGCATAAAAACCGGTGATACCGTCTTGGTAACCAGCCGACACGGCAAAGTTCTGCGTAGAGCGGATGTTTCGGAGTTCATCATCCCTGGTGCTGTATTACTTGGAGAGGGCTCCTGGTTTGAATTCGATGAGGAAACCGGCATCGATAAAGGAGGATGCACGAACACACTATCTGGCGCGAGGCCATGTGGACAGGGTATGGAACCATTCAACTCCTGCAACGTGCAGGTCGAAAAATGGACCGGTGAACCACTTGAACCGGATTACAAGTGGCCTCAGCGCATTCCCCTTAAGGAGGCATAAGCGATGACCAAGCAATTTGCATTCTATGTTGACACTAGTGCATGCTGTGGCTGCAAAGTCTGCCAGGTCGCATGCCAAGAGAAAAACGACTTGCCGACAGAAATATTGTGGCGGCGAGTATTCCAGTACAGCGGTGGAAAATGGATGCGGCAAGGAACGATTTATGTTCCCAACCAAGTTTTTCGCTATTACTTTTCAACCTCCTGCCAACATTGCCAAGATCCACTGTGTGTAAAAGTCTGCCCTACAACAGCCATGCACAAACGGGAAGACGGTATTGTATTAATCGATCCGGCCACGTGCATTGGTTGCCGCTATTGCGAATGGGCTTGCCCTTATGGCGCGCCAAGATTCGATGAAGAAAAAGACATAATGACCAAATGCGACTTCTGCCAGGATTTGCTGGCCAAGGACGGGCGTCCGGCTTGTGTGGATGCTTGTGTAACGCGTTGCCTGGAATTTGGGGAGCTAGATGACCTACGAGCGAGGCATGGAAACTTAGATGCCATCGAGCCCCTACCAAAGTCTGATATAACCCAACCTTCTCTTGTGATTACACCACACAGACATGCTCAAGAAAGTGGTGAAGGCACAGGCAGGATCACAAACATGCCAGAGGAGCTTTAAAATGGACATTCGAGAATGGACTTTAATAACCTTTACTATCCTGACGCAAATGTCCGTAGGGTCGTTTGTAGTGCTGGGTGTCATGCACTACTTCGCAGGCCGGAAAGCAGGCGTAAAAGAGGCCGATCGCATGACCGACCGGGTGTTCGTTGCTGTCATAGTCACGCTTGGCCTTGGCATGCTCGCATCCCTCTTCCACTTAAGCAACCCGCTCAACGCATTCAAGGCAGTCACCAACATTGCCACATCCTGGCTAAGTCGGGAAATCCTATTTGGAGTGGTGTTTGCAGTGCTCGGCCTGGTCTATGTGGCTATGCAGTGGTTCAAGGTTGGGTCAGCTGGTCTGCGGAATGTGATTTCATGGATAGCAGCCCTCGTGGGCGTGGTCCTAATCTACTCCCAGGCTCGTGTATATATGCTGTCGACACAACCGTCCTGGAACACTTTAGCTACACCCATCAACTTCTATACCACAACTTTGTTGTTGGGTGTGTTGGCGGTCGGTGCGGCTCTGGTGGCGAATTGTGCGATCATCCAGAAAAAGAACCCGGACTGCGCGGACAAACAGCATGAACTCCTGCGAAGTGTAATCCGATGGATCGCGATCGCGTCGATCGTGCTGCTGGGAATTGAGCTGGTGGTGATCCCGATCTACCTGGCATATCTATCCACAGGTGGTGCCGCAGCCCTGATAAGCCTGGGATTAATGGCAGGGAAATACAACCTAGCCTTTATCCTGAGGCTGGTGCTGGGTTTCCTTGGCGCTGGAGTATTGGCTCTCTTCATCTATCGGAATGCAAGCATTGCCGGGAAGAAGAGGTTCATCATCCTGCACGCCTATATCGCCTTTGCGCTGGTCCTGATCGCGGAGGTGCTGGGGCGCTTCATCTTCTATGCGACCCACTACCAGATCGGAATCTAGTGTCCAAATAAAATGTAGGCTGTACTCTCAAATCACCTGGGAGGGGAGATATTCTCCTCCCAGGTTTTTTCTATAACCGAGATGAAATCTTCACCTCTTCGCCATTATCCACATTTACGAGAGAGAGGAATGGTTGTTTTGTAAAGACCGACTTTTTCACGCCATCCGGGGAAGAATAATGTTCCCTCGCCGATCATTTTCCTCTAGACGCCCAATAGCAATCTTTGGTAATGTTTTGATGATGTTCCTAGTTTGGATTGCCAGTGGCTGCCAAAGCCATGCCATAGAACCTGAAACAGCAACACCAACCCAAACCGTCACCGTCACAGCGTCCATACAACCTTCACCAACATTCAGCATTAAGCAAGAGAGACCGGTGGAATGGATGGCTTGGGAATCTGGATCCCACTCGTCCGTTGAGGGGTTGGAATGTAACACATGTCACGAAGTTAAGAACGGTCAACTGGTTGTGGAACCAGCGTGGTATGACCAACGTACGAGTGGTTATGTATCGATCGAAGACACGAGCGAACTTTGTGAGAAATGCCATACGGATACGCAGAAGCTGGATGTGGGTGATAAAACTTATGCTGGTTTTTCCTGTACAACCTGCCATGATCCACACAGCCTGACAGCTTCATGTACCAGCCCTGAATGTCACAGCAGTCTTGATCATCTCAATCCATCAGCCAAGCCATTCTCCCATCCTACAACCAGCGGCGCGTGCATACAAGCCGGCTGTCACGTTATGACAGGTATTCCAACTGCCATCACACCTTCAACGGAAGAAAACATTATTTGGAATCATCAGGATGGTAACCATAAGATAGTCACCTGCGTTGCCTGCCATGATGGAAGCAATTTAGAAGTGGGTGTATTGGATGGTGAAAACATATGGGTGACTTTTCGTTTTGTGGAATTGAATGGTGTTACAAGCAAAGAGTATTTTGCCTCCCATAATATCCAAAGAGAGGTCAATTGTGCCCGGTGCCATTATCCGGGTAATCCCTGGGGTTTGATGGAAATATCTCCAGCCAATTAACAATTTCCGAGATGACGAGCATACAAGAACGAGTTGCGAATTGTCACATATTATTCCTGACTTGCAGCCCTTATCACATACAGGCTGCCGGTGTTATTCTAGAAGTCATCTAAAAACAACTTGGTGTAGATGTTTGAGGAGATTGCTTCGTCGGCGGAGTGGTTTCGATATGGCGGAAATGCACCGCCTACTCAACCACCGCCTCCTCGCAATGATGGTTAAATGAGTATTATTGATGTTTGTTCTAGTTAGTGAGAAAAAAATAAGCTGATAACAAGGAGAACGAGATGGAAAAAGAAAATCTCGAAATGTGGAGAACCGCCTTGATGGGGGAGACTTTGTTGTTGGGCTTGCTGGGAAGGATCTTATATCAGGAACCCGATAAGAACTGGCTGGAAACCCTGGTCAAGGAAGATGTTTTTGCCGAAGTCCCTTTTGGCGAAGGACAGATCGAGATTATAAACGGATTGAAATTGCTGCAGACATGGACCAACCAAAACGCTGGCGGTATTCTGGATAAGCAATTCGAAGCCGTAAAAAAAGACCACCTTTACCTGTTCACTGGAATTGGCAGACCGCTCGCACCAGTCTGGGAATCAGTGTACTTTAGCGAGTCCGGCATGATATTCCAGAAACAAACTCTAGAGGTGCGTGAATGGTATGCGCGTTATGGATTGGAAGCTGAAAAGAAAGGCCGCGAGCCGGATGATCATATTGGCCTGGAACTCAGCTTTGTTGCCCATCTAGCAACACTGGCTCTGCAGTCATTGGAGAAGGACAACCAGCCGCAAGCGGAGGAACTCCTGCAGGCTCAACGCGATTTTCTGATCCAGCATTTCCTGCGCTGGGCACCAGTCTGGGCGGAATTAACTGAAAAACACGCAGAGACGGATTTCTACCGAGGCCTGGCGCACCTGACTGTGGGTGCGCTGTTAGCTGCTGCTGAACTTCTGGAAATCGAGATACCCAAGGAAGAAACGAAGTGAGTTTGTTCGACGCGGCGGAACGGTTCTCTGCATTAGATCGTTCGGCTGTGATGCTGAATACAGAACGCTGCCTGCACAGCCAGGATCGATTCTCTGGCTGTGAGGCATGCTTCGACATTTGCCCTGTCAGTGCCATCACGCCTGGCAAGCCCCCCGGCTTGGACTCGGAAAAATGCGCGAGTTGCCTGGCTTGCCTGACGGTCTGCCCGGTCGGGGCGTACGCGGCGGATGACGCGGTTGCCTCACTCCTGCATGCTGTGACGCACCTGGAAGGCAACGTTCTTGAGGTGCTGTGTGAGCGAAATCCACAGGCCGTGCTGGGGTTCTCGGAGGCGGGCATAGGGATTCGCGTCCGGGATTGTCTGGCGGGTTTGGGTTGCGGGGCTTATCTTGCCCTGGCTGCCTTTGGGCTTGAGCGCATCCTGGTGCGGACGGATGCCTGTTCCGCTTGCGAATGGGGAACCCTCTCCTGGCAGGTGGAAGAACAAGTCAGACAGGCTAAACAGCTCCTGGAAGCCTGGGGAAAAGCGGAGACTCTCGACTGTGTCTCCGAGCTGGACTCACCCTTGGAGCGCCCGCTCTGGGAAGCGACAAACCCGCCGCTTTCACGGCGCGATATGTTCCGCATGCTGGCGCAGCAGGGGAAAGTGGCCTTGGCGCGCGCCATCGAAATCGAGCGGACAAACCCGGGCCATCGCCCCGGCCGTGACCGCTTGCGCTTGATTGGCGCAGTGGCGCACCTGCCTGCACCGCAACGAGGCTTCAACGGCAGCCTTATTGACATGGATTTCGCCTGGATCTCTGTCTCAGAGGCCTGCACGGCCTGCGGCGTTTGTGCCCGCGCCTGTCCAACAAATGCTCTGCAATTTGAAAAGAACGAAAACGAGACAGCCTACACTTTGAAGGTCTCCGCGCGCACTTGCGTGGGTTGTGAGATGTGTGTACACGTGTGTGCGCCTTCAGCAATGAGCGTGAATCATGCCCCGACATTTGCCCAGATCTTTAGCGAAGAAATCGTTACCCTTCAGGAAGGAGAATTGGTCAAATGTGAGCGCTGTGGTATTTTGATGGCAGCGCGGCCAAACGTTCACCTGTGCCCGTTGTGCGAATACCGGCAGACGCACCCGTTTGGGTCTATGCTGCCGCCCGGAGTGCAATTACAATTGCAGGCGAAAAAGAAGAACCTTTCATGATCTCGGATATAATCCAGACCAATCGAAATATCAATTAAAGGAGAATCCCATGATGCACTTTGGAACCACAGAATTGATCATCATACTGGTCATCATCATATTGCTCTTTGGCGTTGGCCGCATCGGTAAAATTGCCGGGGAGTTGGGCAAGGGTGTGCGCAGTTTCCGCTCGGGCATCACTGGCAAGGAAGAGGAAGGGGCAAACCAGGAAACGGAAGCCAACGCCAAAAAAGAAGAGAAAACAGATTAAAAGCAACTTTCCATGAACATCGAGACAACTGGTTCCAAGAAGCGCAAACGCAGCTGGCGCGATTACCTGCGCGCCTTTGGTCGCGCCCATCGCAAGGCCAGCGTCCAGCTCGAGACCTCGAAACCGCTTCTGCAGCATCTGGATGAACTACGCCGCAGGCTGTTCAAGGCGTTCGCCGCAGTCGTCGTGACCACAGCACTTAGTTTTGCTTTTGCTGGACCGATCATCGACTTCCTCTCTGCTCCCGTCGGCGGAAGGAAAGCCCTGGTCTCGATCGAAGTCACCGAGAACATTGCCATTTTCATGCGGGTATCGCTGCTGGGCGGCATTACCCTGGGGATGCCGTTCGTGGTCTATCAGATCCTGCGCTTCATCTTACCGGGGCTGAAGAAGAACGAGAAAACCTGGCTGTTGGTCATTGTTCCCCTGGCAACCATCCTGTTTGCCAGCGGCGTGGCTTTTACCTGGATCGTAATGCTCCCGAGTGCCTTGCCTTTCCTGATCCATTTTCTGGAGATCACCACCCAGGTGCGCCCCGCCAATTATTTCGAATTCGTCACCACGCTGATGTTCTGGATTGGCATCTGTTTCGAGATGCCGCTGGTGGTCATGATCCTGGCAAAGCTGAAGTTCGTCTCAGCCCGCCAGTTGGCCAGTGGATGGCGATACGCTGTAGTCGGGATGGCTATCCTGGCTGCGGCAGTCACGCCGACGGTGGACCCGGTCAACATGGGGCTGGTTATGGCGCCGTTGATGGGTTTGTACCTGATCAGTATCTTACTGGCCGCTATTGTGCGGAGAGGTTCGTAATGGATAAAATTTTTGGGATTGGGATGAACGAGCTTATCGTCATATTCCTGCTCGCAGCGATCGTGCTTGGGCCAGAGCGTCTGGCCAGGGTGGCGCGCCAGGCAGGCAAGCTCATCCGCAATCTAAAGACCTATTTCAGCTCGCTCTCAGACGAACTCAAATCCGAATTGGATATACTCGATGAAATCAAGAAGGTGAAAGACGATCTGAACAGAGGATAAGCTCTCGATAATACCGAGGCGTAAAGCCTATTGTGAAAATTATCATCCACCTGGGTGATAAGAATCACCCTAAAGAAGGTTGCGACCTGAATATCTCTGGAGTATGATTGCAGTATAGAGAAACCGCTATAGCCATAATTCGATGATTGACTGATCGAGAATATACTCCGAGCCATCCGACCTAAAGCGCTGCCATGGTCGGGTGGACAGCTCCTTCGAGAGCCAGGGTCAGCCTGGAAACGGGCTGGCCTCCCGAAATCCCGTCACGGGATGGAATTGGAAAGGAGAACCATCTGTGCAAGTATTGATTGACTCGCCAGATTCTCTCCTGGCGAGTTTTGCATCTGGAAACGAACCTGGGCGACTGATCCTTGTCACTGGCCCAAGCGGGTCGGGCAAGACGCGCTGGTGCCTGGCATTGGCTGATTATGCCTCCATCCTGGGCATCCACGTGGGTGGCCTGGTTTCTCCAGCGGTCTTCGAGGGTGACCGTAAGATTGGCATTGACTTACTTGACCTGGGATCCGGTGCTCAGCGGCGCCTAGCCGTCCGCCGGGGGGAATTCAGCAGCGGTCAAATTACTGAAGATTGGCATGTTGACGATAAGACCCTGAACTGGGGAAACGCCATTCTGGCGCATTCTGGAGCCTGCCAGCTTTTCATCCTGGATGAGCTAGGGCCCCTTGAGTTGGAACGGGGAGTTGGCCTGACGAATGTCCTCGGGTTCATCGCCGCGCGCCGTTATCGGCTGGCCTGCGTGGTCGTGCGACCGTCTTTGCTGGAAATTACCCAAGCACTTTGGCCTTGGGGGGAGGTTTTCTGCGTCCGTTCCAGCCATCCATTAGAGGCCCCCGCATGATCCACGTTCGTGACCTGACCGTTCACTACGTGGACCAGATAGCTTTGCAGGAGGTTTCGTTCGACGTGCGCCTCGGCGAATGCCTGGTCGTGACCGGTTCTTCCGGCTGCGGTAAGAGCACGCTGGTGCGCGTCCTGACCGGCCTCATCCCGCAGGTGATCCCGGCTGAAATAAGTGGGAGAGTGGAGGTTGCCGGTCTCGACGTTCCCCACCTCCCGACCTCTGAAATAGCTCAACATGTGGGGGTGGTTTTTCAAAACCCAAGAGCACATCTTTTCCATTTGCGCGTCGCCGACGAAGTCGCCTTTGGGCCGTACAACCTGGGGCTTCCGTCAGAAGAGGTCGAAGCCAGGGTAGAGTGGGCGTTGGAGGCCGTCGGCCTGAGTGACTTGCCTGATCAAAATCCTGCCTGCCTCTCCGGCGGACAGATGCAGCGGCTGGCGATCGCCTCCGCCCTGGCCATGCGTCCCCAGGTGCTCGTGCTGGATGAACCAACCGCCTCGCTTGACGTGCCTGGAACAACTAACGTTATCAATGCGTTAGTGCGATTGCGCGCCGAATATGACCTGACCATCGTATTAATCGAACATCGCCTAGCCGAGGTCCGCCGTCTGGCTGACCGAGTACTGGTTCTGGATGAAGGGCGCGTCGTTGCCGCGGGGGCTTTCGAGACCGTGCTGGGCGACTACGATCTCTTACGCCGTTATGGCCTGCGCCGCCCTACGGAGGAACCGCTGATGCCATGGCCCGAATTACTCATGCCTGACGGTGAAGCTCCTAAGGCTGCAAACCCTTTGCTCGAATTTCAACACCTGTCCGCCGGCTACAATGGACACGCCGCTATTCACGATTTAAACCTCAGGTTTTATCCGGGCGAGTTCGCCGCCCTGGTGGGCGATAACGGCGCCGGGAAATCCACCCTGGCGCTGGCCGCGGCTGGATTGATCCGCCCCATGAGCGGACGGTTGCTCTTCAACAATGGTGCGCGGCCGCGCCCTGGCCTGGATATTGCCCTGCTCTTCCAAAACCCGGCTGACCAGTTGTTCACTGATTCTGTGGACGAGGAAATCGCCTTCGGGCCGCGTAACTATCGCTGCTTCGATCCCGAATGGCATCATCAGACTTTGACCAACGCGGACCTGCTCGCTTTGCGTGACCGTCGGCCGATTTCACTCTCCGTGGGCCAGCAGCAGCGCACGGCGCTGGCTTCTTGCCTGGCTCTGCGCCCCCGCCTGGTCATCCTGGACGAGCCTACCCTCGGCCAGGACTGGCGTCACTTACAGCAACTAATGGACTTCCTCGTCCGCCTCAATCGCCAAGGGACGGCTATTTTACTAATCACCCATGACTATAAACTCGTGTACCGCTACGCCCACCGCGTTATCCTGATGGATGCTGGCCGCATCCTGTTGGATGGTCACATTACACCGGCAGCGCAAAAGCAAATGCCGAAACTGGCAAGCTACCCTCGAATGACAACTGCCGATCCTGTTGACCAGAAAAACACCTGAAAGAAAGGAGTTTGTGTAATGAAATTTACAACCCGTCAACTTGTGACCATGGCTGTCTTCGGGGCATTGTGGGGAGTGGTCGAGATCGGCCTGGGATCCGTACTCCATGCCATCAAAATCCCTTTGACCGGTCTGGCCCTCACTACAATTGGATTGCTGGTCGCCCTGATTGGGCGCCTGTTCGTTCCCAAACGCGGATCGACCTTCTTCATTGGGGTGATCGC
>Ga0315288_10005069_pt1 | contig 16768 bp, 15 predicted proteins | sample YL17G11_20_MG_FD_203454 | JGI IMG/M metagenome (GOLD analysis project Ga0315288, IMG submission 203454) | Sediment microbial communities from Yellowstone Lake, YNP, Wyoming, USA - YL17G11_20 | ecosystem: Environmental > Aquatic > Freshwater > Lake > Sediment | place: USA: Wyoming | collected... | reverse complement strand
ACTCCCACCGTTCCAGTTGCACGGAGTCCTCCGCGTTAAGATTCACCGCCAATGCTGTTCTGCTCATGCCAATAAACATAGCATAATCTTGAATTATTTGTCTATCTATTTAAGGGACACCACACTAAGGTTTATCCCCTCGATCACTACCTTTCAACAAGAAGGTTTCAACAGATCGTTGAAATGCCGCGCGAGCGTGGTCTTCCCAGAGCCGGTCTGCCCGATGATCCCGACACATTCCCCCCGTTCGATTTGTAGGGAGACGTCTTCCAGGGCCTTCTTTTCAAGGGAAGTCCGGCGGTGATAGATATACGTTAGCCTGTCGACGGCAACGATGGGCTGAGGAATGGACGCTCCTTATTCAACGATCTTATAGACCACGTCCTTTCCCCGTACGCGATTCTTCACTTTGATGCCGATCATCTGGCCCACCTCGGCCTTTTCCACGGGCTGATTTTCAATTTGCATGGACTGAATTTGATCTTCAAAATCGGTGGTATGCCCCGTCTTATAGAGACCGTATAAGCCCGATGTCCATGCCACGGCAGTAATAGATATATCTTTGAAATTATATCTTTATGATCCATTTTATCTCGTCCAGATGAGATGCAGGCTCTGAGAGTATAAACCCCAATCAAAGGAAAATAAAAGCCCCAATCATGATTCATTTGCCGTGAGCCCGTAATACTTCCTTGAGCACTTTTCCGGCCGCATTTCTCGGTAAAGTGTCGATGAATTCAATCTGCCTGGGAACCTTGTAGCTGGCCAAATTCTTTCGACAATATTCAACGATTGCATCCGCACTCAAACGATGCCCTTCTTTTAAAACCACAAAGGCCTTTTGATCTTCACCAAGCACAGGGTGAGGAATGCCGATTACCGCAGCTTCCAAAATAGCCGAATGTTCAAAAAGGACGTTTTCGATTTCAGCAGGGTATACGTTCTCACCTCCTCGAACGATCATATCCTTTTTCCTATCTACGATGTAAATGAACCCTTCCTCATCGATCTTCGCGAGATCACCCGTATGAAACCATCCCTCACTGTCAACAGCCTCCCGGGTCCGATCGGGTTCTTTGTAGTAGCCTTTCATGATGTTGGGTCCCCGAACTAATACCTCCCCCACGCTATTAGGTCGTACGGGACGGCTATGATCATCCACCACCCGGATCCTCACCCCCCGGAAGGAATTGTCCCTTCCCACTGACCCCCTTTTGGTGTAACTGAATTCCTCTGTAAGAAAAGTACAATGTCCTGAACACTCCGTGATGCCATATCCGTTCCACAGCTTGACATTCTTTACAGCAGACACAAGTCTTTTGATCGTATCTTCGGGCATGATCGCGCCCCCGTAAATCATGATCCGCAAAGAACTTACATCATATTTCTGAAATGACGGCGAGTTCAGCATCAGAATGTACATCGCCGGAGAGCCCCAGAATGCGGTTGCTCGTTCTCTCTCTATTCCTTTTACAACTTCTTCCACATCGAACGTCTTTTGGATGACCATGGTTGATGAGGCATGGATCAAGGCAATTACATATTCGAAGGCAATGTGAAACATGGGGAAAACAATAAGAAATACATCATCCGGTTGAAATTCCATGGACTCGCAAAAGCATTCGCCAGTAAAGGCCCAATTTCTCTGAGTGAGTATCGCACCTTTCGGTTTTCCGGTGGTTCCCGAACTATAGTACATGGCGACTTCGTCATCTTCAAGAAGAGGCAAAACCGAGGTCTTGGCCTGAGAATTTTTAAGCAATTCCGATAAACAAAGGGCGTCTGAAGGAGACGGGGGCTCCCGAACGATGAGGGTTTTCAGGTAGGGTAAATCGGCCTTAATTCCGCTGATGGTCGGATAATATTCATTATCCATCAAAATCGCTATCGAATCAGAGTGGCCTAGAATGTATTGAAGTTCTCGACCGACAAGGCGGTAGTTGACAGGAACTACCACCGCCCCTGAGCGGATGATTCCAAAGTAGGCAAATAAATAATCTGCCGAGTTGGTCATGAGTAATGCAACCTTATCCCCTTTCTTGACACCCATTTCTCTGAGAGCATTCGCAATTCGCAGGGTTTTGTCATCTAGATCGCGGTAGGTGTACCTTTTGTCGCCAAAAGCGATTGCCGTCTTGTCTGGGTACCTCCGGAATCCAGTATTAATGAGGTCATTGACCAGAGCTTTACCCTGCAGAGTCTTGCGCAGCTGCTCAAGCATGTCTTCCCCATTTTCGTACTTTTGCCATTGGATCGGCTTGACCCCAGTCATGCCATAACCTCCTACTTGTCAAAAGCATTCATGCGTATATCATTGTTCCCCATCGAAAAATACTCGCTTTTGTAGCCTACCCTCAATTCTCTCGCAGTTTGGACTTCATTACCTTTCCAGAAGCAGTTCTGGGCAGCTGGTCCACAAATTCAATGATCGTCGGCTTTTTGTAACTGGCCAGGTGCTTTTTACAGAATTCGATAATTTCTGTATCCGTCACTCTTTCTCCAGCCTTCAAGGCCACGAAAGCCTTAACGCGCTCACCCCATTTTTCATCCGGGAAGCCTACTACAGCGGCTTCATAGATCCTGGGGTGTTTATAAAGTACAGCCTCCACCTCTGCGGGGTAAACATTTTCTCCCCCTGTGATGATCATGTCCTTTTTCCGGTCCACGATGTAAATAAACCCTTCCGCGTCCTTTTTTACTATATCCCCGGTGAAAAGCCAACCATCTTTGATCGCCTTGGCAGTGCTTTCAGAATCCTTGTAATAACCTTTCATAACCTGCGGGCCCTTTAAGAGCAACTCTCCCGGTTCCCCCTGCAGCACATCGCTGCCATCATTCGAAATTACCCGATCTTGAAAGGTGACTAAGATTTTTCCCACTGATTCCGTCTTAATCATGGAATCTCTTTGGTTCAGAACCGTCGCAATGGGAGATACCTCGGTTAGACCGTATACATCAATCAGACCGGCGGACTTGAATATCTTGAGTATCTGTCGCTTCTGGTGAACCGGCAAGGTAGCGGCTCCATTGATAAACAGACGAAAATTGCTGAAGGTGTAGCGGTTCAAATTATCTAGGTTAAGGATCGCGTTAAACATCATAGGCACAAAAAAGGCGTTTGTTATTCGTTCCCTCTCGATGGTTTCCAGCACCTGTACTGGATCAAACTTGTTCAATAGAACGGAACTACCGCCAATAAATAAGTGCGTAAAAAGAAGGCTGTTGAGCCCGGCGGCGTGGTAGAGCGGTGGGATGATCATGGTTATGTCTGTAGGATAAAAAGGCTCTGCGATTAAAAACCCCAAAGAATTCCACAGGGTATTCATTTGGGAATAAATCACTCCTTTAGGTCGCCCTGTAGTACCGGATGTGTAAAGGAGGGCACATGCGTCATCTCCATCTATATGGATTCGGGGTGAAACTACATTTTGCGTCTCAAAGAGCGTTTCGTAGCGGACGCTTTTTTGATTTTGGTCCCCTGACGGTGAAGCAAAAAAATCAACCTGTTGAATATGGTCGCGAATCGAGGAGATCGTTCCCCGAAATTCATCATCATAGAAAAGAACCCTCGCGTCAGAATTATTAATAATGTAATCTAGCTCGGCTCCAACCAACCGAGTATTCAAAGGTACTGCTACACCCCCAATTTTTTGGACCGCAAAATATATCTCGACGAATTCGACGCAATTATTAAATAAAATGGCTACTTTGTCTCCCTTGGTGATGTTCCTGTCCATTAAAGAATTTGCTAGGACGCTGGTTCTTTCATTTAGCTCATGATATGTGAGGGTGCGGTTGCTATCTTTGACAGCAACTTTAAAAGGGTATTTAAAGGCGTTTCTTTCGAGTGCCTCTGCCGTGACCATTTGGTTTTTCTCCCTCCAGAGTCTATACTGCGAGCGCACTTACTGCCCCAGATAGGCCTTCCTCACATTACCATCGGCTAATAGCTCATTCCCTGTCCCCTCCAAAACAACTTTCCCAACTTCAAACACATATCCCCGATCCGCAAGGCTCAAAGCCATACGGGCATTCTGTTCAACCAACAAGATAGTTTTAGCTTGGTCTCGCAACTTCCGAATGACCCTAACCACTTCCTTGACCATCAAAGGTGACAAGCCAAAGCTTGGCTCGTCCATCATCATTAGATGGGGGTTGGCCATGAGACACCGCGAAATGGCCAGCATCTGCTGCTCCCCCCCACTGAGCTTGCCGGCTGGCCATTTAAGGCGATGCTCAATCGGGGGAAAGATTTCAAAAACGCCGGCCATGTCTCTCTTGATATCCTCACTCTTACTGCGCAAATAAGTTCCCAGCTCCAAATTCTCCAGTACGGTAAGTCTGCGGAAAAGACGACCCCCCTGGCAGACCAACGAAATCCCCAATTTCACAATATCCTCTGGCAATTTCTTTAATATCTGCATCCCCTTGTACTCGATCGAGCCTGAAACATTGCTATTGACCCCCGCGATTGAATTCAGAAAGGTACTCTTACCGGCTCCATTGCTACCAATTACGGTAACGATCTCGCCCTGTTTTACTCTAAGCGACACCTGATGCAATACCTGGATCTTCCCGTAAAACACACTTAACTGGGATATGTTAAGCATCTTCTTCCCCTAGATAAGCCTTCACTACCTCCGGATCGTTAACGACCTCCTCTGGTTTTCCTTCCGCTATCTTAACCCCAAAATTGAGCACGGCGATTCGGTCGCATACACCCTTAATGACGGTCATATCATGTTCAATCAGCACGCATGAAATCCCCACCCTCGACAATGAGCGAATCAACTCCATTGTTTCTACCTTTTCAGACACTTCCATTCCTGAGGTGACTTCGTCCAGAAGTATAAGTTTTGGCTCGGAACTTAAGCCGATGGCAATTTGTAATCGTCTCTGAATTCCAAGAGGTAAAGACCCAGCTTGAGCCGAAACCCATGAAGAAATGCCCACCGAGTCTAGTATGGCCATGGCCCGGTCTTCTGCCAATTTCTCCTTTTTGCGCCAACCCGCAGTATTGAGGATACTCGGGAAAAACTTTGGGAAACAACAACAGTGTTGACCAATTCTAACATTTTCCAAAACAGTCAAGTTTCCAAAATTGGAAGGCGATTGAAATGTTCTGCCAATACCTTTTCTACATCGTTGATGAGGTTTGAGGTCATTTATTTCCTCTCCCGTAAAAATAATTTTTCCGTCGTTAGGAGTGTAAAATCCATTAACCAAATTAAAAAAAGTACTTTTCCCCGCTCCATTGGGGCCGATTAATCCTAATATTTCATTCTCGTAGACATTTAGCGTGACACTATGTAATGCACACAACCCCCCAAAATTTTTCGTTAACTCTTGAATTTCCAAAATTTTCATGGGATTGCCCTTTTCTGCTCCTTTTTAAGTCCGATTCGACTCCTCACTTTATTTACAATCTGGCTGAATAGTCCCTGCAATCCATAGGGCATAAAAATCACCACCGCTATGATTACAATCCCGTACACGATCCTCTTTAAAGCGGGTGTTATCCCGATTAATTCGGGGAAAAAATTGATAAAGAGTGACCCCATGATGGCACCGGAGATGCTGTTCGCCCCTCCGACTACAACCATGGCCAGGATATCAAAACACTGAAGGATTCCAAAATCTGTCGGATGCAAATAGCGGATGAAGACTGCATAGAGACTGCCAGCGAGCCCAGCAAAAAAGGCACCGATGCAGAAATTAATAAGTTCATATTTTAAAGTGTTTATGCCGATCACACTGGACAACTTCTTCTCATCGCGTATGGCAATCATAGTCCTGCCGATCTCGCTATGGGTTATACGATATAGAATAAAACCTGTAAGAACGGTAACCACAGAGATCAGACAATGGTAGGAACTCGCCGAGTTTATCTTAACTAGGAGAAAGCCGGTACTGCCGAATATATTATCGGGTTTGGGTATGCCCCCAAGCCCCGAGGAACCTCTTGTTAAAGACTCCCAGTTGTTCAAAACCATCTCTGCAATGATCGTCAAGCATAGGGTCGTAATAGAAAAGTAAACACCTCTTGTCCGGAGGGCTGGAAAGCCAATGACAATGCCAAGCAAGGAAGCGATAAAACCCGCTAAAAAAAACGTAGGCAAAAAGGGCCAACCCGCGATCATGCTCAGACCAGTAAAATAGGCTCCCACCCCAAAAAAAACGGCGTGAGCCAAGGAAAGAAGGCCGGCATATCCCACTGTAAATGCCAGGCTCATCGCCAGGATGGCGTAAATCTCAGCCAGATCTAATAGATATAGCCCCCCAGGGGGGGAAAAAAGTGGGAATATCAAAAGCAAGGAGATTAAGGCTATGAGGGACCCAGCCATCATCTTCGTTCTTCCTCCTCTTTTCCCAGCAGCCCGTGAGGCCTAATTATTAATACGGTAATCAGGATGAAGAAAGCGAACGCGTCCTTATACGAAGACGTAATGTAAGCTGCCCCAAGGGATTCTGCCAAGCCCAGAATAAAGCTCCCAAAAATAGCCCCGGAGACGCTGCCCATTCCCCCTAACACGATGGCACAAAAGGCTTTTAGGATGGGCATGCCTCCCATCTCGGGAAATATAGAAAACGATGATCCCACCAATCCCCCCGCAGCCGCTGCCAGGCCGGAACCGATTGCGAAAGTGAAACCCAATACTCTTCTTGGACTGATCCCAACGAGGGCCGAGGCTATTTTATCTTCCGCCACTGCTTGCATGGCTTTACCATATTTTGTCTTCTTGATAAAAAGGTAAATCGCAAAGATTAGAACGATAGAGCCAACAAGGATGATGATCCGATTGACCGTAATGGTCAAAGTTAAAAATCGAATCACCTTGTCCCCATACCCACCCGAAATGATTCTCGTCTCTGGACCCCACAGATAAAGGGCCACATTTTCCATGACAACCCACAACCCCAGCGCAATGATAAAGGCATCCATGGTGGACCGGTTGCTAACCGGTTTGAAGACAACCTTCTCGATAAGAAAGCCAAGGACCGCCACCAAAACAAATGCCAAAGAAATACCAAGGAATAAATTTACCTCCAGCCTTTCAATGATAAAATAAGTAAAATAGGCCCCGATCATGTAGGTAGTGCCGTGGGCGAAATTCGGCACCCTCATGATCCCGAATATCAGGGTCAGTCCCAAAGCGACCATGGCATAAATGCTGCCGGCAACTAACCCATTAAGAATCTGTTGAAAAAGCATGTTTGTCCGAGTTCCTTCTTAAATATCCAAAACCACACCTTTCCAGATATCCAATAGCTTTGGGATCTTCGCCTTGTCCCCATTGAGTATCCGCGTAGCTCCCCAAAAGGGACAAGGCAAAGAACTTTCTAACCTATTTCAGTTGATCCAGTTTACTTATTTTTCTTATAAGCACCGGGGTACCCTTGTCAGCATCCCATCGGTATACCCCACAAGTTGCGCTTTTGATATCACCATTGGGGAGCCACTCGGTAACACCCCCTAAAGTCACTGCCTCTTTGGCAGCTTTTTCCATAGCATTTCGGATTTTTTCCACATCCGTGGTAGTATTCGCAATCTCCATGGCCCTCGCGTAACAGCGCACTCGCTCATAGCCCAGGGATCCCCAGATGGGGTCAATTCCTCCGCGCGCCGTATATTCCTTTACAAAAGCTTCCTTTCCCGGCGTCTCTATGACATGGATACAGGCCTGGGTAAAAATAAAACCCTGCGCGAGTTTGCCCACTTTTTTGAAGGTGTCTGTTTTGTAATAATCACACCCAAATAACCGAATGTCTCCTAAAATCTCACGCGTTTGTCGCAAAAGAACTGGAGCGTCCCCCGTAAACCCGCCGAGCTGAATCCCATCGGGATTTTTGGACTTTATAGACGTAAGTTGACTATAGAAATCTGGATCACCCGTTTTAAAAAGTTCATCCGCAACAACCTTTCCGCCGTGGGCTGAATAGACTTCCGCAAAATACTTCTTAAAGCTGTTGCCATAATCGTCGTTCGTATTCAAAAGTGCCACTTTTTTAAGATTCAGATCGACCCCAGCCGCATAGCCTAGCAAGCCGGCCAGCCATTCCTGAGTCGGATAAGATCTCACCAATAGCTTATTCCCCTTCTGAGTCAGTTCTGGGGTTGTAGAATATGTGTACAGTATAATCCCCAATTCCTCATTCAACCCGATTAAAGACATGGTGATCTTTGTGCCCATAACTACGCAGGTGTGAATTCCCTTATTCGCAAATTCCCGTAAGACCTTCACTGCAGTCGTCGGCTTCGTCTCATCGTCCTCAATGTCCACCTTTACCTTTCGCTTCTTACCATCGATTACGATACCGCCGGCTTTCTCAATGTCCCGCTCAGCCATAAGGGCACCAATCTTATCTTGCATCCCCCACAATGCTCCACCGCCCGTGAGAGACGTAATCACACCGATCCTTACCTCGTCGGACGCGGCTGAAGCAATCATACTGGGACTACAAAAGAAACAGCAAATTAAACAAATGAACAATTTTGTCTTCATAATTCCCTCCTGTAAGACATTTTTGAAATCCCATCACCTCATAATTGATCTCAGCAATATGATCCGAGGCAGCTCCCCCTTTTAATCAGATCACCTCCTTTCCTTATCCTAGGGCATGTAAAGGCTACCCCTAGATTCTCAACCTGAGACCATCTCTCCTTTCACCCCCGGCAGGCAGAAATAGACATTTAATTAAAGGGATACGGAGGATGATCATTCAGGTTGCCCTTTCCTATTTACTTCGATAAATCCCTTTTCTGCATCGACCTTAATATGATCTCCATCGCGAATGAGGTTCAAACAATTTTGATCCAATCCGTACACCATAGGAATATCTGCGAGCATAGCCCCTGTGATATGAATATAAAAAATGCGGCGACCGTTGATGATGGCCTTGGGAGCATGCCCCGCCTTTTTCAGTATATACAAACCCCAGTCTTCCGTGGATGCCCCGCAACCGCAGGGATACACCAGGACTTTATCGCAGATATTCGCCCCCTTTAGTTCATGCTCGGGCACGTCGATTAGGCCATTTTCTGGATTTATGTCACTAAACGGAAAGGGCTTCCGGTAGACTAGGGCCGAACCCTCAGCCACTCCTTTGTGGGCGACTTGCACTTTAAGGCTAAATTTCATGTTTCTTCCCCTCCCAATATCCGGTTATAGCTGCATTTATGCACTGCTCTATGTTTCCAAAGTAAACTCCAACCTTGCCCCGCGTCCGACGTGACACAAGGCCTGATAAAGTGAGGCCATTATTGGCCACTACCTGCACCCCCAGCCTGTCAGCAAATCGTAGCAACAAACCAGTTCCGGCACATACATTACAGAGAACAAAACCGCCGGCGGCTTCAATGATATCAACCAGACCCATTTGTTTGGCTAGAAAGTAGGTCGGTTGACTTGTGCCGATCCACAGGCGAACATTTTTTTCAATCCTCTTCCCATACAATAATTGGGCGATCTTGATGACCTCTTCGATCGGGCAATGTGGACAACCCAAGCAGACCATATCCACCTTCGTTTTCTTCGCAGTATTTAATTCTGCGTAAACCTTGGCCAGTTCCTTTTTTCCAAAGACAAATTTCTCCTCCGGCTCTCCGCGACCTAACGCATCCTCCATGGTAGGAGACTCCGGGGTGACACCCACAATGTGCATCATACCTAATGAGCCAGCCAAGACTTGCCCCACACCCATATACTCTACCTGCCGAGATGAGATATCCTTTTTCAAACCAACGTAAACCGGGATTCTATCAACACAAACCTGGCCGGCCCAATAACCCAGGGCCCCATAATCAGAAGAATCAAATTTGTCCGGTTCTACCTCGCCGGAAATTTCAATCACGACCTCACCCCAGCGGTTTTCCATTAAATACAATCCACACTCAGGAGCCTTACCGGTTACAGCGGAAGCTAAAGCGTCAGTCTGACCACCCAGATTCGTCCGCGCGCCAAACCAGGAATTCGCTAATGGTGCGACGTTAAACTCGGTGAAGGCAACACGCTGACCCAGGGCGAGCTCATGTAAGTAGTGGGGATGGCAACTGTACGTTGGTAAAACGCCTGCGTTCTTGTGTAGCTGTGTCAATCTGTGAATGCCCGGTTGCATTGCTTCGATGATGTCTCGTGGAATATTCATCTCCCCGGCACGATTAAGGTCTACGGCCAACGGGTTTGTGGTAGTCGGAATCCTAACCTGAACCTTTTCAAGCATGCGATAGGTCAACTCATATAATATATCAGCTACTTCCATGCTCAGAAGGTGAGCGCGACTCACCTTTACCATCCTTCTCGCGCCCAAAGCCTCTCCAACCTTTACCAAGTGATCCATCGCTTTTTGGATCGTGCTGCCATATCCGCCATTCAGAGCCTTTTCTTCTTCTTGATTCAAGGTAAGCATTGTTGTGGTCCCCCTTAGGGATATAGTGTTAAGTGTCCATTGATTCGTTTTTTCCTAATTACATATGCATATGCGCTATGTTGGAAATAATGGGGAATCACTAGAAACGCGGCTATTACCCAGCAATCCTACCTCCGTCTACCGCCAAGGCGTGCCCCGTGATAAACGAGGCCGCATCTGAACATAGCCATACTACAACCTCGGCAATCTCTTCCGGCGTCCCCATCCGGCCGAGCGGATATCGCGAAATGAACTGGGCAATGATTTTAGGATCCCCCCCGGCCAAGCGCTCAACCAAGGCTCCTTCGATGAACCCAGGACACACTGCATTAATGCGGATCCCTCTTTTGGCATACTCCAGCGCCGCGGATTTCGTCAAGCCAACCACACCATGCTTGCTCGCAACGTAGGCTGGCAAATTCTGAACGCCAACGAGCCCACCAATCGACGAGGTATTGACAATGGTTCCCCCTCCTTGACGGATCATCTGTGGGATTTGGTACTTCATACATAACCAGACCCCCTTTAAATTGATATCGATGACGCGATCCCAGTTCGCCTCAGTGCAATCGGCAGTGGCGGCCATGTTTCCTTCGATTCCGGCATTATTGTGCGCACAGTCCAAACGCCCATGAATATCGACGATCCTGTCGATTAAGGCTTTAACTTGATCGGCCTTACAGACATCAGTTCTAACGAAGAAAGCCTGACCTCCATTTTTACTGATTGTTTGCGCAGTTTTTGTGCCACCTTCGGAGTCTATATCCGCAACGACAACCCTTGCTCCTTCCCTCGCAAAGGTGAATGCACATACCCTTCCAATACCTAAGGCACCCCCGGTCACAAGAGCGATTTTATTCTGTAATCCCCCTCTCATTTTTGTCCCCAATCCAACTGAGCAAGGTGAACGCCCTAATCCTTAATTCCCGCCAGATACTTAACCATTTCTTTCTTGGATTCGAGGTCATAGGTTGATCGAACGCCTATTTTTTCCATCACGGGAGATCCTCCACCATGAACTCCCGCATGCTGAGCCCAGCCGCAGCTGGCCGAACATGTAAAATCCGAAATGAAACGATAGAGACGGTGTTGCTTCTCCGGAGAGACCGCTGGATTCCGTTTGATGTATTTTTCCAAATAGGGACCAACTTCTGGGTTTAACCAATCCTCCTCGGGGGGGAGGGTGGAGGGAAGCCCACCCGCAGTGGCAACCAAAATCTCGTATTCATGGTAGACATTAATACCGGCCATGTATCTTCCCGTGTTCGAATAAAGAAATTTAGGCCGGAAGATTCCCGAAGAGGTCTTCTCTGCCTTCGCCGCTGCCGCAATTCCGGAAGCGTAAACCAATTCACTGATCATCATTAATTCTGTCAACTCATCCTGGATATGGGGGGCATTACCCACGCCATTATACTCTGCCACCAAGGCGGTTGCCCCCATGATAATATCCGTAAGAGCGGGTTTGCAGCCGCAATAAGAATGGCGATGGAAGCCGGCAAACGTGAGAGCCATCAAACCCGCAAATTCCACTTCTCCACACATGAATACCCTTTCCCAGGGAACAAATACATCATCAAAAATCAAAAAAGATTCGGCCACTCCAAAATCGTTATAGGGAGCCAGAAGATTGATCCGGGGACGGGGGTTGGTAATTCGCGAAATCAATTTCGCCCCATCGGTATCCGCCGGAATGGCAAAAGAGACGGCCCAATCACTTTCCTTTTCCGTAAGGGCCCGCGTAGGAAGGACTAGATGTTCATCCACATAGGGTCCCATGGTTATATGATTCTTTGCGCCCCTAACAACAATCCCTTTTTTATCTTTCTTCACAATTCGCAGGTAAAGATCAGGGTCTTTTTGTTGATGGGGTCTGGCTTTGCGGTCGCCTTTCGGGTCTGTTTGGGAGGTACTTCCCACGAGATCGTTGGCTTGGTAGTATTTCAAAAATTGAAGAAAATGATCATGATATTGTGTCCCCTTGGCATTGTCGATCTCTTTGGTTACGACTCCCATGGCATTAAGGGTATCAGTCGCCATGCACCGCTGGATACACCCCCCTACTTTGTGGCATAGACTTCGCTTCATCTCCTGTTGCTTGTAGAGATCCTCAATGCTGAGGTTTAGAGAAGTAAACCGATTTATGGGTTCGCCAGTGAGATGAGATTTGGTTACCATGAGATCCCTATATTGAGGGTCTTGAGCCAAATCAAATGTCAACTTGAGGACATTGATTGGCTTCTCCAGCAAAGGATCGTCTCTCCTAATTTGCTTCCCATAGGCGTATATGTTCGGTTTCATATTTTTTAACCGCGCCACATACTCATCAGATGTCTTTAAGGCCATGCTTCATTTCCTCCATTTCCGCTAACAATTTTTTTTAGCCTAAAGTGCCTATCCGAGAATGTGTCCCCCATCGACCACGATCACCGAGCCCGTCATGAAGCTCGAGGCGTCGGAGGCCAAAAGGAGCGTGACCCCTCGAATCTCTCTCGGGTCCGCCACGCGACGCACGGGAATCTTGTTGATGACTTTCTGCCCGGCTGGGGTTTGAAAAAAATCTCGGTTCAAATCTGTCAAGAAATACCCGGGACACAGGGCGTTGGCTTGAATGTTATAACGGGCCCACTCCAGGGCCAGCGTCTTGGTGAATAAAATCAACCCGGCTTTGGCTACACCGTAGGTGCTGCTGTAGATCATTGGGATGATGCCAACAATGGAACCAATATTGATGATCTTGTCATACTGGTTTGCAATCATATGACGGCCGACGGCCTTTGTGCAGAAGACGTGGCCCTTCAGATTCACATCCATCACCTGGTCCCATTTTTCTTCAGTTATCTCGCCCACCGAAGCTTCCCCGGCAATCCCGGAGTTGTTGATCAGAATGTCAATACGCCCGAATGCTGCGATGGCATCGCCTACGGCTCTTTCAATATCATCCAATTTCGTTATATCCATGGGGCAAACGAAGGCCTCTCGTCCCATTCTCTGAATTAAAGATGCCGTTTCATTCAGGCCTTCGATGTTGCGAGAAGCTAGCACCACGTCGGCGCTAGCTTCGGCCAAGGTCAAAGCCATCTCCCGGCCCAAGCCTCTGCTGCCGCCGGAGACGAAAGCTTTTTTCCTTTGAAGAAAGAAGATATCGGTCATGGTTCTTACCCCTTGGACTTGCTCTCGTTAGGGTAACCCGGATTTAACCTCCCCGAGAAATAGGCATACATTTCTCCGTAAAAGCTCTAGCCCATCCCAGAAAATCCTCTATTAATGTAGATTTCCTTGTTCTGCCCCAGGATCAATATGATCAGAACGTACAGGCCCCGATTTCTTTGGTCACTCCAAGGATTCTCAATAGGGACATTCAAAGATCCTTATCTTTCTCTGGAATTATAAGAATTCATGAATTCACCCAAGTTTTCACTTCCTTAGGCCGCGTAAAAGCTTTTTATACCTTTCTCCATCCTCAAGAACCTGGCACGCTCCATGTATAAACAGGTTCGAGAATATCTTGGCAATTTCATCACTTTTCATCTCCCCTCCCGCTGAATACCAATGGATAAGCCAATTCATCATCCCTAAGAGGGCCAAAGTTATAATTTTAACATTTACCCCGCGACAGGAGTTTTCCTTTGCATAATCCGCAAGGACCTTGCGACACAGGGTCTCATACCGGTCTCTTAAATTGATGATTTTTCGCTGGTTCTTGGGGCTTAGCGATCTCAGCTCCTTCAGCATGGTGGAATGCTCGTTCACATTTTGGGCGATGGTGATGATGTGGGTTTCGATTATCTTCCGTAGTTTTAAATCTGGTCGAATATTTGACATCACAATGGGTTCCACAGCCTCCAAACTTCGGATCATACTCCATTCGCATATATTATAGAGTAGTTCTTCTTTGCTACGCATATAATAGTAGAGACTGCTCTCCCGGATTCCGATGGTCTGGCAAATTTTCCGGATAGAAGTGGAGGCATAACCCTGCTTATTAAACAGAGAGGCGGCAATCCGGTATACTTCATTTTCCTTTTTGCGGCCGCGTGATCGGATGTTCCTTCGTTCCTTCATTTTCTTTTCACCAAAGACAAAATTCTTTTGACAACATTTTCGCTCTGGAGGAGTAATTTTCAGCCTAACGAACGTTCGATAAACAATTAAAACAAATGGAAAAGGATGTCAAGAAGAAAATTAAGGTTTGTTCCGAATTTGGGGCTCAAGAAAAGGGATCTGCTCCCTAATCATGATCGCGTTTCTCCCAAAAATTGGAGGAATACGCTATGACAGATTCCCGATTGATTCGGGTGGTAGAACCCCGGATCCTTCCTCACATCATCTACCCTCATTGCAGGCAAAATCAACCCTTCCCCCAGAAAAAAAAGAAACAGACGCAGGGTAATAACATACAACCTCCCAATATCACTATAAAAAAATGGTTTTTTACGTACAGCTTCCCACTATATGCACTATTCAAAAGGTTACGATATCTTATAGGCGCTTATGAGAGTCGCGTAAAGGAATTAAATGGGACGTGGGTTCAAAGAGTACTTATTGAAATTGATCTCCATGCCCTTACATTTCATAATTCGCCATCCAATTCACAAAGGAGGTTGAGAGAAAGGGATAAAAGCCAGGTCCCAACGTGGGAAGGGAGGTCGGTTCAAGTGCCTTTTCCGATCAAATCGTAAGGGAAGGCAGAGGTTGTTCAATTATTTCAAAATAAGAAAATCAAATAGTTAGTTCTCATCCGGAAAGTCCCCGATTTAGCCGGGGGTGTTAACCTTTTCAGGAACGAAAACGGTGATTAACGATAAGGACGTTAGAAATTAAAGAAAATTATCAGTCTTTGCAAAAAAACTTGGGTAAGAGGGCATACCTATCCCTCCTGCAGGATTTTACGTCACCGCTTGCCGCTTTACGCGAAGGACAACCTAAGCCTCGCCAGCACCAACAAGTTGTACGATACAAGCGCACTCCACACATACTGCTTAAAGCCAAACCATCCCGTCCAATCGCAACGGGAAAACCCAAAAGAACGCTTGCGCCGGGAAATATTCGCCTCCATCCCAGCCCGAAAATTCTTCAGCTGCTTATAGACCCAATGGCTCTTGACCATCTCCAGCACGGAAAGACCTTTTTTCTTGGCAAACGCTACATCCTTGACCCCTCGGGCTTTGGCTTGTCGCAAATTGTCCCGAGAAGCGAATCCCCCATCGGCGCTCACCTGCCGCGGAGGCCGATCATAAAGCCGCTCCTGCCTTTCCATCAAGACTGGAAACAAAACCGTGTCATTCGGGTTGCCCCGTTCAACGACACAATCCAAAATCAGTCCCGTCTGCCCGCCGGTCAGAAACACTTTGTGACCGTAATGCGTCTCCCGGGCACTCTTGACAATAATTTCCGTGTGACACTCAAAAAAGGAAACCACTTTCTCCTCAGCCGGCACGGCCTCCCCATACAATACCCGACGCTCTGTCTGCCCCATCACACGGGTCAGAATCCCCACCGCTTGCTCCAACTTCTTCGCCAGATCCTGCGCCCGCAGACGCTCGGCCTCATCTTCGTGCCTATACCAATCAAGAATCGGAATCGCCGCCAACGCATACCCACGCACGTAACCCGCCAGACCCAAAAGATCTTTATACGCCTTCTCTCTCACAACCTCTCTCTTGGCGTGCAAAATCTCCAGACACCGCTTCTTCGCTCGTCGATTGTGGTCCGCAAAGGTATAACCGGGCCGCGGAGACAACTCCCGGCCTTCCGCCAACCATCGCGTGATAATGCGCATCCCATCTTGAAGCAGAGTGGAGTCCGTCGGCAGATGAATGTTCGTTTCCACCACGGTAGAATCGATTCGAGCCTTACGGCCTTTCTCCCAACCCTGGCTCTCTGCATGGCGGAGCGTGGCCTCATGTACCGCCATCCAAGTCTCGACGGAAAGAGCCTTGATGTTCTCCTGCAGCGTCGAGGCCGAGGGAGTCTGTCCCATCCTCAGCTTAGAAAACGCCCGGAAACTATGGGAATCCTGCAAATGGAACTCCAGCTCTTCGTACGTCAGAGTCCGGTATTGTTTCAAAACGGCGCACCGCACCACCTGCTCCGCGGTCATCCCGTCCCGACCGGTGTCCACCCGGTGGGCTTTCGAAAGATCCGTGTATACGCCTTCCAGGATCTCCGGATGAGCATCAAGAATTTCCGAGATGCCCCTCAGTTCTCGGGATACTCGGTTCTTGGGCAGGTAATGCCAAATGCTTAATTGCTCATCCCATTTTTTACGCATGATCACCTCGCGAATCCAGTATTTACAGGCTTTTTCACGCAAGGATATCAAAACTAGGCCATAAATCCAAGATAAAAATTAACCGTT